>Ga0316600_10000503_pt1 | contig 18879 bp, 17 predicted proteins | sample OWC_soil_day5_CT_FD_207652 | JGI IMG/M metagenome (GOLD analysis project Ga0316600, IMG submission 207652) | Wetland soil microbial communities from Old Woman Creek delta, Ohio, United States - OWC_soil_day5_CT | ecosystem: Environmental > Terrestrial > Soil > Wetlands | place: USA: Ohio... | reverse complement strand
ATGTGTTAGGCACGCCGCCAGCGTTCGTCCTGAGCCAGGATCAAACTCTCCAATAAATTTATTATTAGAAAGCCTAAAAGGCTCAATAAATATCTTGTTTCTTTTAAAAAGAAATTGACTCGCGATTATTAAACCGCGACGCAGCATTTATGCTGCTAGTACTGACAGTTCACGAAGAACTGTGCAGTGCACATCTGGCATTAATTTTCTCTACATTGTTTAGTTTTCAGAGAACACTTGCTGGCATCTTGCGTTGTCAGCTCATTTATGTTAACAGAAACAAAAGCCCTTGTCAACACTTTTCTTAAAATTCTGTTTTAAGAAAAGTTTCGTTGAAGCGACGACTTCTCGTCAGCGACTTGTATTATATTACATGGTTTAGTTTGTTATGTCAACATATATCTAATATATTTTCAAGCATAACTTATCATTCTCACTTTAGTTAAAATTATACATTTAATTTTCTTCCTTATTTAATGAAGAGTAAGGAAATTGTACATAAGTACTCGGCACTTCACCAACAACTACATATTCAGCTACTGGCACTTGTGTGTCTACGCTAACACTTTTACTAACGAGCGGAACCACAATTTTTACTTCTGTTGTCGCAACAAGATATACCATATGCTTTGTTTGATTAATCCCTGCTTGTTCAAATTTATCAATGACCTTAACTTGCACAGTTCCAATGGGAATAATCGTCACTGTAAGCTGCGGTCCCATACTGGCTAAAAATTGACTTCCTAATACTTGCCCTATCGGAATATTAATTTTCTCCTCTGATAGTTTTTCTAGCACATCTTGTACCTTTATCGTAGTATCTGCCGCAAGCTTATTAAATTCCATTGTATTTGGCTGTATTAATACAACTTTTCCTTGATTATCAACTTTTATTAGCACCAAATTTTGTGGATCTATTTGTTTACTAACTTTTTCATTAATAACATGATTGATTGATTGTGTTGCAATTAACGTAGCTCTAGCTTCTGCAATCGTCAGCAAAGTAGGCTTTAAATGCAATTCTACAAACCACAACATATAAAAGAAAATACTAATCGCAACAATGATTATAATTGTAATGGAAGGAATTTTATGTTTTTTTCGAACTTGAAATCGCATTTATCTATCCTCCTGCAAAACAAATAGCTTTAAAGTTCTATATCATATGCAATTATCAAAAAAAATGTTTTGATTTATTAGTATTTATTTTATTTATATTATGATTTCAGTCGTAAAAGCAATTACTAAAATTAATAAATATATCCTCATTATCTTAATTTTGTGATACAATACTTAAGATATGGATTTACAAGGAGGTCACTCATGACTAATAGTAGTGATAATTCTCAAAAACGACGCAATTCAAAAAAAGGTGGCAGCTCGAAAGTCTTTTTATTGGTAATCATTGTTTTCGCTGTTATGATAACTGGCATTGGTCTAGGTTTTTTAACAGCTAGCTTAAATACAAAACCTAGTTTAGCTAATGATATTAGGCCACCTGCTTCTTCACAGATTTATGATATTAACGGTAACTTAATTACCACAATACATTCTACAGAAAATCGTGTTCCCGTAAAACTCAATAAAATACCTAAAAATTTAGTCAATGCTTTCGTGGCTGTTGAAGATGCACGTTTTTATCAACATAGCGGTATTGATCCTCGTGGTATTTTACGGGCAGTTTGGTCTAACATTACCAATCATGGCGTCTCTGAAGGCGGTAGTACCATCACGCAACAACTTGCCAAAAACGCTTATTTAACACAAGAGCAAACGATTAAACGTAAAATACAAGAAGCGTTTTTAGCTTTACAACTAGAACGTCAATACACAAAAAATGAAATTCTGGAACTATATCTAAATCAAATATACTTTGGCCAAGGCGCTTATGGTGTACAAGCTGCTGCACAAACATATTTTGGTAAAAATGTAGAAGACTTATCTTTATCAGAGTGTGCAATGCTTGCCGGCATTCCTAAAAGTCCAAATTATTACTCTCCATTAAATAATTTTAAGGCTGCAAATGAAAGAAAGGCTGTTGTCCTAGAGCAAATGCAAAAATACGAATATCTCGATGCTGCAACAGCACGCCAAGCAAACGCAGAAGAAATTAAATTGGTAAAACATACAGTAAGTAAAGAAGCCACTACTGTAGGTTCTTATTTTATTGACTATGTAACCCAGAAATTAATCGATAAATATGGTGCAGACGCCGTTTATAAAGAAGGCCTAAAAATCTATACAACAATTGACCTCGATATGCAGAAGGCTGCAGAAAATGCAATGAAAAAACTTCCAACTTATCGTACAGATGATAATGGTATAGAACAACCACAAGGAGCATTAGTTGCAATTGAACCACATACTGGTTATATTAAGGCCATGGTCGGCGGTCGTGGAAATGATCAATTCAATCGTGCTACGATGGCAGAACGTCAGCCGGGTTCTGCATTTAAACCATTTGTATTTCTAGCCGCTCTTGAAAGTAATCTAACCCCGGCAACTATAATCGAAGACAGTCCTATTACCATTGGAGATTGGACACCCAAAAATTATGATAGCAAATTCCATGGTAAAGTCACACTTCGTGCAACAGCCGAACATTCTTTGAATGTTCCAACGATAAAACTTGCCCAACAAGTCGGTGTTGATAAACCTTTATATTATGCACAACAAATGGGAATTTCAACGTTGGTTCTAGATGGACCACAAAACGATCGCAATTTATCGATGGCTTTAGGAGGCTTAACCAAAGGTGTTACACCTCTTGAATTAGCCAGCGCTTACGGTGTTTTTGCCAATAGCGGTACTTATGTTGCTCCAACGGCCATCGTGAAAATTATTGATCGTAATGGTAAAGTATTAGAACAGCACGCAGTACAAGAAAAAAATATCATTAGTGCGAAAAGCGCCTATATTTTAACTGATATTCTGCGTGGTGTTATAATCAGAGGTACTGGTACTGGTGCGAATATCGGAAGACCTGCTGCTGGTAAAACTGGCACAACGAGCGACTATAAAGATGCTTGGTTCGTTGGGTACACTCCTGATTTAGTTGCATCTGTATGGATTGGGAATGATAATGATGGTACTTTACGTGGTATAACAGGTGCAGATAAACCAGCTGATATCTGGAAAGCTTTTATGAGCAAAGCATTATCGGGTATACCTTCTAAAGATTTCATAAAGCCAGCTGGTGTCACTATCAATGATACACCAACTACTCTAGAGGATGATAAAGAAGACGACAAAGAAAAAGATCCTAAAGAGAAAGATAAAGATAAGCAAAAAGATCCTAAAGAGAAAGATAAAGCTAAAGCTCCAGATAAAAATGCTAAAACCGATTCTAAAACAACTGACCAAAAACAATCTGAACAGCCAGCAATTCCAACTCCTACTGCGCCTGCAGCTCCAAGTATAGCTCCGGTTCCTGAACGAAATAAAAATTAAATTTAGCATAAAAAACACGCGTAAATTACGCGTGTTTTTTCATTTAGATGCATATACATTAATTAGCAAGAGCAAGAACTAGTATCATCATTATTATTACAGAAACATAGTAATAAAATAATAATAATGATAATCCAGATAAAACCGCCGCCAGCGCCACCGCAACCAAATCCGCCAGATACTCTTCCCATAGTAAAGTAACCCCCTTTTAATCTTTTGATTAAGGGCGACTCTCAAAACACATATTCTGCTACATAATAAGTACCGCCCGCCCTTCTACTTTTAATATATGGTGCATATGTTTTAAATGTTACTCTATCTAAAAATCATTCTAACAGTTGCCTAATCTTTTCTGGTGCCTCTGCTGCAACTTTTACCGAACGCATTGTACTATTTAAAATGTCAGTAATATTTTTAATCTTATCTACCGTGTTACTTACGCCTTCAAATTTACGATCCATTTGATCATTTTCTGAAGTTAATGTAAAAACTATAACTAATAATTGAACGATTAAATTAGGATTTTCAATAAATTTCTGAATAAATCTTGCTGACCGTTTTGTAAACTTTATCGTTTTATTCATTGGTTTAGGAACATCTTTTGAAGGCATAACTTCTTTATTACCTATCACTGTCACTTGTATAATTTTTTTATCTCTTCTAATTCGCACCACAACTCCTCCTCGCCCCTTGCAACTTTAATCTAATATATGTAGTAGCCTCAAAATAGGTATCAAAAAATAAATAGGACACACACATATTTATTTCTAGAGCATAAATTGTCATAAGATTTGACTTCGCCAATATAAAAGGTTTTTATTCAAATTATCTTTTATTAAACAAGTATTGGAGGTGATTATAAATGTTTGAAAACCTTGGTAACATGATGGATGTTGTAAAAAAAGTACAGCAAAATGTCCAAACCATTCAATATGAACTGCAAAATGAACGAATCACTGCTTCTAGCGGTGATGTAGTTACTGTGACGGTAAATGGTCAACAAGATATTATTTCTATTGATTTAAATGATAAATACTTAGCACCTGATAATCATTTGTTATTACAAGATCTATTAGCAGCAACCATTAACAATGCATTATCAAAATCTCGGGAACTGAATCAAACTGCAATGTCTAAGTTAACCAGTGAATTAAATCTCCCTAATATACCTGGTTTATTTTAAGGGAGGATACAAATATGACACCCGATAAAACGCTATTTCAGAGCGTAATAAAAATGATTGATTCACTCTCTTCAACAGGCAATTACGATACAATCATCAATGTTCTATCCTTACTTTGCTTGCTTTCAATTTTAAATAAAAACACTGGTCAAGCAGTACCTGCTTCACCACCAAGCACAATAAATCAAAATGATAATCCTATACAAAAAATTCTCGGTGAACTTACAAAAGGCGGTGGTGGATTAGGTTCTCCTGATATGTTAATGACTCTTTTACCACTGCTAAATAATCCTCAAATAAAATCAAAGCTTAACCCCACCAATATTGCATCTGTTATGGGTATGATCAATAATTTAGGTGGTATCAATACGAATAACACTAAAGTAGATACACCTAAAAATAAACCTGAAAAAGAAGAGCCCCCGCCTGATATTCCACAGGTAGCTCCACTTGAAGAAAAAAACAAGCTTGAAGATGAAACAAAATCGCCTTTACCAGAATTAACAAATGAAGATTCTGAAAAAAAGTCTACGAACCGATTTTTAAATTGGAAAACAAATTTTTAATACTAAAATGAGCTATATTGAAAAATGAACTGACCCCCATAAGTTAGACCTAAATATAACTTATGGAGGTCAGTTTTTTTATGGCAAAATATAGTTTTGAACTTAAGCAAAAAGTTGTTCAAGCATACTTATCTGGTGAAGGTGGATACGAATATTTAGCAAAAAAATATGCAATAGCGCATAAATGTATACTACAGAGATGGGTAAGCGCTTATAAAGAAATGGGTTCTGATGGATTAATAAGATCTCGAAAAAATAAAAATTATTCTTTTGATTTTAAACTTCATATGGTAGAGTCATATTTAACAACAGAAGTTTCATACCAGGATTTAGCTTTGAGTGTCGGGATGAATACTCCTACACTGCTTACCAAATGGGTAAATGATTTTAGAATTGCTGGTCCTGATGCTTTGAAACCTAAAACGAAGGGGCGTCTTTCAAAAGTGACAAAACCAAAAGATATCAGTAAACCTATTGCTGAAAAAATAAATAGTGATTCTAAATACCTTAAACAGCTTGAAGAAGAAAATTTAAAACTCAGAATTGAGAATGCATATTTAAAAGAATTGAGGAGACTGCGTTTAGAGGGAGAACCTCAGAACAAAAAGCGAGAATTATCCAAAGTCTCCGAGGATCCTTTAAATTAAAAGATATTCTCGCAATCACTGAATTTCCTAAAGCTACATATATGTATTGGCAGAAACGATTTGAACGAGAAAATCCAGATTTAGAATTAGAAATATTGATTTTAGAAATACATAAACAACATAAAGATTTTGGTTATCGCAGAATTTGTGGACAATTGCGTAAAGACAAGATGGTTGGAACAAGAAAAAAGTACAACGCATTGTACAAAAACTTGGCATTCAAGTAACTTCATTTACACGTAAGAGCAGGAAGTATATTTCTTACAAAGGAAGAATCGGAAAAGTTGCACCAAATAGACTTCACCGACGTTTTAATACAAATGTTGTTCATCAAAAAATCACAACAGATACATCTGAGTTTAAGTATTATGAAATTGATGATAAGGGAAGAATGATAATTAAAAAGCTTTATCTTGATCCATTCATGGATCTTTGCAATCGAGAAATCATAAGTTATGGTATTTCGCAGAGTCCTTCGGTTGAAAACATCATGAAAGCATTAAATGAAGCGATAGATATAACTTCAGACTGTAAATGCAGAAGAACTTTTCATTCTGATCAAGGATGGGCTTACCAGATGAAAGCTTATTCACATACATTAAAATCTAATAGAATATATCAAAGTATGTCGCGCAAAGGAAACTGTTATGATAATTCTGTAATGGAAAACTTCTTTGGAATTATGAAACAGGAAATGTATTACGGAGTTGTTTATCATAGCTATAATGATTTGAAATCTGCGATTGAAAAATACATAAAATATTATAATGTACAAAGAATCAAGCAAAATCTAGGATGGATGAGTCCTGTTGAATATAGACTCAATCTCCTAGCTGCATAAAGAAATAGCGTAACAGCTAAAACTGCTACGCTATAAAGTCTAACTTATAGGGGTCATCTCAAAATTCTTTTCAATATAGCTCATTTTAAGTTTATATACTATTTTAATTGCACGACAGTTGCACCATCGCCGCCTTCGTTAAGGTCACCAATACTAATGTCTTGAACACAACGATGCCCCTTTAAATAAGAACGAATACCTTTACGAAGTGCGCCTGTACCTTTTCCATGGATAACCAAAACCTGGCTTAAGCCTGCAAGAATTGCATCATCTAAATATTTTGAGATTATTTCTTCTGCTTCATCCACCATCATCCCACGAATATCAATTTGCCTACTAACCTGATTAACTTTTACAAAACTCATTGTCTTTGACTTTTGACTTTTACTTACTCTTTCTTGTTCAAGTGCTCTACAAGCAGATATAGGTACAGTCATCTTCATAATACCAAGTTGAACAATGATATCCTTACCTAAAATTGATACTACTGAACCTTTTTGCTCCAAAGTTGTTACATACACATTATCCCCTGGTGTTAATTTATCTAGCGTAACTAGCTTAGTATGGTTGTCTTTCTTCCCTTCAACCGTTACTGCACTTAAACCATCTTTTAACCGTCTACGGGATGCATCAATAATTTCTTGACGTTTTTTAATTCCTTGGTCATTAAATTGTTCTTTTAGCTCGGCAATGATTTGTTCTGTTTCCCTACGCGTTTTACGAATAAGGCTCGCACTATCCTCTTGTGCTTTTGTAATAATGCGCTCTTTTTTTTCCATCAATTCATTGCGCATTAAATTAACTTTATTCTCTAACGCTAGAACTTGTTGTTCACGGTTCATAATATCTGCATTACGACTTTCATACAACAATTTTTCTGACTCAAGGTTAATTAAAATGGTTTCAAATTGCGCATGATCTGCATCAATAAGTTGTCTAGCACGAATAATAAGACTTTCTGCTAAGCCCAATCGTTTACTAATGGCAAATGCATTACTCGTACCAGGAATCCCGATCAACAACTTATATGTCGGCCGTAACGTAGCTACATCAAACTCCACACTTGCGTTTTCAATATGATCTCTAGAATAAGCAAAGGTTTTAAGTTCACTATAATGGGTAGTCGCTACCACTTTCGTACCAATTTTCATAAGATGTTCTAATATCGACATCGCAAGTGCCGCCCCTTCTTCTGGGTCAGTACCTGCACCAATTTCATCAATAATAAGTAAATCATCCGCACCGACTTCTGCCAATATATGTACCAAATGCGTCATATGCGCTGAAAACGTACTTAAACTTTGCTCAATACTTTGTTCATCACCAATATCAGCAAAGATATTATTAAATACTGCCATTTTAGAATCAGGTGAAGCCGGAATAAACAAACCCGCCTGTGTCATCAAAGCAAACAATCCCAATGTTTTTATACTAACAGTTTTTCCGCCGGTATTGGGCCCAGTAATCAATAACGTATGAAACTCTTTCCCTAAATTGATATCAATCGCTACAACCTTATCAGTATCAATCAATGGATGTCTTGCTTGATGAATTTCTACATAGCCATCTTGATTTAATATTGGCATCGTAGCATTCATCTCTTGACTTAATTTTGCCTTAGCAAAAATAAAATCAACTTGTGCTAAGATTCTGCAGTTAAGTTGGAGAACATCTGCGTGTTTAGCGATTTGGATTGTGATTGTTTTTAAAATTCTCACTAACTCATTTTTCTCTGCTACTAATAGTTGTTTTACATCATTATTTAAATTTACTACCGCCATTGGTTCAATAAAGAGAGTTGCCCCACTAGCGGATTGATCGTGTACAATACCAGGGAAAAATTGTCGATACTCTTGCTTAATCGGAACTACATAGCGATCACCACGCATCGTAATCAATATATCTTGAAAGTATTTTTGATATTCCGCTGCTTTTAGCACACTATCAAGACGATCTTTAATACGACTTTGAGATTGTTTTATTTCGCGACGAATTCGTTGTAACTCAACGCTTGCATTATCACGTATTACCCCGTGCTCATCTACAATTACATCAATATTGTTTTCTAAATTACCTACAATTTCGACATTTCGTGCTAAAGCCTGCAACATTGGTACTTCAATTTCAATTTCTTTAAAAAACTTTTTAACTTTACGCATTGCATATAAAGTGCTGGCGACATCAAGCAATTCATGTGTTTCTAACACAGCTCCCATTTTTGATTTTTTAAGAAATTCACGAATATCACGGATACCACCAAGCGGTACTTTTGCAGCCACTTGCAATATTTCTCTTCCTTCGGCGGTCTCTGCAACCCAAGTTTCAACTGTTTCATATTCGTTGCTTGGTAATAATTCTTCAGCAAGCTCTCTACCTAGTACAGAACTCGTACATCCTGCTAACTGTTGAATGATTTTATTATATTCTAAAGTCTTTAAAACTGCTAAATCCATCTATTCACCTTCTTATAAAACACCTCTGAAATAGTGTCCACGCGTAATGTTATCGTTTTCAATACTACTGATTTTATCTTGTAAAATCAATGGATGGTTCTCACCTAAATCAAGGAACTCACGATATAATTTTGTCAATTTCGCAATACGATCTTTCGTATAATATTTACCTTCTATACGAATGCGATCGACACCAATTTGTGCAAAACGAGCTACATGAGGAAACATGCTTAACTCTTTTCCATTTAATAAATGCATACGACAAAATTGGTCTGTGACCAAAGGGAATTTTTCTTCTTTTCGATCAAGCAGCCAATACTGATTATTCGTGCATGGCTGACTGCATTTGCCCTTATCTAAATTACCCAAGTAGCTGCCCATCATACAATATTCAGAAACCATCAAAGATAAATTACCATGCGCAATACATTCTGTTTCCAGTGTTCCTAGACTGACTATTTTTTCAATTTGACCAAAGTTTAACTCTGGTGACAAAGTCACACTTTTTACACCTAACTCAGCTAAAGTTTCCATTGAGATAGTATTATATACATTTAGATAAGAATCGGCATGAATCGGTACATCTACTATTTGTCTCACGATATCTATTGTTGCAATATTACTTGCGCTGATTTCATCTATTTCTAGTTCCTTAAAACTTGTTAATAATTTCCTAAAACTTTCCATTTGCCACCTTTTTAACAAGCGTGGCGTATTAAATATAATTTTTTTATGATTGTTTTTAACCATCTGATAGGCTTCTTTATAATGCTCTATGCTAATAGGCTTATGACTAAAGTTTTCACCACCAAACATGATGATATCGGCACCATTTTCAATAGCTGCATCAACTTTATCCAAGCTATCGACATTTACCACCAATTTAGGTTTAGTTGATTGCTGCTGATGATTTAATCGTAACCGATTGCGTAAATTTTTATAATCTCTAGCTTCTAAAGCTGGACGATTAAAAGTCGCAAGGCGCGCTCGTTCTAACATTTCAACAGCAACGCGGCGCGCTTCATTCATTTCACTCATTGGTACCATAATTTCATCTTGAATATTGCATTTAAAATTTCTAACTTCAAATACAGTTGTACCCAAACGTTCAATTTGCTTTTGAACTGTTTCTATCGTCAGTGGGCGCTTCAATGCTTTTTCTGCAATAAAGTTGGTTTGCGCTTGACCATAAAATCCATCTGCATCTTGCATCTCAATGGTCAATGGTTGTCCAATACTGGCAGACACTTCAATATCAACAGGAATTCTTCTTATTGGTGCACCCGCATGAAAGAAACTACGTGCTCTTTCCATCATATTTGCATCAAAAACCTTAAATACGCGATCATTATCGCGCACTGGCGCCAAAATTGCAAAGGTCACTTCTTGATTTGGCTCTGCATGTTCAACTACCTTTCCATTCACCGTCATCTTGTTAATTGTGCTGCTTACACGACCACCAACTTTTACCCAAAATTCGATAATATCATTGACATATAAATCTTCAATAAGTTTAATGGTTACCAATTTTATTTGCGCATCATAACGTACTACCCGCCCAACAAGAACACCGCGGTTATTAGGGCGACGATCACTCATCATAAAGCGTCCTGGGCGTGTTTTCATATAAGCAGTTGTAAAATCACGGTTAAAAATTTGTGCTAAATTTTTATGATCCTGCTGACTAATGAAAAAATCATCTTTACTTGCTAAATAAGAATCAATCGCACGGCGATATGTATCAACAACGACCGCTACATATTCAGGCCGTTTCATTCGCCCTTCTATTTTTAGTGAAGTTACTCCAGCATCAATAAATTCAGGAATAAGTTCAATTGTATTTAAATCTTTTGGGCTAAGTAAATACTCACCAGAATCAATATCTTTTAATAAATCATTATTATCTTTATCTACCAAAGTATATGGTAAACGACAAGGTTGAGCACAACGCCCACGATTCCCGCTGCGGCCACCAATCATACCACTCATGAGACATTGCCCTGAATAACAAATACAAAGCGCTCCATGAATGAACACTTCAATTTCTACAGCAACATTTTCGCAGATATATTTGATATCTTCCATTGATAGTTCCCGAGATAAAACAACGCGTTTAAAGCCTAAATCGCTTAACATTTTTACCCCTTCAATATTGTGAACTGTCATTTGTGTACTTGCATGTAGTATAAGATTAGGCACAATTTCTTTTGCAAGCTTTGCTACACCCAAATCTTGTACGATAATTGCATCCGCACCTGATTTATATAAAAACCGTAAATAATCTGCTAATTCTTCAAATTCGCTATTATCAACAATTGTATTTACAGCAACATCCACAAGAACCCCACGCATATGGGCAAATTGGATAGCCTCCTCTAATTCCTCATTCTCAAAATTCGCTGCATATGCACGTGCACCAAACATTTTTCCTGCTAAATATATCGCATTTGCGCCACTTTCAACGGCAGCAATCAATGATTCTTTACTTCCAACCGGTGCTAATAATTCTATCAACCTATTTCAATCCCCTCAAAATTGTATCCTACATTTCATTACTCATAGTTTAACCGCATACACTAAAATTAAAAGCCTATATCCTTATATTATAATTGAAATCACGTCAACATGAAATCCTTTACAGCAAAAAATAAGCACTTAATTAAATAAAGTGCTTATTTTTTCATACAAATTTTATAAAAAACAAAAAGATTCATAACATATTCCTGCATAAAGACATCGTTTAATCGTAAATTAACTATGATCATTTTCACTATTATTTTTTAGCGTTTTTGCAATCGTATGAACTTCCTCGATCATTTGCGATATTTTTAACCATTCCATTCCCATTGGGCTAAGTGGATTATCTTTCATTTCCTCAAAATACAGCATCACATCACGCTTTGATAAGGGTTCAAAGTCATAATTTTTTATAATGGTAAATACGCCGCAACTTTCTAAACGTGCCAATTTAATATTTTTAATTTCCGTCATATCCATGCCTAATTTATGTAGTTCTTGACGTAAGTCATCATAATTAAATCGTGTTTTCGCAAAATTTTCCTTGATAATCTGGCCATTCCGAATTAAAACTACTGGTACACCTTCAAACAGTTTACGAAAAAATATGCTTTTTAATGATAAATAAGAAAGCAATTGTTGCAATACCAATAGTGCCAATAAACCACCGATTCCAGCAAAAATATTTTGATTTTTATCCATTGCGGTCGTAACTATGATATCCCCCATGCCAACCATAATAACAAAATCAAAGGGAGATAATTGCCCTACCGTTCGATTCCCCATAAAGCGAATCACCATCAGAGCTACCGAACATAATAATAAAATAAGACCAAATACTGTTGCCATATTGAAAAAAATCTCCATAGAAACACCTCTCTCTTTTGTCTATTATTTAACAAAACAGAGGGGGTTATACCTATAAAAGCTATTATTCATCTTTAAACATATCGATCAATTGTTTGTAATCTTTTTCAAGTTTCAAATATTCATCAGAAAGATTGAGGGCAGCAAGTACAGCAATCTTTGCAATCGGTAAACGATGATTAGATTTTGCTATTGCTCGCATTTGCGTATCAACCATTTTAGCTAATTTCTTTACATATTCAGCGTCCAGATCACCTTTTAAAGCATAGCTCTCACCGAATATTTCCACAGTAACTTTATTTTTATTATTCATAAAATTCACCTAAACTAACTTACAATCATAATTTTTAAAAGAATTCTCTCTAAAAGCTCATAATTCCTGCATAAAGTTAATAAAAATAGGCAAGTATGTCTTGAAACACACTTGCCCATAAAAATAATATAAGATTTTGCTACGATTAGCTTCTTAATTTTGCATCGAATGTTTTTTCTAACTGCGCTAAGATAGCATTATAAGACTTATCTATTTCTTCATCTGTTAATGTTTTATCTGCTGATTGGAATTGAAGCGAAAATGCCAAACTCTTTTTACCTTCTGCAACTTGTTCACCAGTATAAACATCAAATAAATGAATGCCTTTCAATAAAGGCCCTGCACTCTGAACAATTGTCTTCTCAACTTCACTTGCAGTTGTATCAGTAGACACAAGCATTGCTAAGTCGCGACTAATTGCTGGATATTTCGGTAAAGATTGATAACAGCAAGTTAATATCGAATACTTCATTACGGTTTGTGCATCCATCTCAAAAAGATACGTTTTCTTGGAAATATCCATATTTGCTTGCACTTCTGGATGTACTTCACCGATATATGCAATAATTTCTTTACCTTTTTTAAATACCGCTGTTTTGCCAGGATGCATTGCATAATGTTCACCGGCTTCTACGGTATACTTAGAAATGCCTAACTTAGCAAACAAGACTTCTACAATACCTTTTGCATCATAGAAATCTACCATTTCTTTACCTTGATTCCAACTTGCAACATCGCGTTTACCAGAAATTGCGCCACTAATCATTACTTTTTCAATTGGCAATTCCGCCATTGGTAATGTTTTTGGTGTAAATACAGAACCAATTTCAAAAATACGAATATCATCATTTTTTCTAGATAAATTGCGTGCAACTGTTTCTAATATGCTACTAACAACAGTTGTTCTAAGCAATGGAAATTCGTCTGTAATTGGGTTCATAATCGGCACTGCAACACGAAGTTCGCTATCCGCCGCAACATTCATTTTATCAAATGTTTGTGGATGCGTAAAACTAAATGAAACGATCTCATTTAACCCTACTGCGCTTAAATTATTTCTAACTTCATCAAGAAATGATTGTTCTGCACTTTGTCCTCCACGCATCATACTACCATCAGGAAAAGTAGAGATAATATTGTTGAAACCATAAATACGCGAAATCTCTTCCGAGATATCTTCCATATAACGCACATCATTACGCCAAGATGGAACCGTTACTACAATTTCCTCTTTATCTGCATTTACTTCAAATTCTAAACGTTTTAAGATATTAACCATGGCCCTTTTGTCAATGTTCGTTCCAAGGCGTCTATTAATTTGGTCTGCTGTAAATGCTACTATACTCGCAATTTCAAAACCTGGATAAGCATCAACAATACCTTCGCATACTGTACATGCCCCCATTTCTTCTAGCAATTGTGCAGCTCTATCCAATGCTTTGATAGAGTTTACAGCATCAATCCCGCGTTCAAAACGTCCAGAGGCTTCAGAATGAAGACCACAAGCTCTCGAGGTTCTTCTAATGCTTACACCATTAAATGATGCCGCTTCAAGAACTACTGTTTTTGTATTTTCAGTCACTTCTGTTACTAAGCCACCCATAACGCCAGCAATCCCAGCTGCTTGTACACTATCAGCAATGACTAGCATTTCTGGTGTTAATTTACGTTTTACATTATCTAGCGTTGTTATTGTTTCACCGGGATTTGCTTTTCTAGCAGTAAGTGTATGCCCTGACAATGTATTATAATCATATGCATGCAATGGTTGGCCAAGTTCAATCATGACAAAATTCGTTACGTCAACAACGTTATTTATAGAACGAATTCCCGCACCTTCGATGCGCTCCTTAATCCATTCAGGTGATGGCCCAATTTTTACATTTTTAAGTACTCTCGCTGCAAAACGAGAACAAAGTTCTGGCGATTCAATTTTTACAGAAACTAAATTACTTGCTTTTTCGCCAGCTTCTTCACGCACATTAATAATTGGCTTTTTCGGTGTATTGCCAGTAAGTACAGCAATTTCACGAATAAGTCCCATAACACTAAAGCAATCCGCACGATTTGCAGTTAATTCAAATTCCAAGATAATATCCGTTAAGCCTAAAACTTCTTTTATATCAATACCTACTGGAGTTTCATTTGGCAGAATATAAATTCCCTGTTTTTGCTCCTCTGATAATATCGAAAGATCCAATTGAAGTTCATTTGCAGAACACAGCATGCCAAAGGATGCTACACCACGAAGCTTACCTTTAGAAATTTTCGTACCATTTGGCAATTTTGCACCAATCATCGCTACTGGAACCATTTGTCCAACCCGAACATTGGTTGCACCTGTAACGATGATAATCGTTTCTTCAGCACCGACATCAATTGTACAGACACATAATCTATCAGCATCTGGATGTTTATCAATATTAACAATTTTACCCGTGATAACTTTCTCAAGACCAGCACCCATGTAATTAACATTTTCTACTGGGACGCCTGCCATTGTTAACATTTCGGCTAATTGTTCTGGAGTTTCATTAAAATCAATATAGTCTTTCAACCATTTTATAGATACTTGCATACTCAGTCCCCTTTCTCAATTTTCATCTATTAAAATTGACGCAAAAATCTCAAATCATTGTCATAAAATAATCTTAAATCATCAATGCCATAAAGAAGCATTGCAATTCGTTCTACCCCCATACCAAAGGCAAAACCGCTGACTTCTTCTGGATCATAACCGCTCATTTGAAGTACGCGAGGATGCACCATACCAGAGCCTAAAATTTCAAGCCAGCCTGATCCTTTACATACACGACAACCTTTTCCTTTACACATTACGCAAGAAATATCAACTTCAGCACTTGGTTCCGTAAACGGAAAAAAGCTTGGTCTAAAACGCACGCCAACTTTTTCGTTAAAAATTTGATGAATGAACATTTCAAGCATACCTTTTAAATCAGAAAAGCTGATACTTTTATCGACAACCAAACCTTCTACTTGCGTAAACATTGGTGAATGTGTTGCATCATAATCACGACGATATACTTTTCCTGGTGCGATTATACGAATAGGACTGTTTGGTTTATTCGCTTGCATCGTACGTGCTTGTACCGGTGAAGTATGTGTTCTAAGTAGAAGTTCTTCTGTGATATAGAAAGAATCTTGCATATCACGTGCAGGATGATCTTTGGGTAAATTCAAAGCTTCAAAGTTAAAGTGATCTTGCTCTACTTCTGGCCCCTCTGCAACTGTAAAGCCCATATTTAAAAAGATATCCTTAATTCGATTTAAAGTTAATGTAAGCGGATGTTGATGTCCAATAGGGTTTATTCTCCCTGGCAATGTTACATCAATTTTTTCATTGGCAAGACGTTCTAATAATTCTGCTTTTTTAAGACTATCATTTTTTTCATTCAAAACTGTCTCAAGTTCGGCACGAACTTCATTTACCATTTGCCCTACACGCGGACGTTCTTCTGGACTTAAAGCGCCAAGGCCTCTAAGAATCGTTGTTAAACTACCTTTTTTGCCAAGATATTTAACTCTTAAATCATTTAATTTTAAAACACTATCCACTTTAGAAAATTCTTCAGTAGCTTCTTGTTTTAAACTTTTTAACTGCTGTTCCATAAATACCTCCCAATATTATTACATACTAAAAAATAAAAAACTTCCACCCACCAAGGGGCGAAAGTTTATTTTCGCGGTACCACCCTAATTGATACTCCAAAACCTTAACGCGGCAAACGCTTTGACTAGATAAAATAAAATTTACTTCATCAAAGAAACTCCAGAGTGAATTTTCACTTAGCTGTTTTGATATCGCTCTCAATCAAGGCGAATATCTCCCTGTAAAAACTGTTACTAACTTACTGTCTCCATCATCGTTTATATAGTATCACATTATTTTTACAATTATAACATAATTAATCATGAATCACAACATTCTACCACTTCGCTGAAGGTAATAACTCATTCGGCACTCTTTAATAGCCTTTGCCTTACGCTTTCATAGATAATAACTGCAGTTGCCGCAGCAACGTTAAGCGACTCTGCATTGCTTGACATTGGAATATACACCTTGTGATCAGCTTGCTGTAAAAGTTCTTCACTCACACCATTGCCTTCATTACCAAAAACTATCGCTGTTGGTTTTGTAAAATCAATAGCAAAATATTGTTTTGCCGTTGGATCAAGGGCTGTTACCTGTAATCCAATTGCCTGTTTATCTATAAATTCAAGTAAATCTCTAGAATCTACATCCACAACAATTGGTAAACGAAACATTGCACCCATTGTCGCACGAACTGTCTTACTAGAAAATAAGTCAGCGGTCCCCTTAATCATGATAATCCCTGTACAACTTGCGGCTTCCGCCGTTCTTACAATAGTTCCTACATTTCCAGGGTCTTGCAAACGATCTAGGACGATGAGCATTGGTACCCTGCCCTCTATAATAAAATCAGCCAAACAACTTACGCGCTTTTTTAAAATAACTAAAATGCCCTGTGGCTCTTTCGTATCCGTAATTTTTTCATAGATAGCTTTATTTACTTGATAAATACGGCATTCTTTTTTTTCTAAAATTTTAACAATTTCTTGCACGCGTTCATTTTCCACCGCTTGCTCAGTGTGAATACAAAACTCAATTTGCCAATCTGAATTTACAGCATCCTCAACTAAGCGAATTCCCTCTGCTACAAATAAACCTTTTTCATCGCGATATTTTTTTTGTTTTAAACCTGCCGCTAATTTGATGTTATTATTTTGTGAACTTGTTATGACTTCAGTCATTCCAATTCCTCTAGTCCATTAATACCTTCATTACTACCAACAACAACGACAATATCACCTTTTTGAATTTTTTCACTTGGCAATGGTGAAATGATAAGATTATCATCACGCTTAATCGCCACAACATTGATTCCATATTTTGCACGAATATTAGATTCTGCTAATGTCTGATCTTGGAAAGCTTTTGGAGCAGAAATTTCGACAATACTGAATCTTGGTGACAATTCAATATAATCCATAACACTAGTTGATGCTAAGTTGTAAGCAACGCGTCGAGCCATATCGCGTTCTGGAGAAACAATGCGATCTGCTCCGATTTTCTCCAAAAGCTTTACATGCAAGGAATTGCGTGCCGTTGCCACAATAAATGGCGCACCAATTTCCTTTAATTGCATTGTAGTCATAATGTTTGCTTGCACATCTTCTCCTATTGCAACAACAACGACATCAAAATTACGAATTCCCATGGCTTTCAACGCATTTTCATCCGTAGTATCGGCTTGCACCACATGTGTTACTTCATCACTAAACTCTTGCACCTTTTGCATGCTTTTATCAATTGCTAATACTTCATAGCCCATTTTATGCAATGCTTTCGCCATATTGCTACCAAACCTACCTAAACCAATAATAGCAAACTGTCTATTTGCTTTTTCCTTTTTCATCACGCTATCCCCTAACCAATCGTAATCTTACCTTTTGGATATTGAATCACCTTTACTAGCTATAAAATCCATGATTTTATTCTTTCACAAATCTATGCTAGGTATTACTATGTAATTTACAAACCTTCTTTCAATGATAAAGGATATCTTGACAAAAAAGGTTCTGATATCAAAATCAGAACCTTTTACTTTAATTATTGTAATTGTTCTTTTGCTACAGTTACTAACTGTGTAAAAGCGACTGCATCATTAACAGCTAAATCAGCAAGCATTTTGCGGTTTACAGCAACGCCAGCTTTGTTTAAGCCATTAATTAGTTGGCTATAAGAAATACCATTTGTACGAGCTGCTGCATTGATACGAGCAATCCATAATTTACGGAATTCGCCTTTTTTAGCACGACGGTCACGACGTGCATAGAAAAGACCTTTCATTACAGTTTCGTTAGCTTTTTTAAATTGTTTACTTTTTGCTCCTCTAAAACCTTTAGCTAGTTTTAGAATTTTTTTATGACGTCTATGTGCAGTCACGCCTTTTTTAACTCTTGGCATGTTTCGTTCCTCCTAAATAATCTATATTTTAA
>Ga0316600_10000502_pt1 | contig 18898 bp, 19 predicted proteins | sample OWC_soil_day5_CT_FD_207652 | JGI IMG/M metagenome (GOLD analysis project Ga0316600, IMG submission 207652) | Wetland soil microbial communities from Old Woman Creek delta, Ohio, United States - OWC_soil_day5_CT | ecosystem: Environmental > Terrestrial > Soil > Wetlands | place: USA: Ohio... | reverse complement strand
GCGCAGGTGTTCAGCGGCGTGCACTGGTAGCGCGCCGCGCGGGCCAAGCGCTCAGTCGCGGCCGGCGTCGACGATTGCTCCCGCCAGCCGCTGCGGCGCGGTGAACATCACCTCGTGGCTGCCGGCAATCTGCACCAGGCGGAACAAACCGAGCCGGCTGGACATGCGCGGATGCCAGCCCGTATCAGGCCCCTGCGGCAAGGCCGTGTCCTCGGTGCAATTGATGTAGCTGCGCGGCGTCTGAAGCGTCGCGAACTTCTTCAGGTCCAGCTTGTCGATGAAAGGCTGGTAGGGCTCGGGCGAAAGCAGGGCATAGGTGCGCTCGGCGGTGGCCAGGTCGCCGTCGTTGATGAAGGCCTCGCGCCAGATCGGAAACGGCATCATCACACTGTTGTCGGGGCTGGCGGCGGCCATTTGCTGGAACAGCGCGCGGTAGTGCGGCGGCACGTTGTCGTCCAGCGACTCGCCGTCGTTCAGCACGAAGGCGTTCCAGTACACCAGGCGGCGCACGCGTTCCGGCACCGCCTCCACCACCTTGGAGATGATGGTGCCGCCGTAGCTGTGGCCCAGCAGCACGAAGTCCTTCAGGTCGCGCTGCACGATGTGGTCGACGATGGACTGCGAGCACTGCGCATGGTTGACGCGCTTGTCGACGCCGACGCCGTGGCCGGCGACGGTGGGCGTGTGCACGGTATGGCCGGCGGCGCGCAGTGCGTCGGCCACGGGGCCCCAGAGTTCGCCGGTGTGCCAGCTGCCGTGGACGAGGACGATGTTCATGGGGTCTCCTTCAGGGACGAGTGGACGAAGACCTGCATCGTCCGCACCGCAGCGCGTGCCGGCAATCGGCTTTGCGCAGGCGACCCGCGGAATTGCGCAGGCGCGCCTTGACACCCGGCGGCGGCTGGCCCCACAGTGCGCGGCCATGACGCGCGCATCACCGAAGGCCAACGAACCGCCCGCCCCCGGCTGCTTTGCCGGCGTCGAGTTCACGCGCGGCCGCCTGTTCGACACGGACGATCTGGACGAGGCGCGCGAGATCTGTGGCCGCGTCTTCAACCCACACCACCTCAGCCTCATCGGGCCCGGACAGTCGCTGAGCGCGCACATGGACCACCTGCCGGTCGGACCGCTTTCGTTGAACCGCCTGACCTGGGGTGCCCGCGTCCGCGTCGACCCCGACCGACTCGGCACCTACTGCCTCATCAGCCTGCCCGTGCGCGGCACGGCACGGTTCCATGTCGGTGGCGAACCGATCGAGGTCTCGCCGCGCCAGGCCTGCGTCATCGGCTCGACGCAGCGCTTCCATTTCGAGGCCGACGCACAGTTCGACCAGATCGTCCTGCGCTTCGAGCACAACGCGCTGGCCCAGGCCTGGACCGCGCTGTCCGGCAAACCGCCGCCGGACGAGCTGGCGTTGGAGCCGGCGCTGCCGCTGGCCGGTAGCGCCTGGCAAGCGCTCGAGCCGGTGCTGCACATGGTGGCCGCCTGTGCCCGCGAGGCCTATGCGCCGCCGCTGCTGCCACATGTGCAGTTGCGCCTGCAGGACCTGCTGCTGACCACCTTGCTGCTGCAGGCTGCGCCGGCGCTGGCACCGCTTCCGCCGGCCGCCCCGCCGCCGGCCGCCGCCGCGCTGGTGCGCCACGCCCAGGCATGGCTGCTCTCGCAGCTGGCCGAGCCGGTGTCCCTGGGCATGGTGGCGCGGGCCAGCGGCGTGGCGGCGCGCACGCTGCAGGCAGCCTTCCAGTCACAGTGCGGCATGGGCCCGATGCAATGGCTGCGCGAGCAGCGCCTGGCGGCCGTGCATCGCCGCCTGCGCGAGGGCAGCGGGCCGTCCACCCGCGTCACGGACACGGTGCTGGCCTACGGCTTCTCGCACCTGGGCGAGTTCTCGCGTGCCTACCGCCACCGCTTCGGAGAGACACCCGCACGCACGCTGGCGCGGCGCTGAAGGCGCTGCAGCCCTGCGAAGGGTCTGTGCCCGCGCCAAGCGCGCTCACCCTGCCGATACCCATAAGCCGCGGCGGTGCACGAATGCGCGCTGCCGTGCTCTTCATCGCGGCACGAGCACAAACGCGCCGCTACAGTCGCGCCAGCCACCATGCCCACGCCCGCCCAAGCCGACGCCCTGGCCGAACTGCTGGCCACGCGCACGCCTATCGTCGTCATCGAAACGCATGACGAGCGGCGCGTGCTGGCCTTGTTTGCGCTGCTGGCGCAGCGCCGCCAGCGCGAGGTCTGGCAGTGGTCGGCCAGCCGCGGGCTGCGCGTCGCGCACAACCTGCGGCTGGCGCTGGCTGATCTGGACGCCGCCGCGCCCGGCACCGATGCCAACGGCACACGCGAGCTGCCCGCGGCGCTGGCGGCGGTGGAGCAGCTGAAAGGCGATGCGCTGGTGCTGCTGCTGGACATCCACCCCTTCCTGTCGAACCCGGTGGTCACGCGCGCGCTGAAGGAGCTGGCGCTGCGCACCGAAGCGCGCGGCTTGCAGCTGGTGTTCACCGGCCACGACATCGCCCTGCCCGACGAGCTGGCACCCTATGCCAGCCGCTTCGCGCTGGAGCCGATGACGCTGGAGCGCGTCAAGACGCTGTTCAGCGAGGAGCTGAACGCGCGCCGCCAGCGCAGCGGCGCCGACCTGGCCGGCGACCGCGCCACGCTCGATTCGCTGCTGCGCCACGTGGTCGGCCTGCCCGAGGCGGCGGTGCGGCAGATGGTGCGCAGCACGCTGGCCGATGCGCGCATCTGCACGGCCGACCTGGCGCGCGTGCTGGCCGGCAAGCGCGAGGTGATGGGTGCGGCCGAGCTGCTGGTGTTCGAGCAGAACCTGCCGGCCATGGACCAGGTGGCCGGCATGAAGGCGTTGAAGCGCTGGCTGCTGCTGCGCCGCGAAGCCTTCTTGGACGGCGCGGCCTCGGGCCTGCCGCCGCCGCGCGGCGTGCTGCTGCTGGGCGTGCAGGGCGCGGGAAAAAGCCTGGCGGCCAAGGCCATCGCCGCCAGTTGGCAGGTGCCGCTGTTTCGCATGGACTTCGGCGCGCTGTTCGACAAGTTCCAGGGCGAGAGCGAACGCAAGCTGCGCGAGGCGCTGCGCGTGGCCGACGCGATGCAGCCCTGCGTGCTGTGGATGGACGAGGTGGAAAAGGGCCTGTCCAGCGGCAGCGGCGACGGCGACAGCGGCGCCGGCCAGCGCATGCTGGGCACGCTGCTCACCTGGATGGCCGAGCGGCGCAGCAGCGTGTTTCTGGTGGCCACCGCCAACGACATCGAGCGGCTGCCGCCCGAGCTGATGCGCAAGGGCCGCTTCGACGAGATCTTCTTCGTCGACCTGCCGGATGCGGCCACGCGCGAGGCGATCTTCGGCATCCACCTGGGCCGGCATCGCATTGCGGCACAGGCGTCGGACCTTGCAGCGCTGGCGACAGCCAGCGACGGCTTTGCCGGCGCCGAGATCGAGGCGGCCGTGCTGGCGGCGCGCTACGAGGCGCATGCGCTGGGCCAGGCCGCTGGGGTGGCGCATGTGCGCGCCGAGCTGGCGCGCACCCGGCCGCTGTCGGTGACGCGCGCCGAGGCCATCGAGGCCCTGCGCGCCTGGGCCCGCGGGCGCACGGTCGGCACCGACTGAACGACGCCCGAGCGACCGGCGCGGACGGCCTGGCGACGGCTTGGCGCTCGACATGTGTTTCCACGGAAACTACAATGATGCCCCGAACGTTTCCATAGAAACCTACGCATGCGGCAACGGCCTCGATCCACCGTCAGCGCGCTGGACGCGCACTTGGGCTTCTGGCTGCGCGTCGTGTCCAACCACGTCTCGGCGCGCTTCGCCGAGCTCGTCGAGAGCGAAGGGGCGAGCGTCACCGAATGGGTGGCGCTACGCACGCTGTACGACAAGCCGCAGACCACGCATGCCGAGCTGATCCAGGCCCTGGGCATGACCAAGGGGGCCGCCTCGAAGGTGGTCACCCGCCTGGAGGAAAAAGGCCTGGCCCGGCGCGAACTCGCCGCGGGCAGCGCGCGCGAGCAGGTGCTGCAGATCAGCGCGAAGGGCCGGGCGCTCGTCCCCCGCCTGGCGGCGCTGGCCGACCAGAACGAAGCGCACTTCTTCGGCCACCTCGACCCGCGCGAACGCCAGGCGCTGATGCAGGCGTTTGCGGCACTGGCGGCGCACCACCGGTTGACGGAAATCCCCGTGGCCTGAGCGCGCCTTTGCCTTTCATCCCGACCGGAGCTGAACATGAACGACGCCACGCAACGCGTCATCCGCGAGGCCGCCCACGGGCGCCTGCACTTCGGCCAGGTGGTCGACCTGCTGATGCAAGCAGGCGTCGAGTCCTACGTCGCCGACTACCGCACGCAGCGCACGACCTACTACCTGACCGACGGCGATACCTTCAGCCTGGACCTGCCGATGCCCGACGTCGACATCGCCCAGGACTTCGACGACGCCGCCGTGCAGGCGGCGATCCGCGGCGCACAGCAGGGCGGCGTCATGTACCCGGAGTTCAAGAAGCTGTCCCGCCAGGCGGGCTGCATCGGCTACACGGTCTGGATCGCCGGGCGCCACGTCAGCTACTACGGCCGCAAAGGCGAAATCCACGTCGAGCGCTTTCCCGACTGAAGACGCGACGGCGGCGCTGAGGCCGAGCTTCTCAACCGCCGCTCAGCGCCATCACGATGGCCACGAAGTCGTCCGGCTGAAGGGCGTGGCCGAGATCGCGGACGCCCAGGCCGTTGACGAAGACGCGCATGTTCGGCCGCAGCTGTTGCTGCTCGTCGACGACGCGAAAGCGCAGGCCCGGGTAGCGCTGGTCGAGGTTGGCAAAGAGCGCGAGCAGCGTGTCGCCGGCCGCCTCCACATGCGACGCGCCCGTGTAGGAACGCAGCGCGCTGGGCACCAACACCTTCACTGCAGCTCCGCGACTTCGACCGCGTAGATCTCCGGCAGGTGGCGGGCGATGTGGGCCCAGCGCGCGCCGCCGTCGTGCCCGATCCACAGCTCACCGCTGGTGGTGCCCAGGTACAGCGCCGGCGCCGGCAACGCATCGGCCGTCATCGCCTGGCGCTTGACGGTCCACCAGGCCTGCTGCTGCGGCAGCCCCTGGTCCAGCCGCTGCCAGGTGTGCCCGCCATCACGCGTCACGTAGGCCGCCGGGCGACCGGCCGGGCTGGTGCGCGGCCAGACATCGGTGCCGTCCATCGGGAACACCCAGGCGGTGTCGGCATCGTGCGGATGCACGACCATCGGGAAGCCGACGTCGCCCACGTCGGCGGGCATGCTGCAGCCGATGCGCTGCCAGGCCGTGCCCGGCCGGTCGAGCCGGTAGATGCCGCAATGGTTCTGCTGGTACAGGCGGTCGGGGTTGCTGGGGCAGAGGCGCACGCAGTGCGGGTCGTGGAAGGTCACGGTGGCGGCGTCGAAACCTTCGACCACCTGCATGCCCTCGATCAGCGGCGCCCAGCTGCGCCCGGCGTCGCGCGACTCGTGCACGCCGCCGCCCGACATGCCGAACAGCAGGTGCGCCGGGTCGCGCGGGTCAACGATGATGGAATGCAGCTTCGGGCCGTCGGGCGTGCCGTCCTGTTCGGTACCCATCCACTCGCGGAACTGCGCATCGTCGTTGACCGCCGGCAGGGGCGTCCAGCTGACGCCGCCGTCCTGGCTGCGGAACAGGCCCTGCGGCGAGGTGCCGGCGTACCAGCTGTCGCGCTCGCTCGCGTGGCCCGGCGTCAGCCAGAAAGTGTGGTCCACCGCGCGCGCAGGCCGGCCGTTCGACGGCTTGTCGAAGGCCGGCGGCTGGCGGGCTTCCTTCCATGTCTTGCCGAGGTCGGTGGAGCGGAACACGGTCGGTCCCAGGTGGCCGGTCTTCGCCGCGGCCAGCAGCGTGCGGCCGTCGCGCGGGTCGAGCTGCAGGTGGCTGATGGTGTGGCCCAGGAAGTGCGGGCCGTCGACGGTCCAGGCGCTGCGCTGCGCGTCCCCATGGAACAGCCAGGCGCCCTTGCGCGTGGCCACCAGCAGCACCAGACGGGTTGGCGATGGGTTCATGACGATCACTCCACAACTGCTGCCACCGTGCAGCTCGGCAGGCGACTGGTCGATGTCGCCTGCCGATACGACGAGCGAGCCGGCGGCAGATCGACACGAGCAGGCACATCCTATCGATCCGGCGCGTCACCGACATCACGACCGAGCCGACGACCCACAAGGACGGCGCACTGCAGCAGAGGGTGGTGGTGCGCGCGAGCACCTGTGTCAATCAGGTGCCGGCTTGGTGCCGGGTCGACCGCTTCAGACTGGCTGCGGCCATTCGGATCTCCAGATTGCTGCCGCTCATCGTTTGAGCTGAGGCGTTAGGCCGCACTTCAGCGGGAAGATCTTTTGATCGATCGAATTATCCCGTTCACGTCTACTAAGGCGCGCGCCCGGGTCCCCATGAAATCCTTGACTTCGAACGCTACCTCACGGTCGTTGGGGTGGAAGTGGACTTTGACCAGTTCGATTGGCTCGACCATGCCGAGATGTGATGCGACGGTTGCGACCGCCTTGCGCAAGCCCCGTTCTGCCGCGGTTTCCGCTTCAGCGGACGCTCCGCTGAAAGCGCTTGATAGGTGTGTTGTTTGATCAGCGGATGTGCCGAGCGCGGCGGCAAGAGTGCGAACCAGTTCGTCTTTGGCAGTACTCGGACTTTTTGGGTCGTAGACCAACGCACGATGATCTCGAAGGTCGAACTTGAGGGCCGCGAGGCTGGAAGTCAAAATTGCTACAGGCTTCCTCTGGCAGTGCGCAACGCCGACCTCGTAGTACACGTTGCCATTCTCTTCCGATAGAACAGCAACCAATGCGTCTGCTTCGTCAATTGAGTTGCAGATTCTGGTGGTGACTGACCCTGCGTAGGCCGCCTCCGCTAGCTGGACGACCCGAAGATCGAGGAGGAAGGCAGCGCTCTTGATGAGTTCGAGAACAGGTTCGTACTCCGCCTTGAATGGCATCGCCACGAAGATCGACTTGAGGGAGGTTGGCATGGGAAGTTTGGTCGTTCGGCCAAAGTACAGCTAAGCGCGCACCGACGGCAGGACTGCACCCATTAGCTTGAAGCTCAACTTGAATGTCGGGCGACATGCGCCCGTATCCGGATAGTGGCGCAGGCTGTGGCGCCCATATCCGGTTAGTGGCGCAGCTATTGCGCTCAGTGCCCATCGTTTCACTCAGGCATAGTAGCAAGCAGGTGATCTGGCCGGTCGGAGTGAACGGCGGCTTCCGCTGCATTCCCGACCAGCATCTGGCGAGAACTGCCTTTGGCTGTCGGCACAATGAGCAACCTGCGGTGTCTCGCTGCGCCTCCAACAGCCGGCGCGCCCTCTCGACAACGGCGGGCACCGACGCTCGTCGGCAGCGCAGCACCCTAAGCGCCTCGCAGACTCAGCCGAGCAGCCGCGAGATCAGGCGTGCGACGACTGTTGGCTCAGTCAGCGCGACAAAAGCTACGCCGGCAAGCGCGCCCGCCAAATGTGCATCGTGGTTGATGCGGCCGCGCGCTTGCCGCGACGCCCACCAGGTGAATGCCAGATACAGCACCGCGAACAGCGGCGCTGGGATCGGCACGGGGATAGGCAGGATGAAGATCGACGAGCCCGGGTGGTAGACGATGGACGCAAACAGCACTGCCAGGATCGCACCGGAGGCGCCAAGTGTCCGGTAGCCAGGCTCCCGGCGGTGGTTGACCCAGGTGCCCAGCGCGCTGGCGAACAGGCCGGCCGCATACAGCGCGGCGAACTGCGTGCTGCCCACCGTGCGTTCAAGCGAAAAGCCGAACGCCCAGAACGTGAAGCCGTTGAAGAACAGATGTCCCAGGTCGGCATGCAAGAAGGCACTGGTGACCGGCGTCGCCCAGGCGCGCCGCGGCAGCAGCCAGTAGGGCCGGAAGACGCCACGCTCGATCATCCAAGGGGCGGCGTACAGCGCCAGAAGGCTGGCGCCGACGAAGGTGGCCATGACAAGAGAAGCGACGGGTGCAGAGGCAATGAAGTCGGACATCAGAGCTGCTTACCCAGGCCTGCGGCGAGGCCCGGGGGATTGAGACCCCGAAGAATGTGGATCGGCTAGCCCCAATACTGTTCACATAGATTAGCTTTCGGTATCATGCACTTCCCATCAGGAGGTGCTGGATGGCGCGAACCAAAGCAGTGTTGGGCGCGGGCGCCCGATTGGCGGATCACCTCGCGGTGGCTTACCTGGCGCTGAACTGTCCGCTGGCGAAGGTTCGTCAGGTGCTGGACGAACTCGGGGCGCAGAGCAAGCGTCGGCGGGACCTGCCGGCCGAGGTGCTTGTGTTCTACGTCATGGCGCTGTGCCTATATCGCCGTGCCGCCTACGAGGAGGTGCTGCGCGTGGTTGTCGAAGGACTGCGCAGCGTCTACGGCGATGAGATCGGCCAGACTGTTGCCAGCAAGGCGGCCATCTCGCAGGGGCGAACCCGCCTGGGTGCCGAACCGCTGGCTCGGTTGTACGCCCAGCAGGTGCAGCCGATTGGCCCGCCTGGCATGTCCGGCGTTTGGTACCGCGGCCTGCGCGTGATGGGGTTGGACGGCAGCACGCTGGAAGTCGCTGACGAGGCGGCCAATGCCCAGCACTACGGGTATCCGGGAGCATCGCGCGGCAGTTCAGCCTTCCCGCAGTTGCGCTTCGCGGCGTTGGCCGAGTGCGGCACACATGTGCTGGTAGGCGCAAAGATGGGACCCTACCGCACCTCCGAGCACGAACTGGCTGCACAGGTGCTTGAACACGCCGACGACACCATGCTGATCTTGGCCGACCGAGGGTTCGTCGGCTATCCGATGTGGAAGGCGGCGAACCAACGCGCCTCCAAGCTTGTGTTCCGACTGCGCGAGAACCAGGTGCTGCCGGTCGAGCGCATCCTGCCCGACGGCTCTTACCTCAGCACCCTGTATGGCAGCACCAAGGCGCGCCGCGATGCCAGGCGCGGAGTCGGCAGCGGCGAAGGATTCGTCGTGCGCGTGATCGAGTACGAACTCAAGGGGACTGCGCGCGGCCAGGAATCGGCCACGACCTACCGACTGCTCACGAACCTGCTGGATCCCGTGCAAGCGCCCGCCACAGAACTGGCGACGCTGTACCACCGGCGTTGGAAGATCGAGCAGGCGCTCGACGAGATCAAGACCCACCTGAACGACTCAATGACGTTGCGCAGCAAGACGCCAGAGCTTGTGCGGCAAGAGTTCTACGCGCTGCTGATCGCCCATGCGGCGATTCGCCGCTTGATGACGATGGCGGCACAGCAGACGGCTCAAGCGGCCGAGGACCTGTCGTTCACTGCGGCCGTCAACGTGCTCAGGCGGCGATTGCCCGCCACCAGCGCTATTCCCCCCTCTGCGGCGTAAAACCTGGCTTGCCAGTGTCCTGGATGAAATCGCCAGCCGGCGCTGCATTCAGACTCGAGGCAAGGCCAACCCGAGGGGAGTCAAGCGAAAGATGTCGAACTTCCCACTGCGTAGCAGGGGAGACACTCTGAACATCGCCGCGCCGACCCAGCCCAAGATCAAGCGCGCGGGTTCAAAGTGAACAGTATTGGGGCTAGAAGCTCTCCCAGTCGTCGCTGCCGGTGCGCGCCGGCGCGGGACTTGGCACGTCGGCGTCTGCACTCGGGTTCGGCCTGACGCCGAAGTTCGGCCGGGTGACGTTCGTCGCGCGGCCCGGACCACGCCGCTCGAACTTCGCAGAGCTGTCCCTGCGCGCTGCGTGCACCGGTGCCGCCGGCGCCGCGAATGCGGCGAGGGTCGAACCGGCCCCGAACACCGCCACCGCCTGCACCAGCATCACTGCCTGCTGCCTCAGGCTCTCGGCCGCGGCCGCGCTCTGCTGCACCAGCGCCGCGTTCTGCTGCGTCGACTGGTCCATCTGGCTCACCGCCTCGCCGACCTGCGCCACGCCGACACTCTGTTCGCTGCTGGCCGCGCTGATCTCGCCCATCAGGTCGGAGACGCGCTGGATCGAGTTCACCACCTCGCTCATCGTGGCGCCGGCCTGGTCGACCAGTGCGCTGCCCTGTTCCACGCGCTCAACGCTGGCACTGATCAGGCCCTTGATCTCCCTGGCCGCCTCGGCGCTGCGCTGTGCCAGGTTGCGCACCTCGGCCGCCACCACCGCGAAACCACGGCCTTGCTCGCCGGCCCGCGCGGCCTCGACCGCGGCGTTCAGCGCCAGGATGTTGGTCTGGAAGGCGATGCCATCGATCACGCCGATGATGTCGGCGATGCGCCGGGACGAATCGTTGATGCCCTTCATCGTGTCGACCACGCGGCCGACGACCTCGCCGCCCCGCACCGCCACGGTCGATGCGCCCAGCGCCAGCTGGTTGGCCTGGCGCGCGTTGTCGGCGTTCTGCCTGACGGTGGCGCTGAGCTCTTCCATCGACGCCGCGGTCTGCTGCAGCGCGCTGGCCTGCTGCTCGGTGCGCTCGCTCAGATCGTTGTTGCCCTGAGCGATCTGCGCCGAGGCGGTGGCCACGCTGTCGGCGTTCTGGCGCACGCGGCCGACCACGTCGCCCAGCCTGGACTGCATCAGCTTCAGTTGGGCCATCAGGCTGCTGCGGTCGCCGTCGCGCAGCGCGATCGGCGTGTCCAGCTCGCCGGCGGCGACACGCTGGGCCAGCGCGGCGGCTTGCGCCGGCTCGGCCCCGAGCTGGCGGCCGATGGCGCGCGCCATCGCGTAGCCGAAGGCAGCGGCCAGCAGCACGCCCAGCCCGATGGCCGCGATCGACACCCCACGCAGCGTCGCCGCGTGGGCCATCGCGGCTGCATATTGCGTATGGGCTTCGTCGAGCTGCAGCCTGATCAGCGCATCGAGCGATCGCTGCAGCGCCACCGACAGTGGCTGAACCTTCTGCGTCTGCAGCCGCATCACCTCCTTCGGGTTTTTGTCCCGCAGCGCGGCCACGCTGGGCAGCAGGCCGTCCTGCACGAAGCTGGCCAGGGCGTCGGCGGCGGCCGTGGCGAGCCTGGCTTCCTGGGCCGTCGGCTGCGCGGACAGGTAGGCCTCCCACAGCTTGCCGGCCTGGGCGATGTGGCCCTCGATCTGTGCCACCGCGTCGGCGGCCGGCAAGGTCTGCATCAGCGCCTGGGCCAGAGCCAGGCGGGTGTCCCGCTGCAGCTCGTTCATCCGGGCCAGCTGGTCGATGGGCATGGCGCGGTCCTCGTAGACCGTCTTGAGTGCATCGTTCGATCGGCTCATTCCATGCAGGCCGAGCAAGCCCAGGCCCAGCAGCATGGCCGACACCAGGCCGACGAGCAGGCTCAGCTGCGTGGAAATTCTCGGGTTCTTCACGAGGGATCCTTGTCGCGACGGGGCGGCATGGGCTATTGCAGCGTGGGCTCGACCAGGCCGATCTCCGCGCCGGACATGAACCCCTCGATATCCACCAGGATCAGCGTGCGGTCGTCGACGGCGCCGATGGCCAGCAGGTGCTCGCTGGCCATGCCGGCGCCGAGCTTCGGCACCGGGCGCAACTGCTCGGGCGCCAGCGTGACCACGTCGGATACGGCATCGACCACCATGCCCATGACGCGCTGGCCGATGTTCAGCACGATGACCACGGTGAAGTGGTCGTAGTGGGCCTGCTCCAGGTTGAGCTTCACCCGCATGTCGATGATCGGCACTATCACGCCGCGCAGGTTGACCACGCCCTTGATGAACTCGGGCGCGTTGGCAATGCGCGTGGGCTTTTCGTAGGAGCGGATCTCCTGCACTCGCAGGATGTCGATGCCGTACTCCTCGTGGCCCAGCTTGAATGCCAGGAACTCGCGGATCGAGGTCGGTGCGGCGGTCGATGGCGCGGCACCGGCAAGCGGGGCGGACGGCAGGGTCATGGGTGGCTTCCTTGAGGGTGGGGCCGGGATCGGCATGTCGGGCTTGCCGCAGAGCGCGGCACCGGCCCTGCCGGTAGGGGCTCATGTCGGCTATCGGCCGGGGCTTCATGAACTTGATGCAGGGCTGCGTCGGCCGGGCGCCGTTCACCGCGCCTCATGCCCGTTCCGGCCATTTGCCACGCCGCCGGGTGGCTCAGCGGGCCGCGCGTGCCAGCCTGTAGACGGTTTTGCCCTGCAATTCGAACAGTTCGCGGGCCCGGGTGAAGTTCTCCGAATGGCCGACGAAGAGCAAGCCGTCGGGCTTGAGTCGCTGCGCCAGGCGCTGCAGCAGCTGGGCCTGTGTCGGCTTGTCGAAGTAGATCATCACGTTGCGGCAGAAGATGGCGTCGAAGCGCGTCTGCAGCGGCCAGCGCGGCTGCAGCAGGTTCAGCTGGCGGAATGTGATCATCGCGCCCAGTTCCGGCCGCAGGCGCACCAGACCGTCGCGGGCGCCGCGCCCGCGCAGGAAGTGGCGGCGCAGCAGGCCGGGGTCGAGCTTGGCCACCGCGTCGATCGGGTACACACCTTGGCGCGCCTGCTCCAGCACGGCGGTGTCGATGTCGGTGGCCAGAATCGACACTGGCGGCATGGCCTGCGACCCGAAGGCGTCGCGCGCGGTCATCGCGATGCTGTAGGGCTCCTCGCCGGTGGACGCGGCGCAGCACCAGATCTGCATGGGCGTGTGGGCGGCGCGCTGCCGCAGATGCTGCGCCAGCACCGGGAAGTGATGCGCCTCGCGGAAGAAGGCGGTCAGGTTGGTGGTCAGCGCGTTGACGAACTCCTGCCACTCGGGCTGCTCGCTGCCGCGGCGCTCCAGCTCGTCCAGGTAGCCGGCGAAGTCGGACCGGCCGAGCACGCGCAGCCGCCGCGACAGCCGGCTGTGGACCATGGTCTTCTTGCTCGGGCCGAGAGCGATGCCGGCATGGCGGTGGATCATCGAGCGCACGCGCTCGAAATCGGCCTGGCTCAGTCCGACGGCCGGGCCTTGCGGCACGTGGGGGCTCATCGGTGGCGCGTGCGGCGCACCAGCGCGCCCACGTCGACGATCAGCGCCACGCGGCCGTCGCCCAGGATGGTGGCGCCCGAGACATTCGCCACCGGGCCGACGTTCGACTCCAGGTTCTTCACCACCACCTGCTGCTGCCCGAGCAGTTCATCGACCAGCACGGCAATGCGCACGCCGTCGGATTCGATCACCACCATCACCGCATCCTCGCGCTTGCCGCCATGGCGCCGCACGTCGAAGACGCGCTCCAGCTCCACCACCGGCAGGAACTCGTCGCGCAGCTGGATCACCTGAGCGCGAGCGCCGATGATCCTGAGCTGATCCGGCGAGAACTGGAACGATTCGACCACCGAGGCCAAGGGCAGCACGTAGCACTCGTCGGCCACGCGCACCGACATGCTGTCCATGATGGCCAGCGTCAGCGGCAGGCGCACGCGCACGCTCATGCCGTGGCCTTCGGTGGAGTCGATCTCCACCACGCCGCCGAGCGCGGCGATGTTCTTCTTGACCACGTCCATGCCGACGCCGCGGCCGGAGACGTCGGTCACCGCCTCGGCGGTGGAAAAGCCCGGCGCGAAGATCAGCGCCCAGACCTCGCTGTCGCTCAGGCTGTCGCTCGCATGCAGGCCGCGCTCGCGCGCCTTGGCCAGCAGCTTGGCGCGCGACAGGCCCTTGCCGTCGTCGCGCACCTCGATGACGATCGAGCCGCCCTGGTGCGAGGCCGCCAGCGTGATCGTCCCCGTCTCGGGCTTGCCGTGCGCCAGCCGCTCGGTCGGCATCTCGATGCCGTGGTCGCAGCTGTTGCGCACCAGGTGCGTCAGCGGGTCGGTGATCTTCTCGATCATGCCCTTGTCCAGCTCGGTGGCCTCGCCTTGCGTCACCAGCTCGACCTTCTTGCCCAGCTTGCCCGCCAGGTCGCGCAGCAGGCGCGGGAAGCGGCTGAACACCGCCGACATCGGAATCATGCGGATCGACATCACCGATTCCTGCAGGTGGCGCGTGTGGCGCTGCAGGTCGGCCAGTCCGGCCGACAGCTGCCGCTGCGCCGCCGGCTCCAGCGACGCGCTGCTCTGCGCCAGCATGGCCTGGGTGATGACCAGTTCGCCCACCAGGTTGATCAGCTGGTCGACCTTGTCCACCGACACGCGTAGCGTGCCCGAGTCGGTGCTGCCCGCCGCCTGAGGCGTGGCGCGCGCCGACGCCGCCATGGCCGGGGCCGGTGCGACGTCCGCCAGCGGTGCCAGCCGCACCTGCGCGCTGTCGACATGGAAGGACAACAGGTCCACCAGCTCGGCGTCGCTGCAGCCGGTGCACACCTTGAAGCGGTGCACGCCGTCGTCGCCGCCGCCGACCTGCAGCGGCACGATCGTGCCCAGGTCGACGATCTCGGCGAAGAGTTCGACCACGCGGTCCACGGCATCGGTGTCCCGCAGCGGGCCGATCGTCAGCTCCAGCCAGCGCCGCCCCGTCGCGGCCGGCGCCGCGGCCGTTGCGGCGGGCGGGAGTGATCGGCGCGCCTGGGGCGCAGCGGCGCCCAGACCGGCCAGCTCGCGCACGCGCTCCAGCAATTCGATGGTGTCCAGCGCGTCGCCGCCGCCGCCTTGGTGCCGTGCCAGCTGCAACTTCAGCGCGTCGCCGGCCTGCAGCAGCACATCGACCATCGGGGACGACAGGGCCAGCTCGTGGCGGCGCAGCTTGTCGAGCAGCGTTTCCATCTGGTGCGTCAGTTCGGCCACGTCGGCAAAGCCGAAGGTGGCCGCGCCGCCCTTGACCGAATGGGCGCAGCGGAAGATGGCGTTCAGCGCCTCGTCCTCGGCCGACTCGATGTCGATTCCCAGCAGCAGTTGTTCCATCTGCTCCAGGTTCTCGCCGGCTTCCTCGAAGAAGACCTGGTGGAACTGCGACAGGTCGATGCCCGCCGCCGCGCTGGCGCTGGTGATCTCGCTCATGGGGCTTTCGTCGGCGGCGCGGGCTGGCCGATGGCCTTGCCGATGACCTCGACCAGCTCGGCTGGGCCGAAGCGTCGCCGCTGGGACTCGTCCCAGCCGTCCGTGCCGTCTGCCGCCTCGACCACGTCGAAGCCGACATGGCGCCGCGTGACGGACACCCTCCGGGACATGAAGGGCAAGTCGTCGGCTTCGGGTGCTGGTTCGTCCATGGCTTCAGACCCGGCGGGTGGCCTGGCCGGCCGTGCCGCGCAAGCGTTCGATCAGCCGCGCGGCGATCGCTGACAGCGGCAGCACCTCGTGCGCCGCACCGGCGGCGATGGCCTCGCGCGGCATGCCGAAGACCACGCAGCTGGCCTCGTCCTGGGCCACGTTCCAGCTGCCGGCGTCGCGCATCAGGCGCATGGCCTTGGCGCCGTCGCCACCCATGCCGGTGAGCATCACGCCCAGCGCATTGGGGCCGACCACGCGCGCTGCCGAATCGAACAGCACCTCGACCGAGGGTTTGTGCAGGTTCACCGGCGCGCCGTCGCGCACCCGCGCCACGTAGTGGGCGCCGCAGCGCTCCACGCTCAGGTGCAGGCCGCCCGGCGCGATGTAGGCATGGCCGGGCAGCACGCGCTCGCCGTCGCAGGCCTCCTTGACGGCCATGCGGCACAGGCCGTCGAGCCGGGTCGCGTAGCTGCGCGTGAAGCCCGGCGGCATGTGCTGGGTGATCAGCACCGCCGGCGCGTCCGCCGGCAGCTGCACCAGCAGCTCCCTGGTGGCTTCGGTGCCGCCGGTGGAGGCGCCGATGAAGATGAACTTCTCGGTCGACAGCCGGCCCAGCGGCGCGGTCACCGACCGGGGCGGGGCACCCGCTGGCGCCGCGACAGCGCGCCTCAGGTGCGCATGGGCGGCGATGCGGATCTTGGCGGTGATGTCGTCGGCCAGCAGTGCCAGGCCGTCGTGGACGCCAATCTTTGGCTTGGCCACGAAGTCCACCGCGCCCAGCTCCAGCGCGCGCAGCGTGACCGCGGCGCCGCGCTCGGTCAGCGTGGACACCATCACCACCGGCATCGGCCGCAGCCGCATCAGCCGCGCCAGGAACTCGATGCCGTCCATGCGCGGCATCTCCACGTCGAGCGTGATCACGTCCGGGTTCAGCTCGCGGATCATCTCGCGGGCCATCAGCGGGTCGGCGGCGGCGCCGACGCAGGCCATGTCGGCCTGCCGGTTGATGATCTCGCCCAGCAGGCTGCGCACCAGCGCCGAATCGTCCACCACCAGCACGCGGGTCTTGGGCAGCATCGGCGCTTCCGCGTGGTCTCGTCGGGTCAGAACAGGTCAGCCCAGCCGGCCATGACGACGCGCGGGTTGATGGCGCGCTCGCGCTCGACCCGCTCCGCGGCAGGGGCCGAGGCCCGCCGCCTGACCATGGCCTTGCCGCTGGATGGCACGAAGCGCGGCTTGCGCGGATGGACGTCGAGAACGTCCATGCCGACCACCGGCATGCGTTCGGTGCGAAGGTAGGCGAGCAGCCCGTCGATCAGCCGCTCCATTGCGAAGGCGCCGTAGCGGCCGTTGTCGCCGGGCCCATCGGACAGCATGAAGTGGTGCATGCCGCCGACATTCACGATGCGGTCCCACAGGCAGCTGGCGATGCACGAGCAGAGCGTGGTCATGATCGGCAAGTCCTCGCGCGCAACGACGTATTCGCCTGGCAGGACCTTCACCGCCACGCGGCGCAATTGCGCGTCGACCCCGAAGAAGGAGGCCTCGCCGGCCTTGCGCGTCTGGGCGCGCAGTCGCGCAAGCCGAGCGGCTGAGTCGTCCGGTGCGGCCATTGCGCTGAACTCAACCACGGCGCTGCGGCCGTCTTGCGTGGGGGACAGGGTCTGGGGAGCATCTCGAGGCTTTACGGGCAGGGTGGCTGTCGAGCCTGCAGCAGCGCCAGGATCGGTCTTCGGCTCAGTATCGGCCGGCCTGGCCGCGACAAAAGCGCCAATGTGAGGGGGAATTCGAGCCCATTGCCACACCCGCCTCAACTTCCGCGTCGGCCGTCCGATATGCCCCTTCAGTCCCGGACATAGGAGGATCCCGTGAGCGACCCCACCCCGCTGAAGTTCCTGGTCGTCGACGACTTTTCCACGATGCGGCGCATCGTGCGCGGGCTGCTCAAGGAGATGGGCTGCCACAACGTCACCGAGGCCGAGGACGGCGCCGCGGCGCTGGAGTTGTTGAAGGTGCAGCACTTCGACTTCGTCGTCTCGGACATCAACATGCCCAACATGAGCGGCTTCGAGCTGCTCAAGGCCATCAAGGCCGAGGAGACGCTGCGTCACCTGCCGGTGCTGATGGTCACCGCCGAGGCGCGCAAGGAAGATATCGTGTTGGCCGCGCAAAGCGGTGCTGCCGGCTACATCGTCAAGCCCTTCAGCAAGGCCACGCTGGAAGAGAAGGTGCAGCGCATCCTGCAGAAGATGGCCGTCGCCGCATGAAGACGAACAAGTGGCCGATGGTGCCGGGGCCTGCCGCGCCCGAGGTGTACCAGCAGCTCGGCCAGATCACGCGCCAGCTGCATGACACGCTGCAGCAGCTGGGCGTGATGCCCAAGCTGCAGCAGTCTGCGCAAGACCTGCCCGATGCGCGCAGCCGCCTGAGCTACATCGCGCACAAGAGCGGCGAAGCCGCCGACCGGGTGCTGACGGCGGTGGAGCAAGCCAAGCACGAGCACCAGGCCATCCGGACGGCGTCGAAGCAATTGGCGCAGCGCTGTGGCGCCGATCCGGCGCGGCTGCTGCCGGCGCCCGAGGTGCTGGCCTTCGTCGCGGCGGTCGAGGGTGCGGCCACGCACATCGACCAGCAACTGACCGACATCATGCTGGCACAGGATTTCCACGACCTGACCGGCCAGGTGGTGGCCAAGGTGGTGGCGCTGGTCATCGAACTGGAAGACAGCCTGCTGCAGTTGCTGAGGAAGGCGGCCGCCACCGAACCGGCGCCTGCGCTCGGCCCCCTGAGCGGCCCGGTGATCGCCGCTGTGGCCGGGGCCGAGGTCGTCAACGACCAGGTCAAGGTCGACGCGCTGCTGGCCAGCCTCGGCTTCTGAGCGCCGCGCGCCGGCTGAAGCGCGCCGTCGTCCGTCCCTGCCCAGACCCGCCCATGCTCAAGACCGTCCGCGTCGAACAGCTCCGGCTCGGCATGTACCTGCACAGCCTCGGCGGGGCCTGGCTGGACCACCCGTTCTGGAAGACGAGCTTCGTGCTGCAGGACCCGGCCGACCTGCACAAGCTGCGCGCCAGCGGCGTCAAGGAATGTGAGATCGACACTGCGCGCGGGCTGGATGTCGAGCCCGAGCCTGCGCTGGCGCTGCCGACCGCAGCGCCGGCGCCGTCAGCGCGCGCGGCGCCATCGCAGCCGGCGCCGCAGCGCACCCGCCTGGAAGAGGAGGCGGCCATCGCCAGCCGGCTGTGCGCGCTGGCGCGGCACAGCGTCACTTCACTGTTCGACGAGGCGCGCATGGGACGTGCGCTCGACGTCGAGGGCTGCGCGCCGCTGGTCGACGAGATCGCCTCGTCGATGCAGCGCAACGCCGGCGCGATGCTCGGCCTGGTGCGCCTGAAGACCCACGACGATTACACCTTCATGCACTCGGTGGCGGTGTGCACGCTGATGGTGGTGCTGTCGCGGCGCATGGGCCTGGACGAGGCGCAGGTGCGCGAGGCCGGCCTGGCCGGACTGGTGCACGACATGGGCAAGGCGAAGATCCCGCTCGAGGTGCTGAACAAGCCGGGAAAGCTCACGCCCGCCGAATACCACCTGATCAAAGGCCATCCGCGCTTCGGCCACGACATGCTGCTGGACACCGGCATGGCCAGCGCGGTAGCGCTGGACGTATGCCTGCACCACCATGAGCGGCCGGACGGCCAGGGCTACCCCGAAGGCCTCAGCGGCGAAGCCTTCTCGCTGCTGGCACGCATGGGCGCGGTGTGCGACGTCTACGACGCCATCACCTCCAACCGCCCCTACAAGGAAGGCTGGCTGCCGG
>Ga0316600_10000501_pt1 | contig 18917 bp, 23 predicted proteins | sample OWC_soil_day5_CT_FD_207652 | JGI IMG/M metagenome (GOLD analysis project Ga0316600, IMG submission 207652) | Wetland soil microbial communities from Old Woman Creek delta, Ohio, United States - OWC_soil_day5_CT | ecosystem: Environmental > Terrestrial > Soil > Wetlands | place: USA: Ohio... | reverse complement strand
GTTCGGAAAGGATAAACGCTGAAAGCATCTAAGCGTGAAACCAGCCTTAAGATGAGATCTCTCATAGCATAAGCTAGTAAGTCCCCTTGTAGATGACAAGGTTGATAGGCCAGGTGTGTAAGTCCAGCAATGGATTCAGCTGACTGGTACTAATAGGACGAGGGCTTGACTTAAGTAGCGCACCAAAAGCTTGTGAGCGATAGCGAGCAAAAGCTTTTGAGTAAGTCGCTTACTTCCGTAGTGAAGCGTGAGCGGAACTAGGAAGTATTCAAATATGTATCTTTACTTTTCAAGTGACTGATACGTACCTAACATGAATCTTTCTTCTGTGAAGTTTTGAAGGAACATATTTATATGTACTTCTAAAAAACTTTAATCCAGTGGCGATAGCTGTGGGGTTCCACCTGTTCCCATACCGAACACAGTAGTTAAGCCCACATACGCCGAAAGTACTTGGATGGAAACGTCCTGGGAGGATAGGTAGTTGCTGGTTGAAGAAAAACGCACTCATTTATATGAGTGCGTTTTTAATATCTTGCGTTTTGCGAGATTGGTGAGAATGCTTCAGATGCTAGGCACGACGATAAGCAGGGAACCAAATCTTCGTGAACGATAGTGAGCAAGAAGATTTGAGTGATTCGCTTAGTTAGAGCGAAGCGATAACTTCATTATCCTAGACATCAGTACGTGAAGTGAGCGCGCCCAGGAGTAACGACGCAGATGGGGTATTATCGCCAGTCGAAGTACCGAACACAGTAGTTAAGCCCATACGTCGAAAGTACTTGGCTGGAAATGGCCTGGGAGGATAGATAGTTGCCAGTTTATTCAAAAAGACATTCTCTTTTGTGGATGTCTTTTTATCGTTCTTCCAATCAATCCATTTCTATTATTAGATGCTAGATTGGAGTACGTTTAAAATAGCAAGGTTTTTTAAGATTATTATCAGGAGGAAAAAAGATGACAGAATTGATTAAACCCAAAAGTTGGCGTAAGATGTTTGATTATCGCTGGACAATTGTTATGGTTATGTTGTTTGGTTCCATTATTAATTATTTAGATCGCGTGAACTTAAGTATTGCCAATACAACAATTGCTAAAGAGTTCGGATTGGATCCAATTCAAATGGGATTGTTATTATCTGCCTTTATGTGGCCTTATTCATTAGCAAATTTGCCAGCAGGATGGCTTGTAGATAAATATGGAGCAAAAAAGATCTTTCTGTGGGGAATTCTTATTTGGTCTTTGGCTACCATTGCCGGAGGTTTTGTTCAAGGTTTCATGTCCATGTATATTACTAGGATGATATTAGGAATTGCTGAGGCGCCTTTTTTTATCATTGGGGGACAAGTTACACAACAATACTTTTCTCATGACGAAAGAGGAATGGCATCTTCTCTGATTAATCTAGGACCGAAAATTGCCAATGGGTTTGCCCCGCCTTTATTAACCTTTTTAATGCTTTGGATGGGTTGGAGAGGTATGTTTATTACCTTGGGTGCTATTGGTATTATTGTTGCATTTTTATGGATAAAATATTATAAGGTAGATGTAAATTATTTGTCTACATCTTTCCCTCAGCAGGAATGTAGACAAAAGGTGAACTTTTGGGCGCTGTTTAATCATCCTACTTCCTGGTGGTTTAATATTGGGAATATTGGGAGTTCTTATGTATTTTGGTTATATTTTACCTGGCTGCCAACGTATCTGACCACTCATAGAGGAATGAGTTTGACTCAGGCTGGATGGGCTGCTGCGATTCCATTTATTGCAGGTGTGATTGCAGTACCGATTGGTGGATGGATATCTGATTATTTAATACGAAAAGGCATGAATGTGATTTCTGCTAGGCTGGTTCCTACAGTGGGTGGTTGCGTATTAGCAGCTATTGCTGTAATACCCGTAAACTATATCCAAGATACGACCTGGGCTATGGTTTTGATTACAATCAGCCTTTTTGCTGGTGCGTTGCGGGTTGGCGTCTTATGGGCACTCGTTGGCGATTTAACTCCGCCTGAAGCCGTCGGAACTTTTGGTGGAATACAGAATTTTGCCAGCTTCATCGGTGCAACATTAGCACCAATTGGTACAGGATATATCTTACAGGCAACGAATTCCTTCGATTATGTATTTGTTGTAAGTGGAGTATTGTGTCTTATTGGAGCGATTAGTTACGCGCTTATTAGTAAAAAGATTACCAGTCAAGATCTTTTACCAGCAAGGAAGTAAAAATATAGACAACTTATTTGTGGTGCTTGGTTACATTTTTGTATTAGACAATGATTGTAGAAAAAGTCGAATAATGAGAAGTATTTATATTTACAATGATGAGATTTTTTGAATATAATAGACACAGATATAATTATATTCGAATGAAAAATATGAGTTCTATAATTTGAGGGGTTTATATGCAACGAATTTCAACTAGCAATTTGCAGCCAGGTCAGGTGATCGGAAGGGACATATTTAATGCAGATGGAGATGTATTACTAAGATGGGGTATCGTACTTACAGAGAAATATATTAAACGTCTCATAGAACTTGGGATTTACTCTGTATATATAGAAAATCCTTATGTTAAAGATATTATTATTCCCGAACCAATTAATGAGAGAATTAGAATTAAAGCAATCAAGATACTAAAAGATAATTTTTTAAGGATAAAAGCTAGTAACATTCTTGATGTTAGAGAGTTTTCTGCAATTGCTAATGTTGTGGTTGATGAAGTATGTGCAAATAGGAACTTACTTATACATTTAACAGACGTTCGTGCTTATGATGACTATACGTTTATACACTCTGTGAATGTTTCTATATTAGCTGTTTTTGCGGGAATAGGTTTGGGTTATGGCAAGACAAAATTGAAAGAGCTAGCTTTAGGGGGATTGTTGCATGATGTTGGGAAAATGTTTGTTCCTAAAGAAATATTAAATAAACCAGCTAAATTAACTGAAGCTGAAATGGAAATTATGAAGGAGCATTCTTTGCTTGGCTTCGAATTACTGCGTAAGAACCCTGAAGTATCTTTACTTGTTGCACATATGGCTTTTCAGCACCACGAAAGGCCGAACGGATCTGGATATCCGCGGGGCTTACAGGGCGATGAGATACATGAATATGCAAATATTATTGCCATTGCTGATGTATATGATGCCTTGATTTCAGACCGACCTTACCGAAGAGGTATATTGCCTCATGAGGCTTATGAAGTCTTATTGGAATTAACTAGAACGCAATTAGATTTGAACATATTGAAAGTATTCTTTAAATATGTTGCCATTTTTCCAGTCGGCAGCCTTGTGCAGATCAATACAGGGGAAATAGGAGTGGTAATTGAAGTAAGACAACAATTTCCGCTTAAGCCACAAATTCGCATTATATTAGATGCGAAAGGACATGCGGTAGATAAGGTTTATGAAATGAATTTAAAAGATACACCAACTCAATTTATTATAAAAGTTTTTAGAGAAGAAGAGAGAATTATTTTTCCTCCGGTCTAGAAAAGTGAATCCCCTATGAGCATCGAAAATTCATGTTCATAAGGGATTTTATTGTGCTCTATTAATAAATGATTCGATTAGAGGCGCCTAAAAAAGCTGAGACGTTATATCTCAGCTTTTTTACTACAGACGGTTACTGCAGTTTAGTACATTTTTAATTTTATGTTTGACCATGTTCTTAATCGCTTCTCGAGCTGGTTTTAAGTATTGGCGAGGGTCAAAATCACTAGGATTATTGACAAAATGTTCACGAATAGAAGCTGTCATAGCCAAGCGTAAATCGGTATCAATATTAATCTTGCAGACCCCGAATTTTCCTGCGCGTAATAACATATCTTCAGGTACGCCTTGGGCACCTGGGATGTGTCCACCGAATTGATTGCATTTTGCAACGAATTCAGGAAGTACAGTAGATGCACCGTGAAGTACTAATGGATAATTAGGTAATAGACTAGAGATTTTTTCTAAACGCGCATAATCAAGACTTGGCTCACCTTTAAATTTATAAGCTCCATGGCTCGTGCCAATCGCAATGGCAAGTGAGTCACAGCCTGTACGTTCAACGAATTCTACCGCTTCATCAGGATCAGTATAAGTCGCATCTTTGGCAGAGACTTTAACGGCATCTTCAACACCGGCAAGCTTACCTAATTCAGCTTCTACGACTACACCATGTGCGTGAGCGTATTCTACTACTTTTTTTGTTAAAGCAATATTTTCTTCAAAAGAATACTTTGAGCCGTCAATCATAACTGAACTAAAGCCGCCATCAATACAAGATTTACAAATTTCGAAATCATCCCCATGATCCAGATGCAATGCAATAGGTAGACCTGAATCTTCTAGTGCCGCTTCTACTAATTTTGTAAGATAAATATGCTTTGCATATTTACGAGCTCCTGCAGACACTTGTAGAATAAGTGGAGCTTGCTCCTCTTTAGCAGCATCAACAATACCTTGAATAATTTCCATATTGTTGACATTGAAAGCGCCAACTGCATATTGACCGTCGTAAGCTTTTTTGAACATTTCTTTGGTTGTAACTAATGGCAAAGTAATTCCTCCTAAAAGTTTTTTACTATATTAATTATACCAGATTTTAGCAGGCTTGTGTACAAAAAAGTATGCTAAAAGGTGAATGTTTTTAGCGGTTGTTTATACCGTATCTTTACTTTTATTTTGGATTTCGAAAAGTAGGCTAATTTTCATGATAGGAAAGCTTGTCAATGACATTTGATATGTCATTTGGAAGCGGACTGGTTACATCAATGACTTTACCTGAAAGAGGATGCGCAAAATAAAGTCTTGCAGCATGTAAAGCTTGGCGGGAGATTAATTCTCTTGAACCTCCGTATAAATCATCTCCTATAATTGGATGACCAAGATGGGAGAGGTGGACTCGAATTTGGTGGGTGCGTCCAGTCAAGAGCGTTAATTGGACAATACTAGCATTTTTCAATGGCTTGAGTACTTGATAGCAAGTCGTGGCATGCTGTCCCTTGGGGTCAATGATACGCTGGATAATACTATCAGGATGTCTGGCAATGGGGGCATCTATAGTGCCTTCTGCTGGTTTTATGATGCCTGTTGTAAGTGCGATATACTGTCTGTTAATATTTTTAGCGCCATTAACGGATAATAGGTGTTGAATATGAGGGTATTTTGCAATTAGCACTAAACCTGAAGTATTGCGATCTAAGCGATGGACAGGGTGAAAGGCGTAAGAGTGTCCCTGGGTATGAAAATAGTGCATAATGGCATTTCCTAATGTGGCTGTATGTTCAGATGTTGTTGGATGAACTAACATTCCGGCTGGCTTATCGATAATGAGCAAGGTGTCATCTTCATAAGATATATGTAGAGGAATATTTGTAGGTACGATATCACAAGGCTGCAGCCAATGAAGTGTAATGGCATCGCCTGGAAAAATCATATGTGTTATAGTCGTTTCTTTTCCATTGACTATGATGGAACCTGTGTTTTTTATTTTTCGCCATATTGTAAGAGAAAGGCCGATATGAGAGCGCAAGTATTCCTTGATTGGCATAGGAGATAGGGCCTGTGGTACTATGAGATCTAACATGGGTACTCCTTAATGTGTAATATTTATGCTTAGTATTCTTTATTTTGCAATGTTTTATTTTCGCTAAATAAAGCAAAAGTTCCTCTTAATGAATTAAACACAAAGACAATATGCTGATCTACAGCATAACAAGGAACACAAATAATGTATAGAACTATTTGTGTTCCTTGTGTCTTTGTGCTTTTTGAAGAAGAATATCACTTCAGGACGTTACATTAAATTTTGTGTCATCGTGATAAGGTGAGCAATATGTTCTCGTTCCATGTTTGAGGATTCTTGGAAATAGTCATTCATAGGATTACCACGTAAGCTAAAAATATGTTCCATTCGGTGGTGACGGCGCAATAAGGCAAGTAAGAGATAGATAACAAATCCACGCTGTAAGCTGAGTTGTCTTTCCTTTGTATTGTGGATTTCTCCTTCTCTCATACTATACTTTTTTATGGAAGCACTCATTGCCTCGTCATGCATAGAAATGAGATGAATAATATAGTTTCAATATAGGAAAAAGCCTTAAACCTTTATGGTATATACGATGCTGCCGTTTTCGCGTTTTGCAAAAACCTTAATACCGTAAGCAATAAGCAGACGTCTTTTCTCTTCAAAAGATGTAGCCTTAAGAATATCTTTTGAGCTGATTGATTTGACGGAGGGGATTACAGCAAGAGCACTAAGAGCATTTTTAGTTGCTGCGACTTCTTTGCTAATGGATTGCAAATCTTTTTCTGCTGCTTCTGTTTCTAATATTCCATCAGCAACCCATTTAACGATTGCGGATTGCCTCTTCTTTAATTTTGCTAGTTGCTTTTCAAGATCAATTTTAACAGCAGTCGTATCAGTTGTGTTATTTTGATAGATTGATAAGCCGTGTTTGCTTTTAGCGGCCTCCGTTAACTCTGCCCATACTGCATCATCCAGTTCTTGTGATGAGATCGTTTTTCGATAATCACATTCATGACCGTTTATATACGCAGTGCAAACATAGTAACGATAATCCTTATTGCCTCGATGGTAATTCACTCCGCGCATTGCATACCCGCATCCAGCGCAGCGTATGATGCTGGATAATAAGTAATCATGCTTGGAATTACGCTTTGCAACTACCTTGTTGATACGGCGGCACTCAACAGACTTTTCCCAAGTTTCACGATCAATAATGGCCGGTACGGTGATAGGTATCCATTCCGATTTATCTCGAATGCTTCTTTCCCGTTTTTTGGGGCCGACATTTTTCAAATACTGCTTAAAGCTCCACTTTGTACCTGCGTATGTTTCATTCGCAAGCATATAGTCAATCGTAGCAAGACCGAAAGGCTTGCCTTTACGATTTAGTACGCCCATAGATTTTAATTCTACGTATAGGCTATTTACGCCGTAATTTCTTGTCGTATAGAGTTGGAAGATTAGTTTGACGATTTCTGCCTCTTCAGGATTGACGATACACATGGAATTTTCTTTATCATAAGTATAGCCGTAAGCATCATCATTAAAAGTAAGTTTACCAGAAAGAGCCTTTGAACGTTTGCCGCGTAAAGTGCGTTCACGGATCTTTGCTTTCTCAAACGCAGAGATAGCTCCGCGAATGGAAAAAAACAGCCTTCCCTCAGGCGAGGCATCATAATCATGAGTAATAAAAATAAGCTGTGCATTCGCTTTTTCAATTTCATCTGCCAAAAGTAACTGGTTCGTTAAATTACGGCTCAGACGGTCAGGATCATAAACAATAACATTATGTATCAGCTTCGCTCGTAAATCGTCTCTGAGGCGTTCTAAGGCGGGTCTCTCAAGGTATTCTCCAGAATAGCCATCATCTATATACTCTACGATTTCTAATCCGTTTTTCTCAGCATGTTCACGACAAGTGCGAATTTGATCACTAATGGAATAACCTGTTTCTGCTTGAGCATCTGTAGATACCCGGGCGTAAATGGCATTCATTGGTAGCCCCCTAACATGGATTGATCTAATAGTACTTTATATATGGAGTTAAGAAACTCCTTCTAGTTCATTTATCTTTGGTTAAAAAGGAATTAAGAGTAATTAGGAAAAGCGCATCATTTATAATAGTTAAAAAACTTCTGTGAATTTCTTTGCAGGAAGACTATAAATTGTGAAAATAAGATATTCCTTGCAGTAATATAAGTAGATTAAAGATTGCTGATGGGAGTATCTATACATGAGATGGATAACATTACTTAAATCTAACAGGGCTATTAATAAAATCGGAAAGGTTATGGAAATAAATACAGTAAGAAAACAGACTTCCAATATGATTGGCGATATGAATAAGGCTAACATTAGCGAAGTTGGTAATGAAAGACAATCGAGCTATGATATAAACGAGGATATAAATAAATCAAGTAAAACGATCCATCAGAGATTGCTCGAGGTTGGCAAGGTACAGATAAATCGTCAAAATCCAGAAAGAGTGTTTGCAAATGATGGATTACATAAAATTGGCGAAAGGTTTTTTTATGTAAGTTTATATTTTAAAGAAAATATGTTAGAACAAATTCATTTACTAGTTGAAGATAATAGCATGAAGAATGGGAAAATGAGCCGAAAAGAAAAATAATACATAATAGTTTGTTGCGAATTATTGGTATTAATGAAAATGCAAATTTTGATTGGGGTAGAATTAGTTCTATTTATGATTCTAAGAGTTCTATTAGCAGCATTATAATAACCTACAATAATTAAATTTCTATATCCATAGTAATGGTAATCAGATCAGGTTGAAAAACAGAAGTTTACTGATGGACTATTTATCATAATCAAATAGTCAATTTATAATAATCATTGTAAATATAATATCCTAATTGATAATAAGTTTATGTTTTACAGATAAAAAATCTAAATAAAAAAATTCAAAAGAAACCCAAAAACACAGCCTGTCCATGTTAGTAGTGGAATAGTGCTGTGTCTTTTGCTATAGAATCTTATTTACTCCGAAAAGTTTTACTGAAACAGATTCTTAGATTGCAAAAATCCGCTAAGATAAGGTTTGTTAGAATTTTTCGATCAAATGGATAAATGTAATATATTATGTATCACCAAATTAAAGCTATTTACATATTCTATATTATTATTATTATAAATTTTGTAATTAAAGGAGGCTGATGGTAGCTATGTTTTTTAGTGAAACTTCAAAGTGGAAATACTCAAATAAAATTATTCCTACATTTCCATTATCTTCACTTCCACCAAATCGCTATCCTACTGAAAGTACTGAAGCCACAGTTGTAACAAGGGCTCAGGATCTACAGAGAACGCTGGAGCCACAGGGGACGCTGGATCTACGTATGCAACAGGTGATTCAGGATGCACTGGAGCAACAAGTACAGCAATTGCAGCAAGTGCAGCGCTTACTCAACGATTACTGGAACCACAGGTGAGGCAGGTACTTCTGGAGCGACTAGAATTACAGGGACCAACAGGTGGTTCTGGATCTACTGGTTCAGGGCCACCAGCCAAGTATAATACGGATATTATCTGAAATTAGTTTTAATAATGTTAATGGAACAGAATTTCTTGTTGTATAGTCATATTATTGATAGCGTGACTTGGAGTAAAACTATAATTTATCTTAACTAATAAAGACACAGCTCATCCATGTTAGTAGTGGAATAGTGCTGTGTCTTTTGTTGCGTATTCATTCTTTGTACTAAATCTAAGATGTTTGATCATCCGTTCTACTTAGCATTTCAAGCAGTTGGTATTGATGTAGCAAGAGTTTTGGAGTATGCAGATCCAAGCAAGGCAGTCTATCAGAAGGGGCTAGATTTTATTAGAAGGCTGTTAACTAAGTCAAATCTGGTAGAGATATCAGCGATTATTTAAAAGTAATTTTGGAAAAGCAGTAGCACATAGATTATATGGGAGGGGATGTAGATGGCAGTTGAGTTTAAAGGCTACTGGTCAGGTACTTTTGAAGATTATCAAGCAGGAAAAGTTACTCTTCAGATGGATATGCCGGAAGAATTAGCTAAGAAATTTCATAGAATCCTTGCTGGAATTAAGGGCTATGCAATGGTGGAAGAGTCTGAGCCGGAAGATCTTCCGGCAGCGTAAAAAATGGACTAGGTGATACCTTGGATAAGTTAGATTTACGACCTAGAGCAACTAAAAGCAGACAGGCAAGCTGCCCAGTTAAAGGCATTGGTCTGTTGCTGCCTTTTGGCGATGATTTTTATAGGACTAATATTAATTTATCCCCGTAAGTGGTAAAAAAAATGCCTATCCAAAGGACAGGTTAAAAGTGTGAGGTGAGAACATTGAAAATGTTGTCCTCTGAGTTAATTATCTCATGAAAGGATTGTGAAGTCAGTGGTTAGAAACGTACGAAAGGCGTGCAGTAAGTCCCAAGAAGCAGTAGCTAGTGATGCAATATAGCGACTGCTCGTGAATGGCAGATATGGTTTAAAGCGTGTTCTAAAAGCCTCGGCAGCGGAGTAGCCAGAAAGCAGTAGTATATGCAATTATTGATTATGTGAGATGGTAGGATATTAAAAATGATTTATATACCAAAATGATAGGTATTTATTATTAGAGCGTAAGGGAAGGGCGTGAGGAATAAAAGAAAAAGCCCGAAGGCTTTCTATATAGTAAATAAGCATGGAATAAACTAACGTGGACAGCAACCTTGTCTAGGCCAACAAGCTTTCCAAGGCCAACAATTCCCTCTAGGCCAGCAGGACTGTCTGGGCCAACAAAAGTATCTAGGCCAACAACCATTATATTGATGGTGATGATGATCATTACAATGATCATTATACCAGTAGTCTTGTCTAGGCCAGCATGACCAAGGTTGACGATAATCACTAGTATTATATACTAGTTCAAATTCATTTCTATCGTTTAAGGCTTCTCTCCACTCTTCAATTTCAGGGTCTTCCCAATTATAGTCCATTTTGTAGTATAACCTCCTAAATTTATCTATAGGAACATCTATTATACATAATATGATCTATGGTAAATAGAGGTGATTAAGCGGTTATCAATTTATCATCAATTGTTATTAGATCGTAAGGGAGGGGATTGAAGTGGATCAGTTTATTTTCAGGAATAGGCGGCTCACATGATGGGATTTGAAACGGTAGCTTTTGTTGAGCAAGACCCATACTGCTAATTTAAAGCAATAGTAGATATTGAGTACGGGTGGGTGGTATAACATGCGTCAGATTAGTGCAAAGGCAAGTTGGAAATGGATACGGCGAAACACCGTATCCTAGCCTATATAATATATGAGGATGGTAAGAAAGAGGTTATTATGGATACGCTTAAAGACAAAATTGTCTAATGATTCCATTTGAGAAACTATCCGCCATCATTAAAGCCTCTTTTTCAATTTTATCAAAGATTGCGATATCTTCTTCGAAATCATTATTAAGTCTGGCGACAGCTTCAGCTTTCGTTAACGCCAAATGCTCATACCACATTTCTCTCATATGTTTCCTAGTCCAATAAGGATTTATGCAATTAAGAAAATGAACAATTTCATCTGCGTTTGTATACCATCTTTTTTCTGCCGCGGCTGCTGCTTGACTATTACCAGCCTTTGCTGCATTTACAAGATCTGCGGCAATAACTAAATGATCTGTGAGCAGTTGATCAAATTTGGAAGCAACTCTGGAACCGTAAAAATGATTAAATAACCTTGCAAAATCAGGTGCATTGCGGAGTAGTCGATTGGTGGTAGCTTCCAAATCGGGTGAGGCGGCGGCAATGCTTATAATAACCATTCTAGTCCAGTAGACATGCTGTTCCCAAAGCATGCGAAAACAGTCCCTTAAATGTATTGCTTTTTTACTAAATATACATCCGCATTCATATTCTTCACAATAAGATCTAGGCACAATAACACCTCCTTATTATTGTTATATTACATAATATGCGGATCTTTAAGGATTAGTGAAAAATTATAAACCAGTGTATACCCGTTTGGATGGTAGGAGAGAGGTTATATTGAGGAGGGCGGGATAATCTTATTTCGCTAACTTTTCTAATTGAAGAATTTTATGGTACTGATAAAATAACCAAAATAATATCCAGTCAGATATATAAGAGTGCCAAAACGTCCATCCGTTATAATGAGCCATGTGTCCAGTTTTCACATGGATATATTCTATACTAATCGCCAAGGCAGTCCAAGCAAACCAATAAGAAAACATCTTAAAGAATGAGCGTTTTTCAGGGAGCCATTGAATAAAAAGATAAGTGACAATAATGTAAACATCAAAATCGTCCAGAAGCTTCCTTATAATCTTTGGCTCATTTCCGTAATATTCCCAATAGATTACATACCAATCGACAATTTGGTCGCTAATTAAACTTAAGCATAATGCAAAGGCACAAACTGGGACCATTTCTTTCCATCGTGCTTTATCAGAGAAGAATAGCCAACAAGTCCAAGAGATAAGAAAACGCATATAAAAGAAATCCATAATAAAGACTCCTCATAAAACGATTATGATAATTACTCTTATTATTTGGGTGAATATTGAAAATTATCCGATATAGGCCACAAAAGCTAAAAGGGGCGGGATAACATGAAAGCAATCACCATATTAGAGCCGTGGGCGAGTCTAATCGCCTGCGGTGCAAAGAAAATAGAAACTAGATCATGGTCAACTCAATACAGAGGTTTAATAGCCATACATGCAGCCAAGGATCAGGATAAAAAGGGCGAGCGCATTCGTCATATAATGGCTAGAGCCGAACAATACGGCATCGTTATTCCAGAAATGCAATTTGGCGCAGTGGTCGTAATAGCGGATTTAGTTGATTGTTTGCAGGTTCAGGAAACAAGAGAAGATATGTAAGGAGATTAGTTTGCTGTATTAAAGGATAGAGGGGTAGATGGAAAAGAACTTGCATTTGGTGATTATACACCAGGTCGTTGCATGGATATTAGATAACATACAAGCAATCAAGCCGATAAAAGCTAAAGGGATGCAAAGACTTTGGGAATGGGCGGGTAAAGCAGTATGAAAACATGGTGGCTATCGGTGGATCGGTTCATATATTACTTTGTTACAGGCGTATTTAAGATAATAATAGTCTATTAGACATAACGATTTTTTTTTGCAAAAACTAGGTTATGCAGTGGAACGACGGTTTAGAGAATTAAGGGCATCTATCCCATGTATGGGCGTATATCAATTTAAACCATGCAGGGAAGTAGAAAATAATAAAAGTGGATACGTGTTGAAATATTATTGTGAATTAAAGCTTCTAGTAAATGCATAAGGCTAAGGCGTAACGAGTATAAAAGATATAAAAAGAAAAATCTACTAAGAAAAGTGTATGTAAAAAACAGGCAAAGATAACAATAACTGAACAAGAGCGTAAAAATGCTGAAAACGCAGGTAATTATATCAGAGGCGTTTTAAAGCATCTCAAGCAATGTTTTATAAAGCTATCAGTAATTGAACAATTGGTATTGATAAGGATGGTGCGCTATGAGTGTAGAGTATGATTTTGAAGAGGCGGTAGAGATACTAGAAGCATTCAATCGGGCGGGCATTAGTTACCGAATATGTGAAAATGGAATGTTCTCTTTCCACAGTGATAATGACCGAGAACGAGTCAAAAAGGTTATTGAAGAATTAAAGAAGAAAGGTTAATACTAGAAGATTATAAAGGGAGGCAATAGACCTCCCTTTAGGTGTTTAATAAACACATTATCTGGAATGTAATGTATTATAAAATATGTGGGGTAGAAAGGATGGGTATAAGGACATTAGCGTTAGAATTAACATGGCAAGATATAAAGATGCAAAATCAAACAGCTTCAGAGTGGTTATTGCATTATCATCAAAGAAGACAATTTTCTAAATAATTTCTCGGAATTAGCAGCAAAACAATAGACTGACATACTTCTAGAGAAAAAGTGCCTATTCTTCATTCAATAATATAAGCATCCTTCGGGGTGCTTTTCTTCTATATAAGAACAATAACGAGGTGACACATGAAAGGTCTAGGATGTGATAATGTTCAGTGTATATACTCAAATAAAGCGGAATTTTAAAATAGGGAATGCACTGCCACTAAAGCAATGATCATAGGCGGTAAGTGTATCACCAAATGTTATCAAGCTGATATTAATGGTTTATGGCAAGGTTTAAAGGTGGGCGTTGTGATCAACGAATAAAGGGTATGTTGAAATGATGCCTCATAGGTAGGATGGTGGTGACGCAGAGTGTTGGAAAAGAAGAAAAGAGTAGTAGATCCAAAAGGGATGAAAAAAGTAAAAGCCATTGATTACTGCGAAAGATGCCGCAGGATGTTAAATGGCTTTTATATTTTAGAAGTGGCTCATGTAAAAGGTAAAGGATGCAGTGAATAAAAAGGAAATAGATAAAGAAAAATCCGCTCGGAAGAAGGAGCGAATTGGGTGGATTATTGGGACGGCTGTTGGCCGGGTATTTATTGACGCAGTGATATTTTAGCTGCTTGCCGGGTTTGTCCTGGTGTGCGGCTTTTTTTTATTGTATTAGAGGTATGCCAGTATTCTTTTCAGGTTTTTTTCAGAATCGGATTGTATGCTATTTTTGCACAGATAAATTTACATAAATTTAAAAACATTGACTATGTAGTTATTTTATTTAAACGAAACATTTTAGAGGAGGATCTGCGATGTCCTTTACTGATTTATTTAAAATCCACCGTACCGATGAGCAAACGCCAATATCGATTGTTCTGTTAATGATGCTCTTATTTGCATTATTCGTATTTAAAATGTTTGATGGTTAAGCGGTTTTTTATTTTAGCCCCGGACTTTGGTCTGGGGACTTTTTATTAGATGGCTTATACGATTTAAGCTAAGCACCGTCTTACCTTATTGGTAGGATAGTGCTTTTTTTGTACCTATCTAAAATTCAGCTTGCATGTACGGATAAAGAATGAGAAATAAATTTTCATTTGGTAGTTTAATTTATAGTTACTACGGAATGTGTATTAGTGAAAGCCGATACAGGAGCACATAGAGTTTCTTGGCTATGTTGGTTTTAACAAATAATAAAATTTTGGAGGTAATATAATGAAAACAGTAGGTCAACAGTTAACAGCACCAGAGAGAAACGCTGAGGACGTTTATGCGGCTTCAAAGAATGAACTCTATATCAATTCAGTAACAGGTGGAGGGAATATTACCAACGGATTAGCCGGAACAGCAGAAGCGAAGAAATATGATGCCATTAACTCTTATACTGCAAAAATGGCACGAATGAATCTTTATCCAAACTACTATTATAATGACAGCACAGGTCAAACCAAGGCATCAACGAGTGATAAGGCCATGTTGCAAGCTTATAACGCAGGAATTACGCCTATTGTTCTTTTTGAGTATTATGGGAATTATACCAACCCTTTGGGCGACTATAAGAAGTGGTACAAAATTGGATATGACTTTGCTGAACGGTTTGGTCCCGGTGGGACTTGGGCACAAGAGAACAGCATAAGCGATTGGGGCGTTACTGTTTTTCAGGCAATAAATGAACCGGATGCCGGCACTTGGGCCAAATGCCGAATATCTACATCTGCATATGCCACTGCCTTAGAAGGACTTGCCGATGGGGTTCATTCAGTGGACCCTGCCTTAAAAGTTATACCGGGAGCCTATGCATCCGCAAATTCAAATGATGATTGGACATTAAGAGGGTATGGTCCGGCGATTGCTCCCTTGCTGAATAACAGCAAGCTGGATGGAATTGATCTTCATACCTACTATGATGTTGATTATGCTCCTATGGAAAAGAGCTATGATGATTCAGCTCAAAAAACGTTTGACAATATTAAAAGCAGTTGTGAAATTACGGCTGATAAAGCTGCAGCTGGCTTTTTAACGGGCCTATGGGATAATCTGGGTGTTGTGAAGAATGATGGTTCTACAGGAGCTACACAGTTAGTGTTTCCATGGTCGCTATTCAACTCTCAATCGAAAGATACATACTATGGAATGTGCACGCAGATGTCTCCTTATACTCTCACCAAGGTCGGGCAGGCTTATAAACTTGCTCTGGAATTGACGGATGGTATGAGGATGTATTATCGTTCTCCAAAGACAAAAGGGGAGTATGAACTTACAGGCAATGGAAAGAAGATGTGGGTATGGCAAAACAGAAAGTACTGGTCGGATCATTATGGAACTACTTTTACGGTGAATAATATTTCAACATGGGCGCATAAGCTTGTAATGTATAGCTATGGTGGTTTAAAAGAAACAATTGTTTTGTCCGGTCAAGCGTCTCAGGTCTTTAGCAATTTAACGGAAAGCCAAACCTATATGTTCGTTGCAAGTGTCGATTAAAGTTTGCTAGTCGTCTTGCTTTCCAGTGAGGCGGCTATTTTTGTGTTTTATCACTTCTAACACCTCAGAAACATATTATGTTATCATAAGGAGGTGTTAATTTATGTCACACGGAAATTGCCATGAAGACGAAAATAGATTAGAAAGATTAGAACGTGAAATCGACGAGATAGAAAGAATAGTACGCGAGATCCTTCGAATAGTTCGTGAATTGGCGGGCTTTACATATGTATTATGCGAGATAGGGCGGTGCTGAAAAAAGAAAAATTCACTCGTAAGAAAGAACGTATCGGGTGGATACTTGGTACTGTTGCAGGAGGGGACTTATTTAGCCGTTACTAATTATACGATTCGCTTACCTTAAGTTCCGAGAGTAGAAGAATTGATGCCCATAGAAGGTTTTGTTATGCTGGAAAAGGAAATTCGGAACTTCAAGGTACTTGATCGTATAATAGAGACTTATAAATCAGTTTATCAACCTTAATAAACAAAAAGGTAGCAATTTATTATATTTTAAGGAAATATAATAAAATTAAATAATTTGGAGGTTTTGATGGTTTTGAAAAAGTTTTTGCAGAAATCAAGTAGCAGGGAAGAACAATATAATCGTTAATAAAGGTTACCCTAAAAAATGTATCATTTATCATTGAAGGTAATAACAATATTGTCATATTGAATGAGAAAGCTAGACTATATAACTAATATTAAATATTTGGAAATGGTAATAAATTAATTATAGGAGAAAAATGTAAAATGAAAAAAGGTTTTTTTCATTTTATTGATGAAAACTGTATGATAAAAATTGGAGGTCATACGACAACAGAAGATGCTGATTTTATAACTGAATAATTCGCATATAATCGTAGGGAAAGATTGTATGTTTTCGCATGACGTTCATATACGTAACGGAGATAGTCATTCGATAATTGATTTGCAAACAAAGAAGCGAATTAATTTTAGTAAAGACATAATAATTGGTGATCATGTATGGATTGCTGCTTATGCTAAATCTTAAAAGGAGCTGTTATCAAAAGCGATTCTATTGTTGGGGCAGGTTCGATTATAACTGGAGAAGTAGAGAGTAATACTATAGTTGCTGGGATACCTGCAAGGGAAATTAAGCGGGATATCACATGGACACGAAAACGCCATTAATCATACTGAGCCGCTTTCAGATGATATGCTATGGAAAGCAGAATAATTTCAGCCTAATAAGATGGACGCTCTTGAATTTCATTAAATAGATGAATGCTAAAAGAGTTATGTTAAGTGTATGCTTTACCTTCGGGTAAGGCGTTTTTTTTATTTGGCAGTATTTACAACTTGCTTTCCTCTTGCGAAAACCCTATAATCTAACCAAACATATGTTCTATTTGTGGGTGGTGAATTTATCATGCGTCGTACAATTCTACATGTAGATCTGAATAACTATTATGCAAGTGTAGAATGCCTATATCGTCCTGAGATTCGTGATAAGCCTGTGATTGTATGCGGTGATGCTGAAGCACGTCATGGTATCATTCTTGCCAAAAATTATATTGCTAAGAACCTCGGAGTCAAAACAGGAGAAGCGATTTGGGAGGCAAAACAAAAGTGCCCTAGCTTAGTGTTGGTACGAGCAGATTTTCAAAAGTATTTACGGTTTTCACGGCTAGCGCGAGAAATATATGCGGATTATAGTGATAAAATTGAGCCTTATGGAATTGATGAAGGCTGGATTGACGTCACTGGTACAGAACAAATATTTGGCACTGGCCAAGATATTGCGAATCAAATCAGGCAACGCTTGCGGGATGAGCTAGGCCTCACAGGATCAGTTGGCGTATCATGGAATAAGATATTTGCAAAGCTTGGTAGTGACCTGAAGAAGCCAGATGCTACTACGGTTATAACGGCAGATAATTTTCATGAAAAAGTTTGGCCACTACCTGTTGGCGAGTTGTTGTATGTTGGTCGCTCTATCAAGCGCAAGCTCCAGAATCGCGCTATATACACAATTGGAGATCTTGCTAAACGTGATATAAGTGACCTGAAACTATTACTAGGAGTCTGGGGAGAAACTCTCTGGCATTTTGCTAATGGGTTTGATGCAGCAACAGTACGGTTAACGGGTGAGAGTAGTATCATTAAATCCATAGGTAACAGCACGACAACTCCAAGAGATCTAGTCAATAATCAAGACGTCAAACTAATCATTTATGTGCTGGCAGAAAGTGTAGCAGCTCGTCTACGTAAACATGGTTTTAAATGTAAAACGGTATCTATCAGTGTAAGGGGGAATGACCTTATGTCCTTTGAGAGACAAGGCAAGTTGTCGGACCCGACATTTTTATCTAATGATATTGCTAATAAGGCGATGGAATTATTTAAAGCAAATTATCGATGGGATAATCCAATTCGTAGTCTTGGCGTGCGTGGATCTGATCTAGTCACAGCAGATACGCATGTGCAGCTTGATTTGTTTGATAATAGCAACTTGGATGCGGAAATATTGGCAGGTACGGTAGATATGTTACATAAACGTTTTGGTCATTATAGTGTTCAACGTTGTGCAATGCTGCTGGATCGGCATCTTACTGGGTTTAATCCTGAGCAGGATCACATTATCCATCCAATATCATATTTTAAGTAGTAGGTGAAAGGTATGAATAGTAAAGTCTTTGTAGAAGTCACGGCCAAACATGACATATACGGTAATGTCCGCCCATTAACTATAAAGTGGGAAGATGGCAGAGTCTTTGAAGTGGACCGTCTTATAGATGTGCGCCAGGCTGCTTCTCTTAAAGGTGGAGGAGTTGGTATAAGATATACCTGTAATATCATGGGCAAGCAGGTCTATTTATATGATGACGAAGGCAAGTGGTTTATGGAAAGGAAATAATAAAACACCCTAGTTCTAAGGAGACCACTGAAAAACATAGTCTTCACAGATAGCTGTGGAAATTAAGCACCTCAAAAAAGACGACCTTCATTCACCTATTTGGGAATGGAGGTCGTCTTTTTTTGGGGGAATCCGCTGAAGATACGA
>Ga0316600_10000500_pt1 | contig 18918 bp, 21 predicted proteins | sample OWC_soil_day5_CT_FD_207652 | JGI IMG/M metagenome (GOLD analysis project Ga0316600, IMG submission 207652) | Wetland soil microbial communities from Old Woman Creek delta, Ohio, United States - OWC_soil_day5_CT | ecosystem: Environmental > Terrestrial > Soil > Wetlands | place: USA: Ohio... | reverse complement strand
AACAACAAGAACAAACGGAACTGGCCACGAAATGACAAAAAATACCCAGGGCAAGGCGAATACGCCGAAACAGACCGCACCATACCAACCCGGCCCGGTCATGCTGGACGTCGTTGGCACCGAACTGTCGGCGGAAGACATTCGCCGCATCCGCCACCCGCTCACCGGCGGCGTCATCCTGTTTGCGCGCAACTACAAAGACCGCGCCCAACTGACCGCCCTGACCTCGGCGATCCAGGCGGAGCGTCCGGGCATCCTGATCGCGGTCGATCACGAAGGCGGGCGCGTCCAGCGCTTTCGTACCGACGGCTTCACCCGGCTGCCTGCGATGAGAAAGCTGGGCGAACTATGGCAGCGCGACAGGATCGAAGCGGAAAAGACCGCTACCGCCGTCGGTTATGTCCTGGCGGCCGAATTGCGCGCGTGCGGCGTTGGCCTGTCCTTCACTCCCGTGCTCGACCTGGATTACGGCGAGTCTGGCGTCATCGGCGACCGATCCTTCGAGCGCGATCCGGTTGCCGTTGCCGAACTGGCCAAATCCCTGAATCACGGCCTCCTGCTGGCGGGCATGGCCAACTGCGGCAAGCACTTTCCGGGGCACGGCTTCGTCAAGGCCGATTCACACACCGAAATCCCCGTGGATACGCGCAGTCGCAAGGAAATCATGGCGGAAGACGCCGCCCCTTATAAATGGCTCGGCATGAGCCTGTCGGCGGTCATGCCCGCGCACGTCATCTACCCCGAAGTGGACAAGAATCCTGCCGGATTCTCCAAGAAGTGGCTTGGCATCCTGCGCCGCGAAGTCGGCTTCGACGGCGTCATCTTCAGCGACGACCTCAGCATGGAAGGCGCAAGCGTCGCGGGCAGCGTGGTCGACGGAGCCAGTATGGCGCTGGCGGCGGGATGCGACATGGTGCTGGTATGCAACTCGCCCGCCAAGGCCGACCAATTGCTGGAAGGGCTCAGCCCTCGCAAGGGAGCCGCTGCCGCACGGTCGGTCGAACGCATACTGTCGATGTCGCCATGCACCCCTGCAAAAAACTGGGATCTGTTGCAAAATGAGAGCCGGTACCTCGCTGCGAAAAAGCTGATCGACACCTTGCCGTAGACAGCAAAAATGAGGGGGCAAAAACGCTGGCAAAGCCGCTTTCCGCTCCCTCCGCAGCCAAGCCGTCCAAGCCGAATTCACCAACAGACTTTCCGGCACAGCGCCACGGGAAAGCGTTCCAATGCCCGATAAATCAGTGTCGAAACTCGAAAAAAGCCTGCAGGAATTGCGCGAAATCGTCCTCAAGACCGTGGCGGACCTGCCGCATCTTCCGGGCGTATACCGCTATCTCGATATCGACGGCAAAGTGCTGTACGTTGGCAAGGCGCGCGACCTGAAGAAGCGCGTCAACAGCTATTTCCAGAAGAACCTGTCCAGCCCGCGCATCGCCATGATGGTCGAGCGCATCGCCTACATCGAAACGACCGTCACGCGGACCGAGGCCGAAGCGCTGATCCTCGAAAACAACCTCATCAAGACGCTCAAGCCGCGCTACAACATCCTGTTCCGCGACGACAAGTCCTATCCCTACCTCAAGATCACCGGGCAGGATGCGCCGCGCATCGCCTACTACCGGGGCGCCATCGACAAGAAAAACCGCTATTTCGGCCCGTTCCCGAGCGCCTGGGCGGTCAGGGAGTCCATGCAGATCCTGCAGAAAGTATTCCAGCTGCGCACCTGCGAGGACAGCGTCTACTCTAACCGCACCCGGCCCTGCCTGCTGCACCAGATCGGCCGCTGCAGCGCCCCGTGCGTGGACCGCATCAGCCGCGAGGACTACCAGGCCGACGTCGAGAATGCGTCCCGCTTCCTGCGTGGCCAGCAGACCGAAGTGATGCAGGAAATGGAAACCAAGATGCAGGATCACGCCTCGCGGCTCGAATTCGAGCAGGCCGCCGTCGTGCGCAACCAGATCTCGGCGCTGTCGCAGGTCCTGCACCAGCAAAGCATGGAAACGACCGGCGATACCGAACTCGATGTCATCGCCGTGGTCGTGCAGGGCGGGCGCGCCTGCGTCAACCTGGCGATGGTGCGCGGAGGCCGCCACCTTGGCGACCGCGCCTATTTCCCGACCCAGGTCGAAAGCGCGGTTGAAGACGAAACCGTCGAAATCCAGGTCCTGAAAGCCTTCCTGGCCCAGCATTACATGGACGCGTTCATCCCCGCCACGCTGATCCTCAACATCGAATTCGACGAGCCCGCGCTGATGCTGGCGCTGGCGGAGCAATGCGGCCACCGCATTCACCTCGTGTTCCAGCCGCAGGGACAGCGCCGCCAATGGCTCGAAATGGCCCAGAAGGGGGCCGAGATCGCGCTCGCGAGGATGCTCTCGCAGGAAGGCTCGCAACAGTCGCGCACGCGCTCCCTGATCGATGTGCTCGGTCTGGAGATCGAGGACGTCGACGACCTGCGTGTCGAAGCCTTCGATATCAGCCATACCCAGGGCGAAGCCACGCAGGCCTCCTGCGTCGTTTTCCACCACCATGCCATGCAGAATGGCGAATACCGTCGATTCAACATCAACGACATCACGCCGGGCGACGATTATGCCGCCATGCGCCAGGTCCTGATGCGCCGCTACGAAAAGGCGGCACAGGGAGAAGGCATCATGCCCGACATCGTCCTGATCGACGGCGGCAAAGGCCAGGTCGAGATGGCCCGGCAAGTGTTTGCCGAACTGGGCCTCGATATCGGCCGGATAGTCGGCGTCGCCAAGGGGGAAGGGCGCAAGGTCGGCCTGGAAACCCTGATCTACGCCGACGGCAGGCAGCCCCGGGAGCTGGGCAAGGATTCGGCCGCCCTGATGCTGATTGCGCAGATACGCGACGAAGCGCACCGCTTCGCCATTACCGGCATGCGCGCCAAGCGCGAAAAGAAACGCCAGACGTCGCGCCTGGACGAGATAGAAGGGATCGGCGCCAAACGGCGGCAGAAGCTGCTGGCGCGCTTCGGCGGCCTCAAAGGCGTCGCCAATGCCAGCGTCGAAGAGCTTGCATCGGTCGAGGGCGTCTCGCACAAGCTGGCCGAGCAGATATACCGGCAGTTGCACTGACCGGCGGGCGCGGGGCCTGCCATGGTTCGCGCGCCGGTTAGCCTGTGCGCATCGAGCAACAGAGTGTCCGCCAAATCACGACGACTTTGCGATTCGATCAACTTTAGCGCCGATGTCGTTGTACTTTATGTAAATAGCATTTACCATTTCTTGCTACGCAGGTTTGCCGGACCCGTCCGCGGATGCACCCCATCAGGGCGATCTTGAGTACGGTATCGGGCAAGTCGCTACGGACAGAATTGATGTAGACTTCGCTTGAATTATGATCACGCAGACAACCCAGCAATCGCCTTATTCCATGCCTTTGAATGTTCCCATCATGCTCACCTGGCTCAGGGTGGCGCTAATACCCTTGCTCGTGGGCGTGTTTTATCTGCCCGAAGGGTGGCTGAGCCCGGCGCGGCAAGGCATTGCGGCGACGATCGTCTTCATCGTCGCGGCGATCACCGACTGGTTCGATGGATACCTGGCTAGGCGCTGGAACCAGACTTCCGCGTTCGGCGCATTCCTCGACCCGGTCGCCGACAAGCTGATGGTTGCAGGCGCCCTGGTGGTTCTCGTCCAGCTCGACCGCGTGGATGCGATCCTGAGCTTCATCATCATCGGCAGGGAAATCACCATTTCCGCATTGCGCGAATGGATGGCCAGCATCGGCGCGTCCCATTCGGTCGCCGTCAGTTCGCTCGGCAAGGTCAAGACCATCGCGCAGATGGTCGCCATCCCCATGCTGCTCTACTACGACAAGCTTTTCGGCATCATCGATACGCGTGTCATCGGCATGTGGCTGCTGGTGCTGGCGGCAATACTGACGGTCTGGTCGATGATGTACTACTTGCGCCGCGCCTTGCCGATCATCAGAGCCATGGACCGGCGCTAGAGTCCGCTTCTTTTTATCGATAAAACGGCATCAGGTGCCTTGACAATGCAGGCCGATCCTCTATAATGGCGATCTTCGCATGACGCGGGAGTAGCTCAGTTGGTAGAGCGCAACCTTGCCAAGGTTGAGGTCGAGAGTTCGAGACTCTTCTCCCGCTCCAGTTTTTTGCAGTAAAGCAGTATTTGGCGAGCGATGTTAAGCTCATCAAAAAGTTGATCTTCAAGATTATGCGGGAGTAGCTCAGTTGGTAGAGCGCAACCTTGCCAAGGTTGAGGTCGAGAGTTCGAGACTCTTCTCCCGCTCCAACGTCTCGGGATGGTCCACAAACCTGTCGGTTTTGCCGATGCGATTGTGTTTTTGACAGCCATTCTCAGGGCAGGGTAGCAAAGTGGTTATGCAGCGGCCTGCAAAGCCGTCTACACCGGTTCGACTCCGGTCCCTGCCTCCAATTTTTTCCGTTCCTCAAATCCGCTTTTCGACTGTCCGTTCCGCTGGCCTGTGCGCCGCCACGCTTTGTTCCGCCAGCAGCCGTTCGACCTCTTCATCCTCGACCTGCAGGAATTCCCGATAGAACTGGCCCACCGCCATGAAAAGGGGTGGGGTCATCAGGCATACCACCTTGTCGGCCAGCGGCCTGACCTTTTCCAGGCTGTCGCTGGCCGCAACGGGTACGGCGCAGACAAGCTCGGCCGGATTTCTGGCGCGGGTCGCATGCAGCGCGGCAATCATGGTTGCGCCCGTGGCCAGCCCGTCATCGACGATGATGACCACGCGTCCGGACGGATCGGCGGGCGGCCTGATCGGCGTGTACTGCTTGCGCCTTGTCCGGCATATCTCCGCCTGGCGCTGCTTTTCCTTCTCGATATAGCCGGGCGGCAGATACATCGATTCCGTCGCTTCGGAAAGGTAAGCCCAGCCGTTTTCGTCCACTGCCCCGATGGCATATTCCGGGTTGCCCGGAGCGCCTATCTTGCGCACCAGGACAACGTCCAGCTCGCCCTCCAGCTCGTCCGCGATGATCTTTCCCATCACCACCGCGCCCCTCGGGATCGCCAGCACCAGCGGATTGCGCCCCCGGTACGGCATCAGTTCCCTGGCAAGAAGCCTTGCCGCCTCCTCTCGGTTCCTGAAGCTTGTCAGCATGATGAATTCCTTGTGTGTACGGTAAGAATGAATCAGACAGGCTTGCCGTGAAAAGATTAGCGGAACTTTTTCCTGAAAAGGATGATTTGACTCAGATCATCCGCTCCATTTTTCCGCCAACATGATCCGGTTAATTCAGGCGCGGTTCTGCATTCCGGGCACCTCTCCCGAAAAAAGCGGCGTGCTCTGCACTATTTTCTTATTCGCTTTACAATCAAATTTCAAAACACGTTTCCAATTACAAAAGAAAGGATTCCTTATGGCGTATACCCTTCCTCCTCTTCCCTATGAAATGAACGCGCTGCAACCGCACATTTCCCAGGAAACGCTTGAATTCCACTACGGCAAGCACCATCAGGCGTATGTGACCAACATGAACAACCTGATCAAGGGAACCGATCAGGAAAACGCCTCATTGGAAGAAATCGTGAAAAAAGCGTCCGGCGGGCTGTTCAACAATGCCGCGCAGGTCTGGAACCACAATTTCTTCTGGCAGAGCATGAAACCCAATGGAGGCGGCGCGCCGAGCGGCAAGCTGGCGGATGCGATCAATGCCAAGTGGGGGTCCTTCGACAAGTTCAAGGAAGAGTTCTCCAAGTCGGCCGTCGGCAATTTCGGTTCCGGATGGACCTGGCTGGTCAAGAAAGGCGACGGCTCGGTCGATATCGTGAACACGTCGAATGCCGCAACGCCGCTGACGACGCCGGACAAGCCCCTGCTGACCTGCGACGTGTGGGAGCATGCCTACTACATCGACTATCGGAACCTGCGCGCCAAGTTCGTCGAGTCGTTCTGGAACCTCGTCAACTGGGATTTCGTCGCCAAGAACTACGCCTGAGCGCGGCATCTTGTTTTTGTAGATAAACTTTCAAACAAGATAATAAAGTTTTAAACAAATTGCTGCTTTCAACGACTTCAAAAACAATAAAGTATTAAACAAAAAAGCCTGCTCTTGCAGGCTTTTTTGTTGGGTTTGCCAATTAGTCTGATGAAGGACGGCTATCGGCCAAGAGTGGTTATGATATTTCGAAAACTGGCCTTCCGTTTTTCTCATTGTCTCCCGAAACAAAAATCGGCATGAGGCTGGCCGCAAGATCAGCAAAATCCTCCGCTCCGCGGCATCTCGGCGCATAATGGCGCACAGGCTTACCAGCGGCAAACGCCTCGACCAGCCTAATATCGTTGCGTATGCCCTTCAATACCCGATGCGCTCCGAACTGGCGCGATACTGGCGAATATGCTCGGCCGCCGTCATCGGCAGAAAACCCAATAGCTTCAGATGGGGATTCGGTCCCGACATGACCTTGAACAGAACGCGCATCAACTGCCTTATTCCCTCGAAGGACAAGTGATGTGGCACGTAGGGGACCAGGACCCAGTCGGCTGCTGTGAGCGCATTGATCAGCAGCAGGTCGAGTGAAGGAGGCGTATCGACGATCACAGCGTCGAAACGCTCGGCGATCTCGTCTTCAGCCAATGCGCTGGCCAGACGCGTCCCGTCCCTTAGTCCGCTCCCATGCTCGAACAGCTGGTCTGCCGGAGCGAGCACAAGGTTGGCGAAACGTGTCTCGTGGATGGAATCGATCAGCTGTGCGCCTGGATCGGCGAAAAGGGCGTGCGCGGTGACCTCACGTCTCTGCGGTTTCATGCCAAGGCCCACTGCGCAGTGCCCTTGCGTGTCGAGATCCAACAGCAATACGCGCCTGCCGGCAGCAGCCAGTTCAGCTGCAAGATTGACGGCGGTGGTCGATTTGCCGACTCCGCCCTTGCGATTGCATATTGCGATGACCCGCAAGGCCTTGATGACTTTCTGCGTCACTTCAAAACCCTCTCGATCGCATTACGTAGATCGTTCCGCGAAAAAGGCTTGGCAAGCGTTTCCCTTGCGCCCAGCAGCGCTGCTGACTCCAGGTTGAACGAAGAAGATATCGAGCGGCGCCCCCCGGATATGGCGATGATCGGAATGTTCCTTTGCTCCTGCGACAGCGCCAGCATGGCTTCTACGCCATCCATGTTCGGCATCAGTATGTCAGTGACTATCAGATCCGGGTTGGTTTGCCGCAGCAGGTTCATCCCTTCGGCGCCGTCGGCTGTTGCATCGACATGGTGTCCGTCCTGCTGCAGCATCTGCACCAGCATCTGGCGAAACTGTGCGTCGTCTTCCATGACAAGAATATGTGCCATATACGTCTCTCAATCGTTCAGGTTGGGTTAACTGTTCATCAGCAACATGCCGTTGATGGGCCTGTCTGCTCTTCATAGGGGAAGGATAGGGAAAACGTGGTGCCTTTGCCGACCCGGCTTTGTATGTCTATATCGCCCTGAAGCTCCGACACGATCCCATACACCACGGACAGTCCGAGCCCGCTGCCTTTTCCAGGCGGCTTGGTCGTGAAGAACGGGTCAAATACGTGCTCTAGCACCTCCGGGGGCATGCCGCAACCGCTGTCCTCGACCTCCAGGCAGAAGCGCTTTCCTTGGCTATTCTCCTTGCCGGTTTCTGTCAACCTCCGAATACGGATGTCTATCACACCCCATTCCTGCGTCGCGTCGACCGCATTCATGCACAGATTTATCACGACCTGATGGATCTGTGACGGATCCGCCATCATCAGAACCTGAGTCAGTTCGGTGTCGAACCGGACGGTTATGCCGGGTGGCAAAGAGACCTGGATCATTTTCAATGCGCTCTTGACGATGGCGACGATATCGACCATAAACGGGTCAGTCTCGCGCTGGCGGGCGAACGCTAGCATCCTTACGATAAGGTCGCGCGCCCTGAAACTGGCTTCGATGATCTGCTCGGCATTTTGCTTTTCCACCGATCCGTCCGGGAGCCTGTCGCTCAACATTTCTGAGTAACCGTTGATGATACCCAGGATAGTATTGAAGTCATGCCCTATTCCTGCAGCGAGCGTGCCCAGCGCCTCAAGCCTACTTGTTTGAGCCAGCCGGGCGTTCATCAAATTCGTGTATTTGGCCTCCAGTTGCTGACGGAAGGCAAGACTGTATGCCATTATGATCTCCATTAGAGGCGCCGTCAGCCTGTCGGCCACCTGGACAAGCCTCAGATCCGGATTCTCTGCTGCCAGGCGCTGCAATGCATGATGGTGGATCTCGGTGACTTCCTCGGGCGGAGTTTCCTGGCGCAGGAATTTGCGCCCGAGTTCGGCCGACTCCGTCAACGCTTCTTCGATATCGCCGCCGGATACAGCCTGCTTCAGCAGCGCATAGTAGGCATCATTTATCAAAGTCGCCATTGCATCTATCCATACTGGTATGTCAGCACCGCGGCATCGTCATTGACTCTTCCACAGCGCGTCAAAATCCGCTCGGCCAGCTCCTGCATGGTTACATCCAGACTGCCGAGGCAAGATCGCAAATCGGCCGTCTCGTACACGCCGTCGGAAAACATGACTACCACATCCCATGCATCGAGCTGGACCTTATCCGGCTGCCGCCATGTATAGCCCGCTCCCAGGATGCCGCGCCCGCCTTCCAGACGAAAAATGCGCTGTTTGGCCACTAGCGCAACCCTGATGTTGCCGACCGATCCCAAGGTCATCTCGCCGCTTTCCAGATCGATCACGGCAATGGCGAGCGCCGCGCCGCGGGTATCAATCAACTTTCGGTCGCAGACGGCTAATATTTCGGCGCAGCCCTGATATTGATTGATCGCGACACAATGCATGGCAGAAACGGCGGCGTGACACGCCGCCGGGCCATGTCCAAGTCCATCGGCCAGCGCCAGTACGCAACGGCCATGCTGTCTCCAGCAGCCGGCATCACCGCAAACCGATTCCCCTATGCAGGGGCGATCCAGATATCCGAAATTCACAACCATTTGCAGGCGCGCACCTTTGTCCCTTTGCCGACCACGCTGTCGATCAACAATTCATCCATCAATCGCTTTACCCCGGGCAACCCACAACCGAGGCTGCCCACGCTGCTGTAGCCTTCCTGCATTGCCAAGTCTATGTCCCCGATCCCGGGACCGTTGTCGCTGGCCTGTAACTCTATTCCTCGGCTATCCGGCAGCAGGCGCACCTCCAACGTGCCGCTGCCGCCATGTATGAACGCGTTCGATGCGAGTTCCGACGCTGCAGTAGCAATGTAGTAGCTGGTCAATTTGTTGAATCCGGCAATCAGCGCCATCTGCCTGGCATGGCGTGTTGCCGCGGCAATATCGGATTCCCGTTCAATGCGAATGTTGACGGCCGTCTCGGGGCTCATATTCAACTCTTGCGCGCCAGCATGCTGATGGTGACGACGGTTAGCCCGGGATCTGATTCAATCGAGAAGCGGTCGACCAGACGCCGGGTTCCCGGCAGGCCAGCGCCCAGGCCGCCGCAGGTGCTGTAACCGTCTTGCATCGCCAGTTCCAAATTCGCTATGCCCGGACCATGGTCCTCGACCACAATGGTGATGCGCCTGAAGTTGGCGTCCGATGCGTCCCTAATCCGGCATTCCCCGGAGCCGGCATACTGGATGACGTTGCGAGTCAGTTCCGACACGGCCGTTGCCAGACGCGTCTGGTCGGCATTCCCGAATCCGAGCTGCGCCGCGGTTTCGCGCGCCTGTCGGCGCGCCATCACGATGTCCGACTGACTTGTTATGGCAACTGCTTTCCAGGCATCACGCGCCATCATGATCGCTGTCCTCGGTCAGACTGCGGTCGCCGCGGGAAGCAATGCGCTGTTTCAACGTTTTCAGACCTTCTTCGAGATTGAACGTGCAATCGGCGCCAAACAGCCCTCGCCCCATTTCCACCAGCGTGTACGCGACGCAAGGCTGGGTGCCGCAGACGATCACCTCGGCACCGAGCAGGCGCGCCATACAGGCAGTATCGTTGATCATTCTGGCCATGAACGAATCGACCACATCAAGCGCCGAGATGTCCATCGCTACGCCCAGCGCCTCGCTCTTGGCGATGGTTTTCAGCAAATTGGACTGGAACTCCAGCGCGGCATCGTCGCTCAGGTCCTGCTGGATAGAAACCAGCAGGATGCGCCCAAGGCGCGGGATGGCGACCTTCATGTCTATTCCTTCGCGGGCACGGTGACTATGCGCTTGCCCAGGATGCCGAGCGCCTCAGCCACACCCGAGCGCAGGGTGGCGCGCGTGATCACTTGCGGCAGCGTTATGCCAAGCTTTGTCAGCGTCAGAGCGCCCTCCGGGCTCAAGCCCGTCATGACGACCTTTGATCCGAGCAATTGGGCAGCATCGACGCTCTTCATCAAGTGGCGCGCGACTGCCGTGTCGAACATTGGCACGCCGGTCACGTCGATGATGGTTACGGTTGCTTCGAATCTGGTAATCGCTTCCAGCAGGTTCTCGGTGAAAGCGCGAGCGCGCGCCGTGTCGATGACACCGACCAGAGGCAGCAGGAGAACCCGGTCCCAGAGCCGGACCACCGGCGTCGCCAGCTCGATCAGCGATGCGCTCTGTTGCGCGATGATGCGCTCGCGCGCATCGACGAAAGCGGCGAACGTGACCAGCGCCATCTGCCCAATCACATCGTCTACCGCAATTATGCATGCCTGGAGCTTGGCGGGCGACTTCGCCAGTTCGCGAAGGAGCACCTGCGTCAGCACGCTTTTGAGGCTCATCAAGTACGCGGATGTTTCTGCCGGCGTGAACCCGATCCTGGCGCCATACTCGCTGACATCGCGAAGAGCCTGCCTTAGTAAATTCCTCTCGCCCATTTCCCATTTTCCTGCGCTTGGGTAGGCTGCGAATACCGACGCCAACTCATCCAGTAGATGCGTGGTCTGCTGCTGCAGTTCGCTATTGTTGATCGCCTCCGGAAAGCGCGGTGATCTGATCGCACGAATGGCGGATATCCATTTTTTCTGGATTTCTGCCCGATTTGCCGAGAAGGTCGATTCGAGTGTGGAAAGAAGTTTATTGCTCATGCTCGCTTTCTCTAATTAATATTGATCATGGTTGGTCTTGTTATCAGAACAGTTCAATTTTCAGCCCGGCGTCATTGCCAAGCTCTGCCTGTGTCAGATGCACGTGTCTGGCATCCTCCACCAGGTATTCCCTCTTCAACTGATCAATACGCTCTGGCAGCTCGCGCAACAAATCCGGATCCGGTGCGCCTTCTCCGATGGCACTCTGCAGCAGCAGATTGCGCTGGACGATGGCAGTACGGATGCGTTCGACCGACTGCCTGACTACGTCCTGATACTGGATTTGTCCCAGCACCTCCGAAATGTCTTTTGCCAGGTCTTCGTTGTGTTTGGTGACTACCGTAAAGCGTGTCTTGTAGTACTGACTCATGTCGGCGAAATTTTCCTGCAGAATGCTGATCGATGCGGTCGCAAGCGATATTCCCTGTAACTGCTGTGACGATTCAGCTATGCTCGAGGCCATGCCGCCGTTCACCGCACTGCTGGCGCGGGTCAGTCCTTCTTTGATCAGGGTCGCGACCTTGCTGGAGTTCGATGCCAGGCTGCGCACTTCGTCCGCCACGACCTTGAACGCCCGGCCGGCTACGCCCGCCCGGCTGGCCTCGATTGCCGCATTGATCGCCAGCATGTGGGATTGCATGCTGATAGCCTGCACCGACTCGATCAATCCATTCATTTCCTTGAACTCGCTCACTACAGTCTGCACGCTCTCCAGGTCGCGCTCGATTTTGGCGGGCAACTGGGAAATGAAGGTATTTACCTCCATCAGGCGTTCCACGCTATCGGTGATGGCCTGTCCAAGGTCGCCTGCTTTCAGGTTTGTGCCTTCCAGGTACTGGACCACGCGGCTGGCGTTGTCGTATAGCTGTCTCATCTGCGTAATGATGAATAGGGCGGAATGCTCGGTGTCGGCTGTAACCTCATTCAACCTCTTGTCGATTTCTTCATCTATACGCAAGTGCTGTTCAAAGATCGCTTCGGCAGATGCCAGCAGGTTATCTTGTGTCGTCGGCTTTTTATCTGCCGGCGGCGGACACTGAATGAAGAACAACGCAGCAACCAGGGCAAGAATCGCCAGCAGCAGTACGGAATCGCCCGTTCTGCCGATAAGAAGATCAAAGCCTTCCAGGTTGGATTCCGGCAAGAGCCGAATTACGAGTATCAGGCTGATTGCGGAGACGATGACCATACGTCTCGGATCCAACAAAGCATCTTTTCGGCACCACGCCTGCAGCCGCCGCGGTTTTCCGAGAAACACCATGTTCGGACACTTCATTGTCATGCTCCGGGCAATACCTGCTTGATGACCCGAAGCAGGTCGTTGCCGCTGACAGGCTTGACCAGCCAGCCGGTTGCGCCCAGCTTCTTAGCTTCGTCGCGCTTAGCCTGCTGCGTCTCGGTCGTCAGAGCAAGAATGGGCGTGAAGCGGAACCCGGACTGCGCTCGTGCCTTGCCGATGAATTCGACGCCGCCCATGTTGGGCATGTTGATGTCGGTGATGATGAGGTCCGGCTTGGGAGCGGACTTCAGCTTGTCGAGCGCGATGACGCCGTCCGATGCCGTCACGACATTGAAGCCCGCTATTTCCAGGCTGTTCCTAAGACTCATCACCATCGTTCCGGAATCGTCTACAACCAAAATTGTCTTTGCCATATGATTTCTCTAGTGTTTTATGGCTGCTTGCAGCCACAGTTTCAGATTTTTGTCACCCGGCCAGGCTGCGACGGTCGCTTTCGCTCCCAGCATGACCTGAAGGTTTGACGTGTGGAGGTGCGTACATTGCGTAAGGTCGAGCTTTGCCTTGGGGCGGGTTTGCAGCCACTGAAGCAGCGTCTCGGCCTCTTCGACCGTCACGCCTTCCCCGAACAGGGCCATATTCTTCTTGAATGTGATCGTCATCGACGCAATCCGGTATCGTTAATGTTCATCAGAGCAGCTCCTTGGGATCCAGCACCATCAGGACGGATCCGTCGCCCAGCAACGCCGAGCCGCTATAGCCGGGAATGCCTGCCATGATCCCGTTCATCGGTTTCAGGATGATGTCCACTACTTCCCTGAAGTCGTCCACGACAATGCCGATGTTTTCGCCATTGGCACGAATGACCAGTGTGGCCAGCTCGCCGTCGTCGTTGCGCAGTTGCGGCTTGCCGGTATCCAGCAGGTCATTCAGCGAGCGCAATGGGACGATCTGGCCGCGCAGGACAGCCACCTGGCGATTCTTGATACGATTGATCCTGTCTTCGCGTATACGCACCGTCTCCACCACCATGTCCATCGGCACACCGAAGATGCCTCCGCTCGATTCGATGATCATCACGTTGGTCACCGCCATGGACAGGGGCAGCGATAGGCGGATCTGTGTACCCTTGCCGCGCTCGCTTTGGAGGGACACGGTTCCGTTCACCTTTTCGACAGCGGCCCGCACGGCGTCCATGCCGACTCCGCGGCCGGAAAGATCGGAAACCGCCTCAGCCGTGGAAAAACCGGGCGCAAAGACCAGATTGACCGCTTCCTGGTCACTGATGCGATCCAGCGCGGCTTCGTCTATCAGTCCTTTCTCGTAGGCCTTGCGCTTGACGATGTCGGGATCTATGCCCTTGCCGTCATCGGTGATGTCGATGTAAACCCGGTCGGCTTCCTGAGCGGCACGAATCGTCAGCGTTCCCCTGGCCGGCTTGCCTGCCGCGATGCGGATGTCGGGCGTCTCGATCCCGTGATCCAGGCTGTTGCGCAGGATATGGATTAGCGGATCGGCCAGCGACTCGATCACGTTCTTGTCGGCTTCGGTATTCTCGCCCTCCAGCACCAGGCTGACTTCCTTGCCCAGCTTTCTCGAAATGTCACGCACGAGGCGCGGAAAGCGCTGGAAGATGAAGGACACTGGCATCATTCGCACCTGCATGATGGCGTCCTGCATTTCCTCGGCTATGCGGTTGATGACCGCATACTGTGCCTTGATCTCGCGCGACAGGTCGCGTACGCCGAATACGCTTTCTGCCCGCGCCGCCAGATACGGCAGGCTGTTCTTGGCGACAACCATCTCGCCGATCAGGTTCATCAGGCGATCGACCTTGCTCTGCTCGACCTTCAGCGTCTTGGCGGGCGACAGGTCCTCTGCCCTGCGCCCGAATTTCGGCTCGTCGTCCGTCACTTTGGCCTGTTCAGACGGCGCAGTCTCCCGCTGGTTTTCCGGTTTGATGGTCAGGGCATCAAAGGTTTCTGCTGCAGGATGTGCTTGGCCAGCGGTTTCTAGCCGATCTTCGAGCCATTCGACCAGTGGCCTTGCACTTCCCTGCGAGAGCGATTTCTCGAGGCTGGTATCTATATCTTCAGCGATGGCAGCCTGCCCGAGACTTCTATAGCAAGCCTTCAGGCTTGCCGCTGCCGACTTGAGCCTTCCCGGCAGCCATGCTGAATCATCCGACCCGTTGAGCATTTCCAGTTGAGCGCGAAAGATCACATTGGCCATGCTATCGCCCTGCAGGGGCGCTTCAAGAGATTCCGGCTCGCCTTCCTGAACAGTATCCGGTACTGTCTGGCCAGCCTGCGCGGCGATGGTTTCCCATGCCGGGCTCTCGAGTGTGCGCAGCGACTCGACGATGGCTCTCGAAGCCGCCTGGTTGTGCGGCTCGTGCTCAAGTATCAGAAGCAACCAGCGCAGCGCCGATGCCAGCCATAGCGAAGCGGACGAGAGTTCCAGCATGGTACGCGCAGCTCGACCGAGAGCATCCATATTGCCTGCGCTGATGTGTCCGAGCGCCTCGGAAACGAAATCCTCGTACACCGGGCCGCCGTTCTCGTCGCCTGCCGGAAGCGCCAGCATGTACGGCTGCAGAGGCACGATCGATATCTGGTCAGGCACGTAGCGGAAGTGCTCCTCAACGGCTTCCATCGATGCATCGGTGACGAAGCGGAATATGAGCGTGCAGCGGTAGGCGTCCAGCTCTGCCAGTGCCGGCCAGTGCTCGCTCGGAATAATGCTGCGCCATAGGACGCCGGGCGCTTGCATGGCTTGGTACAGCGGGTCCTCGCCCTTGAAGAAGCATTCCGCCTCGGGGGAATACTGCACCCAAAGCATGGGCTTGCCAGACACGGCGCGCTGGTACCATTCCATCCGCATTTCCTCGGGCGCGTCCTCCAGGGAACGCAGCGCCTCGGACACGGTCTGCCGTCCGTTCGTTCTATCTTGCGAGCAAGCGCCCGCATCTTCCGGAGCATCGCTACCGATATAGTCGTCAACGAATTTGTGAATCGCTTCAGCCAGCAGTGTCGATGAACCGGCGTGGCCGGCTCCGCATTCACCGGTCTCCTCGATTTCGCCAAGCAACATTGTGACGAAATCCATGGAGTCCAGCAGCAGGTCTGCCAGCTCGCCACTGAATTCGAGGCGACCGTCGCGTACGGCAGACATGGCATCCTCGGCGGCGTGCAGCACCCGCGACATCTCGGGATAGTCGAACAGGCCGCAGTTACCCTTCAGTGTATGCACCAGGCGGAATAGCTCTTCCATCTGGCTAGCATTGCCGGGAGTGTTTTCCAGGCCAATCAGACTTTGGCCGATGCGCTGCAGGAAGTCGTGCGACTCCGTCAGGAACTGTTCCAGAACCGTGCTCATGTCAGGCTTTCTCCAAGAAGCAATTTCGCATACCGCAGCAGGATTTCCGGTCTGGTCGGCTTGATGATGTAAAGGTTGGCTCCGGACTGATAGGCTTTCAGCTGATCGCTCTCCTCGGCCTCGGTCGAAATCATGATCGCGGGTGCCTGGAGAATGTCGTTGCTCCGTAGTTCGCGCAGGAAGGCGTAGCCGTCAAGCTTGGGCATGTTGATATCGACTAGATACAGGTCATAGGGGGACAGCAGCGCCTTTTCCAGCGCCTCTATGCCGTTGACGGCCTCGTCCACGGCATAGCCAGCCGGTTCCAGAATATTTCGGTGATACATCCGCACCGTGGCCGCATCGTCCACGATCAGTATGCGTTTCATTTCGCCTCCAATGGCTTTTGATAGACGATCGCTTCGGGAAACTTGCGAATCCGGTACAGCGATGAAATCCGGCTCATCGATTCCGAGTGACCTAGACAGATGAATCCGCCCGGACTCAAAGAGTCATAGATGGTTTCGGCTGCCTGCTTTCTCGACACGTCGTCAAAGTAGATCAGCAGATTGCGGCAGAAGACCACGTCGAAATTGCGGTATGGCCGCACATCGGCCGGCTCCATCAGGTTCACACGCGTGAATTCGATCGCGCCGCGCAGTTCGTTGCAGATCTGGTACGAGAACCCGTTGCGCTGGAAGTATTTCTGCAGATAGGCGGCGGGCACCTGGTTGACCGAGCGCGGCGAATAGACACCGGCGCGTGCCTGCTTCAGGATGCTGGTGTCGATGTCGGACGAGATGATCTCGATGTCCCAGTCATTGATCTGCGCCCAGCGCTCCAGCAGGCAGATCGCGATCGAGTACGGCTCCTCGCCGGAGGAAGAAGGAACCACCCAGATGCGGATCGGGCCGTCGTCGCGCTTTCTAGCGACGATTTCTGGCAGCATCGAGCGCACCAGACAGTCGAACTGGTAATCCTCGCGGAAGAAGTAGGTCTCGTTGACCGTCATCACATTCACGAGCGTCTGCATTTCCTCGCCGCTGGCCTCAAAACGCAGCATCATGAAGTAGCTGTTGAAGCTCTCGCACATGGTCGCTTCCATGCGCTCGATCAGTCGCTTGTCGACGAAGTAGCGCTTCGAGGCCTCGAACTGAATACCCGTCTTCCTGTAGAAATATTCCCGGAATTTCAGGAAGTCGTTGTCGCTGATGCTGATATCGGCCATGTATTCATGCTTTCGCAATGCGATTCAGCGCCAGGTCGGCGGCAAACTGAATGTAGGGTTCGTCGGCAAAGCGCCGCTTGAGCCGCAGCAGGGCGTCGCGCGCCGCGTGCGATCCAACCTCGCCGAGCAGGTCGACTGCAGTCGCACAGACGTTCACTGCGTGATCGTTGTCGATCACGTCGATCAGCCAGCTCTCGACTCCGGGATGCCTCAGCGATTCGAGAATGTTCACCGAGAGGATGCGCACGTCAGGGTCGTGGTCCATGAGCAGCACGCCCATGATCGGCGCCATCTCGTCCGGCAGCGCTTTCATGGCCTCAATCGCCTCATTGCGCAGCTCGGCATCGTCGTTGCGCATGCAGTCGACCAGACCGGCGACCGCCTCGCCCGTGCCGATGCGGGTCAGCGTCGTCAGGATGACTTCGCGCACCGACACATCGCCCTCCAGCGCCAGGCATTCGAGCAAGATTGGCACCGACTCGGCATGGCGTGCCAGCCCGCGCGCGGCCCAGCGTCTTTCGGCCGGGTCACCGCTCGCGAGCTGTCTAGCCAACTCCGAGTAGCCAGCCGGTTCTTCCCGCTGCACGTCCGGATTCGGAGCCTGAATGTCTTTCTTGATAAACCCCATTCTCAACCTTTTCAGTTGCAGACCCAAACACTGATCTGCTTGGCGATCTTTTCGCAATGCAGGGTAACCGTCGCGCCGCCACGTGAAATCAGTTCCGCGGGCATGCCGAAGATGACTGCCGACTCGCGCGATTCGGCGATGGTGCGGCCACCGCGTTTCTTGATATCGGCGAACGCATCGGCTCCGTCATAGCCCATTCCGGTCAGCATGACGGCCAGGATGTTCTTCGGCTCGTAGTGATCCAGAACCGAGCGCGCCAGCATCTCCACCGACGGATGCCACAGATATTCGGCGGATTCCGGCTTCGGCAGGATGGTCGCTTTGCCTGCACGCTTCACCACCTGCACGTCGGCTCCGCCCTTGCCGATATAGGCGGTGCCTGGTTCGAGCGCCATCGGCCGCGATGCTTCCACCACCTTGAGCGCGCACAGTTCGTTCATGCGATTTGCGAAAGGCAGCGTGAAGCTGGCCGGCATATGTTGGACCACCACGATCGGCCAGGGGAAGTCCTCCGGCAACTGCGGCAATATATGTTCGAGCGTGCGCGGCCCGCCGGTCGAGACGCCAATGACGACAATCCCTTCGTCGGAGGGCGCTTGGCGCACGTTGGCACTGTCTTTCGGTAGCGCCGATTTTGCCGGCTTGCCCGCAAGGCGCGTACGCACAATCGGCTTGCCGATGCGGGCTCTGACTGCAGCGCGCACTTTCGCCACCAGCATCTCGCTCACGTTGTCCAGGGACAGCGAAATCGTGCCACCCGGTTTGGCGACGAAGTCGACCGCGCCGAGATTCAACGCTTCGAAGGTTGCCAGCGCTCCTTTCTCGGTGAGCGAGGACAGCATGACCACCGGCACCGGGCGTTCGGCCATCATCGACGCCAATGCAGTCAGCCCATCCATGACGGGCATGTTGATGTCGAGCGTCACCACGTTGGGCTGGAAAGCGATGTTTTCTTCCACCGCTTCCTGCCCGTTGCGCGCAAGGCGGATGGCGAAATCGCCTTCCGCCTCGAACAGCGCAGACAATTGCCGACGCATCAGCGCGGAATCGTCCACGATGAGCAACTTGATTGTCACCGCCTGTTCCCCTTTCTACCTGTCTGCCAGTTGGGCAAGCTCCTCGAAGTCCTGCTTCGAGATCAGGTGCGACGGCTCGATCAGCTGTACCATGCGCTTCTGCTTTTCGAGATTCGCCATGCGTGCCAGCAGCTTCGCCTGCTCGCTCGACAGTCGCGGCGCCGGTTCGATCGCGGACTTGTGCACCTTCAGCACTTCCGCGACCGAATCCACGATGAAGCCGGTGCACGCGCCATCAATCAGGAACACCATGATGCGCTGCCTGTCGCTGTGATCTACGTGAGCTAAGCCCAGCCTGCTTCTCAGGTCGATAACCGGAAGGACCAGCCCGCGTAGATTAATGACGCCTTCCACGA
>Ga0316600_10000498_pt1 | contig 18939 bp, 20 predicted proteins | sample OWC_soil_day5_CT_FD_207652 | JGI IMG/M metagenome (GOLD analysis project Ga0316600, IMG submission 207652) | Wetland soil microbial communities from Old Woman Creek delta, Ohio, United States - OWC_soil_day5_CT | ecosystem: Environmental > Terrestrial > Soil > Wetlands | place: USA: Ohio... | reverse complement strand
AAACTTCTTTTGCTCGCATCCCGCTCGCCACTGCGTGCCCGGGAAGCTCTTCGACAAGCTCAGAGCCGTGAGTCCCGCGAAGCGCGGGATCGAACGGCCCCGCTCTGTGCGGCGGGGAGCTTCACTTTCTTCATGAATTCAGCCAAACGATTCTCACCGTCCTCTTCCTTTTCGAACCCCACGATCCCTAGAAGATAGGGCCCCTTCTGAACCACCATGACCTTCCCCTGATAAGGGTCTTCTCCCTTCAACACCCTGGTTTCAGATTCTGCCATACTTCCTGAAGAAACCTTTCCTTTCTTAGAAAGATCATCTTTGAAATCTTTTAGAGCATCGTTCGCCTTCTGAGAATTTTGGAAAATGGCCAAGAAAAGTTTGAATTCTTTTTTCTCATCCTCAGCCTGGCCCCCAGCTTTTTCCACATACGTCCCCTGAAAGCCTCTTCCTAGGAATTGATGCCCCAAGAGACCTTCGGAAAAATATTGAATCGACCCCGCCTTGAGTCCGTTCTCGGAAAAGTAGCCGATCTCCCTGGGAGGAAGAGAAGGATCGGAAATCTTTAATGAGATGAGCTTAGAGAATTTCCTCAAGATTTCTTGATTCGGTTCGGGAGCATAGAGGATCACAAAATATCTCCCCTGGTAGAACAAAGCCGAATGGTCATCAAGAGAGGATTCTAATCCGAATCCTCCGGGACGATCCTCATTTCTGAACCTTGAGAAGACCCCGAAGGCTTGAAGCACACTCTCCATCTCATAAATATCGACCTCGATCTGATCCTCACGATTCTCTTTGCTTTGAAAGACGGCAAAAACCGACTTTCTGAACCCATATTTAAAATAAAGTTCTGCCTGACCGTTGATTCGCTCGAAGAGAGTCTTCCGGGTGTAGGTCTGAGGGCCGTGGATCAAGGACCATCCTCTTGGAATATCTTTCTTTGGGATGAGGGATTCCAATGGCATCGCCCATGAAGACGCTTCGAACCATACCAAGCTCCCTGTCAGAATAAAAAGAATGATCCACCGCCGATGAAACATCACCTTACGTCCCCGCATCTTAACTCCCAACGATCGATTTCGAACTCTGAACCATTAACTGCTGTGCCACCCTGACCTGTGCTTTCATGTCAATCCCTCTCTTGCAGATGACGGAGCAGGAGGGGCATTCTGAACAGCGCTCAAGGTCTTGCCTGGTGATCCTCAGTAAGGATTCTCTGACAAGAGATTCATTCTCATATCCTTCGTGATACATGACGGCCCTCAACAGATCACTGCGAAACACCCCGTAAGGGCACTCCCCCAGGCACCCCCCACACATCGTACAAATTTTCCCCCGAAGGAAGGAGTAATATTGTTCCAGTTCGCTGAAATTATTTTTCGAGAGCGGAGCTCCCATGACAGCCGCACACTCCTCGATCTGTCCAATCGTGGTCACCCCCGGGACCGCTGCGGAAACGTTCTGGTCCCTCAAAACGTATTTCAGGGCAGCCTGATGAGGGTTGAGACCTCCCATCTTCTCTTTCTTATATCCCCCTGACTGAGTCTTCATGGCTACGATCCCAATCCCGGATTGGGCTGCCAGGGCTACCGCCTCCTTTAAATCCTTGGCATGAGTGAAATTATAGGAGACCAAAGCGACATCGTGAAGATTCGATTTCGCCGCCTCTCTTAAAAGGGAAGCCATGCGGCTGTGGGCAGAAAAACCACTAAAACGAATCTTCCCTTCCTTCTTCATCTTCGACATGAATTCAAAGAGTCTGGGATCGGAAACTTCATCCGGTTTGGAGTGGTCGTGCCATACCAAAACATCAATGTAATCTGTCCTTAATCGCCGAAGGCTCCTCTCCACGGAGGCTCGCATCTTCTTCTCGTCATGATCATGGACCTTCGTCTGAATGAACACACGTTGCCGCTTTCTTTCAAAGGCTTTGCCCACCATTTCTTCATTACGGCCATTCATGTAGCAATCCGCGGTATCGTAGAAGTTGATCCCGAGGTCAAAGGCCCGGAGCAGCACAGCCGGATCGCTACAATTCATCACTCCCATACTCACAGTGGTGACTTTCAATCCTGTCTTGCCGAGGGGTCGATATTCAAGGACGGGCGTCTTCTCGATCTTCTCCGAAGCATGACCGGCCTTCCAAATAGGAACGGTCGCTATTCCCAAGAGAGCCGATGAGACTCGTTTTATAAATCTTCGTCTTCCTATCTTTTCTGAAAACATAAGATCCTCCCTGTTCATTCAATTATCCTGAATTATAGCCTACCGAAATGATTTATCAACCCATTCGACTCCCCGGTCTGAAGCTCGGGGTATGCTCAGGGTTGATACTGAGCGGCGCTTTTTACCCCGATTTGCAAATCGGGGTTTGGCGCCGTCGAACGTATCAATCCTTTTTATTCTCCCCCTCCCTAACCCTCCCCCCTTGAGGGGGAGGGTTAGGGAGGGGGGGCTAGTTGCAAGCCAAGTCGACGCTATGATAATAATTATAGCGAAGCTCCTCGCCCACGGGGCGGGGCCGTTCGAGAGAGCTCACAGCTCTGAGTTTGTCGAAGAGCTTCCCGGGCACGCAGTGGCGAGCACGATGCGAGCAAAGGAAGTTTCGTTTATATTGTGCCCCTTGACCCCGCCTACAAGGCGGGCCTTACGGGGCACGTCCCGGTCAAGAAATTCCACACCCAAAAAGGAGGGCATTCATGAAAAGATACTTTCCTATATTCAATCTCATGCTGATTTTCGGATTGGCGATTCTCGTGCACCTTTCCCTTGGCCTGATGGACCTATCGGCTCTCGCTCAAGGGAAAAGGAGTGGAGAGGCCTTTAAATTGCCTCCCCCAAGATACGAGAGTGAGGTATCCATTGAAAAGGCCCTGCTGGAGAGAAGGTCCGTCCGGAGTTATAAAGAAGAACCGTTGACCCTCAACGACCTTTCTCAAATCCTCTGGGCTGCCCAGGGCATCACGGAACCCAAGAAAGGTTTGAGGACAACTCCATCGGCAAGGGCCCTTTTCTTAATCGAGGTGTACGTGCTTCCAGGAAATGTGACGAGTCTTCCGACGGGTATCTATAAATACCAGCCGCAAGGCCATGACCTGATCAAAATAGCCGATGGAGATAAGAAGGCCGAACTGTTCAGGGCCGTGGGCCAGTCTTCCATTAATACTGCGCCAGCCGTTCTGGTATTCTCCGGTCTTTCGGAGAAAACTCAAAGACCCGCTTGGATGTATCTTGAGGCTGGCCATGCCGCCCAGAATGTTTATCTTCAGGCCGTTTCCCTGAAAATGGGAGGAGTGGTCATGGGCGGGTTTAAAGATGACGATGTAAGAAAGGTCTTGAACCTGTCGGAAAAGGAACAGCCTCTTTATATCATGCCCATCGGAAAAAAATAAAACAGGAACACATCTCATTTATTGCAAAAATCGAAAAAATTGGGACGAGGCCAGATATATCGCTTTTATTAAGTTACCGTGATAATTTCTTCCGAGACTGTCGAAAAAATGGAACCCTTCCATTTTTGCTATTCTTGCACTGTTAGAAATCAGCTACTTACAAGACAGAGAAAGTGACTCATTCGCGGTTTCAAGGGTTTTTCGACAGTCTCTCCCTTAATCAATGAAATGCCACTCTTCCCTTCCGATGCAGATTTCAACCCGATATCTTCAGTTTGGGCAAAGTGCAGGTATTGGTAAACTGTACGTACCTTAGATCCTAAAATTCTTCATCGCCACCCTATTTGTTTCTTTCTGGACTTAAGAACCGGGGCCTTTGGTACGATTTGAATCGCTAATCATTGATGTTTCTCTTGCTTGACATGTAACTCCGTTTTTCGTATATTTGACTCACCCTAAATCGAGTTCTTATCAGGAAATGAGGAGGAGAAGCTGAAAGTGTTTGTCCCTACAAAATTATTTTTGACCCGTGGAGTTGGTGAGCACAGGGAGGAATTGCAGTCTTTTGAGCTTGCACTCCGAAAAGCAGAAATTGCCATGCTTAATTTGGCTAAAATATCAAGTATCTATCCCCCCAACTGTAAATTAATCAGCAAAGAGAAAGGATTGCGGTTGATTTACCCAGGCCAGATTACATTCTGTGTTTTGGCCAGGGCCAGCAGCAATGAACCCAGGCGTCAACTGGCCGCATCCATCGGCTTGGCACGCCCGATCGACAAAAATTCCTACGGGTACCTGAGCGAGTACCATGCCTTTGGAAAAACGGATGAAGAGGCCGGGAATTACGCCGAAGATCTAGCTGCAGCTATGCTCGCCTCAACGCTTGGTGTGGAGTTTGATGAGGATGAAAGCTGGGACAACAAGCGACAGCTCTGGAAAATCAGCGGCAAAATGGTTGGCAGCCGTAATATTACCCAGTCCACTATCGTAAGTAAACACGGCAAGTGGACAACCGTTGTCGCGGCAGCCATTCTTCTACCTTAAGAAATCATGAAATGCCAGGATTATCTGAAAGGTCAACCCCTCTGTCCGGTTCCGATCACAACTGAAACCATTCTGGAAGAACTTGTTGAGCAGATGTTTATCGCCTATAACAGTGCCCGACTGCGCGAAGCCACACAACTGCTAGGGTTATCTTAGATTTGAAAACTTATAGATGTTGGGGATCACCGAAGGAGAACGATGCTTTCGGAAATACTCGACAGCTGCGACTCGTTCCTCAGGGGTTTTGCCTAACCAGTAATTAAGGTCTTCTTGGATAGATGAAAAATTGCGAAGGTCACGTTGATTAACGACCTTTTTGCATCATGTGATTAAGGTATCATTAATCAAGATTGGAGTATAGAGAAAAACCCCCTTGTTCTGTTCAAAATCCAGTGGAGAGGATTCTCTATTGTCCTCGACTTACTCTGGGTTGACGAGTGGGTACCCGGCTTTTCTCCATGCCTCCACGCCGCCGGCGAGGCATTTTACATCCGTGTAACCCATGGCTATGTACTTCGCTGCCTGACCGGCAGCAGTTGCCTCCTTGTGTCAGCCGCAGTAAAAGACAATTTCTTGGCCTTTCGAAAGCGAGGGAAGTTTTGATTTGAATGCACTGAAGGAAATCGCTCCTTCGAGCTGCAACCTTTTAAACTTCTCTTCATCTTCGTAGGCGCAGACGAGTAAGGCTTTCCCGGATTTCAATTTGTCATAGACTTCCTCTGCTGTGACGCGGTTCGGTTCCGACATGATTTGCCTCCTTTTCTCCCCAATCCAATTCTCTCCAATATTTTATATCTCATCTGATTAATGAATCAACACGTTTCAGGCAGGTCACGGATCCAAGTCTCAGCCTAGGTTGACTTTATGGGTATCCTCTTTATCGTAGACCTGAGGACTGTATTCGATCACGAGCGTATCTTCTAACCCGTAAAAGCGATGGCCGCAGCGGGGCTTCACTCTTATTCTATGCCCTTTTTCAAGAATCTTTTCTTCCCTTTGATGCGTGTCCATATCGATCAACGATGCTTTTATCTTTCCTTGAAAGATATAGAAGATTTCTTCCTTTTTTTCATGGTAATGATCACCCCTGGAGTACCCTTTTCTGATCTCAAGCGCGGCTAAATGGCGCATCGATTCCTGATACGCAATCTGAACAAATTCCCCTCTTTCTTCCTCCCACCTTTTGGGTCCGGGGATTTCTTTCGTGTTAGGGAGTTTTTCAATAGTCACTTTATCCATGATCTCTCCGTGTGTCGCATATCGGGTTGTTTTTATCACAACGGGGTCGTTGTGACGCTGATCTTCAATGTTCCGCTAATCTTCTCTGGGCTTTGACTCTTCAGGAATGATGCTGAGATTCAACTTCTCGGTTTGGCGTAAGATCATCAGCGTCGTTTTCACTCCCACTTTCTCTTCTGTCAACATCCGATGCAAATCATCAATCCCTGCAACGGCTTGACTATCCAAACCGACGATGATATCCCCCTCGGAAAGGCCAGCCCTCTTTGCCGGGCTATTTTCCTCCAGGGACACCACCAGGACGCCGCTTTCAACGGGCAAATGATAGAAGCGTACGATGCGGCGAAGAAGTGGGACATTCTGGCCTCCGAGCCCGATATAGCTCCGCCTGATCTTCCCTTCTTTGATCAGCCGTCCCGCCACAAATTTGGCTGTGTTGATTCCAATAGCAAAGCAGATCCCTTGTGCAGCCAGAATCATAGCGGTATTGACGCCGATGACTTCTCCCTGAGACGTAACCAGGGGACCTCCAGAATTTCCCGGATTCAGGGCCGCGTCTGTTTGGATGATGTTGTCTATTAAACGACCCGAGATAGACCTGAGGGAACGTCCCAGGGCGCTGACCACTCCAGAGGTCACCGTGCACTGAAAGCCATAAGGGTTGCCAATGGCAACGACCAGTTGCCCCACTCGGATTTTCTGGGAGTCCCCCAGGGGGGTCGCCAAGAAGTTGGCCCCATTGATTCTAACCACCGCCAGATCCGTATCGGGATCCTCCCCCACCATATCTCCCTCAAAACGGCGTCCGTCGGGCAGTGTCACCGCAATCTTGTCGGCGCGATGAACGACGTGACTATTGGTTAGAATGAACCCATCTGGCGTGAAGATGAAACCAGAACCTGTGCCCCGCAACTCTTCGGGCAAACGGTAACGAGTCCCCTGTTTCCCCCGGGGACTCGTCCTGACATCCAGATTGACCACAGACGGGCTCACTCTCTCGGCTGCGCTGATCACTGCTCTTGAGTAGGCATCAAGAAGATCGTCGTCTGAGGGATGGACGTCATCGACAGTCCGCGCCTCTCTACCTTTGACTCCCTCATTTGATAGAAGTCGCAGGATCTTTTTAGGCATAATAAGTCCTCCTCATCGCATTTTCTCAATCACAGCTAACATTGACCTTTTCATTTTTCCCATTAATTTAATCATTCAAAACCATTTTTTCAAACAGCCCCCCTGTTTCGTTATCTTTCCAATATTTTTTCCCTCCCCCTCCCCTTTCCCCTTGGAGGTTGTGTCGTAATGAAGATAAGTGGCGAAAATTCAAAAAAAGGGACAGGCAGACGGGTGAAAAAGCTTTAGAGCGCAACCTTTGAACCATGAGGCTCGATACCCTTAATGCTAAGAAACAATTGACTTTCTTGTGGCAACGACAATGACTCCTGACCTCAAACGTGCGCATTCTAAGGCTTTGAAACCCGGCTGTTTCTTCCTTTTTTTGCCTCCCCCCACTCGATGACGACACAGTCTCTTTGGGAGGGAAAGGGGGGGGAGGAGACACTTCACGGTTATCACGGAAGAAGAGAGGCTTACGTGAGTGGGGCTAATGATTGATTATCCAGCTGTTTTCAATTATGATGCTTTGTATAAAGAGGAAAAATATGAAAGAATACAAGGACAAACACGCACGTTCGGGAATTAATGCCTCCCTTCCAAAACTCGAATGTTTCAAGAATCAGTTTAAAAACTACGAGATTACGGTTTCCATCCCAGAGTTTACTTCCGTCTGTCCTCGAACAGGGCTGCCTGATTTCGGTACGATAACGATCCGATACACTCCTGATCAATGGTGCGTCGAATTAAAATCTTTGAAGATGTACATCCTTGCCTACCGGAACCTGGGAATATTCTACGAAAATGCAGTGAACCGGATCCTCAGAGATTTCGTCAAGACCTCCAAACCCATTCAAGCGGTGGTCACCGGTGAATTCAATGTCCGGGGAGGAATGAAAAGTATGATCGAAGCCTTTTATCCTCCGAGGCGCACAAAGAAAAGGTAAACCTCGTTAGAAAGCCTTTTGCTTTCGATCGGGACAAGCAGCGGGGCTTTCAAACAGGACAAATGATGACAGAGATTAAAAAAAAGGTCCTTTTCGTCTGTACCGGGAATTCTATCAGGAGCCAGATGGCCGAAGGGTTGCTGAAGGCTCTCGGTTCCGGACAGTGGGATGTCAGCAGTGCGGGGGTCATTCAGTCCTTTGTCCATCCTTTGGCCATTCGGGTAATGGAAGAAACCGGGATTGACATTTCTAAACAGACCTCAAAATCCATGGATCGATTCGTCAACGAGAAATTTGATTATGTCATCACCCTTTGTGATCACGCGGCTCAATTCTGTCCTACCTTTGGTGGCCGGGGCAAACGACTTCACTGGCCCTTTGAAGATCCGGCGGGGGCCACTGGAGCCACGGAGGAGAGATTAGCCGTATTTCGAAGGATAAGAGATGGGATTAAAGCGAAGATCAAAGAGTTTTTAAAGTCTGAATCCTCTGAAATCCCTGATGCGATTGCTTCATTTAAATTCTAGGCCTCAGCCCTTCTCAACAGTCTCTCCCAAGTTCTCTCTACGTTCTCCTGAACCACTCCAATTTCCGAATCGGTCAAGTGGCTAAAACGGCCCTGAAGTTTCAAATACTCTTTTACGGGAACGATATGGGATTCTTCTTGAAGGTTGTAGGATATCCCATTCTCAACTTCATAAAGTGGAAAGACCCTTGACCGAACGGCAAGCCTTGAAATCTTGACCGAGAGTTCTGAAGGAATCTTCCACCCCGGGGGGCAGGGAGAAAGAAGATGGATAAATCGGGTTCCCCGGATCCTCTTCGCTTTCTCCAACTTCCTTAATAAATCTTCCGGATAGGCAATCGTTGCCGTGGCGGCATAGGGAATCTGATGATCGGCCATGATCGCCATGATATCTTTCTTCGGGTTCTCTTTGGGCTTCGCCACCGGGGTGGTCGTCGTCCAGGCGAACCTGGGTGTGGCAGAACTCCGCTGGGTGCCTGTATTCATGTAACCTTCATTGTCATTGCAAATGTAAATGAAATCTTCATTTCGCTCCGCAGCGCCCGAGAGGGCCTGGAGTCCGATGTCGAAGGTTCCACCATCTCCAGCCCATACGGCAACCACAGCCTCACGGTCCCCTCGAATATCCAAAGCGGCTCTTACTCCTGAGGCAGTGGCTCCGCCCGTGACAAAGCCCGCATGAACAACCGGAATTCGAAAACTGGAATAGGGCCAAAACCCCGGAATGATCGACCAGCAAGAAGCAGGAAAGACCATCACCGTTTTCTCACCGAGGGCCTTCAGGGTGAGCCGCATGCTGACAGCTGCTCCGCACCCGGCACAGGCAAGATGGCCATGGCCCAGATTCTCACTAGAAGGTATCTCTATTTTTCTCATCTGAGGTCCCTACCTTATTGTTCTGCTTATCACTGCCTACTGCCTACTGCTGACTGCTGACTGTTCACTATTCATTTCTTAAGCCCCAGCCACAAAATCTCTTCTTCAGGTTGAGGGTGGCCCACCGTGTATTGGATCGCTTCTTCAATGAGCTCCGGGGTGATGTCCCTTCCCCCCAATCCCGAGATGAATCCAAAGACCTGGGGTCTGTTCTCTCTGGGGTACAAAGCAGCTCTCAATTCGTGAGCAAAAATTCCTCCCACCCCTGCCGAGAGATTTCTGTCGATCACGGCCAGCTTCTTTGCTCCTTTGATCTCCTCATAAATTTCTTCAGCCGGGAACGGCCGAAATCTCTTGATCTTTATTCCGGCAACGCTGATCCCTTTCTCATTCAGTTTCTGGACGACGATCCTTGAGGTGCTCGTCACCGTGCCAGAGGTCATCAGAAGAATTTCTGCCTCCGCCTTTCCATACCTCTCAATGGCGCCGTAGCCTCGACCAAACCGGGATTTGAATTCATCGTTCACTTCTCTGGCGATCTCGGGAACCTGTTCCATGGCCCTCTGCAATTTGTATCGAAACTCCAAAAAAAATTCAGGCGTGGCGATCATCGAAAAGGTCACGGGTTCCTGAATATCGATTGCATATTCCGGACAATAGGGGAGCAGGAAGGGATCCACCTCCTCCATCGTGGGAATCTCCACAGGCTCGGAGGTGTGGGAGAGGACGTAAGCATCGAGGACGACCATCACCGGAAGCTTGGCCGATTCTGCAATGCGATAAGCCTGGAGAACGGTATCGAGGACTTCCTGATTATTTTCGCAGTAGAGTTGAATCCACCCCGTATCCCGCTGGGCCAGCGAGTCGCTCTGATCACTCCAGATATTCCAGGGCGGGGCGATGGCCCGGTTGACGTTCACCAACACAATGGGAAGGCGAGCGCCAGAGGCCCAATGGAGCATCTCGTGCATATAGGCCAACCCGTGAGAGGAGGTCGCCGTGAAGCACCTCACTCCTCCGGTGGAGGCCCCAATCAGAGCAGCCATGGCAGAATGTTCCGATTCCACCTTTAGGAATCGCGTGTTCAACCGGCCGTTGGCAATGAGCTCTGACAGCTCTTCGACGATCGTCGTCTGCGGGGTAATGGGATAGGCAGAGATGACGTCGACACGACTCAAGATCACCCCATAGGCCACCGCTTGATTTCCTGTGATGACCTTTTTCATCTCGCCTCCTCTTTCAGAGAAATGGCCCCCCGGGGACATTCAGAAAAGCAGATCCCACAGCCTTTACAAAAATCGTAATCTACCTGACGGGAGAGAATTTCTTCTACTTTCACGATGGAGGCGTCCGGACAGAAGACGTAACAGTTCTCACATCCATTACACGTTCCGCAGCTAAAACATCTTTCCGCCTCTTTTAATGCGATCTTCTCTGTCAGGGTGGAGGTGACCTCTTCAAACCCTTTGATTCTTTTTCTCGCCAGGCCTCTCTGTTCCCTATGCCTTTTGGAGGTTTCAAAGTAATCCGTGTTCAATTCTTCAAAGGCAACGACATGGGGATTCATCGGTCTTTCTTCGGGATGGAGATGTCTGAAGATCGAGAGGGATGGGCCTTCCCCTATCAGAATTTGACCGATTGCTTCTTCCGCATTTTTGCCTTGAAGGTAGCAATCGATGGCAAGGGCAGCCTTCTTGCCCGAACCAATGGCATGGGCCACTGTTCGCTGGTTTGAAGTAAGATCTCCTCCTGCAAAAATCCCTTTGACACCCGCGTTACCATCTCTCTGTGTGAGAACGATCCCGTCCTTCTTCTCTATTCCCTTTGGAAGAAATGAAACCTCAATCTCTTCTCCGGCCGCAACGATGACCGTGTCTGCTTCGATGAAAAAATTGGAATCCGGGACGGCTACAGGTTTTCTCCGACCGCTCTCATCCTTCTCTCCCAGCTCCATTCGCAGACACTCCAGTCGTTTCATGTCATCTTTTTGTTGAATGCGCACGGGATTGACCAGATATCTTATCTTCACTCCCTCTTCAATGGCTTCCAAGATCTCGTCTTCAAAAGCAGGCATCTCCTCTTTTGACCGGCGGTAAAGAATAGTCGCTTTCTTTCCCAGCCGGATGACCGATCGTGCCACGTCAATGGCTGTATTTCCTCCACCGATGATTGAAACCTTATCGCCTAATTTTCCTCTATGACCTACGTTGATCTTTCTGAGGAGATCAAGACCGTTGAAGACACTTTTTCCTTTCTCGCCCGGAATATTCAAACCCCGGCCTCGATGGGCCCCGGTGGCGATGAAGGTGGCTTGATAATCCTTCAAGTCATCCAGTCCTAATTTTTCACCGAAGGGAATTCCTGTTCGAATCTCCACACCTAACGCCTGAATCGTTGAAATCTCCCTGTCCAAGACACCCTTTGGCAATCGATAGGAGGGGATTCCCATTCTCAGCATGCCCCCTGCCGAAGGCGAAGATTCAAAGACAGTAACCTCATAATGAAGTTTTGCCAGGTGATAAGCGCAACCCATTCCGGCAGGTCCGGATCCGATAACGGCGACCTTTCCCTTTCTTGCTCCCGGTACCCTTTCTGTCTTTTTATTGAGAGTCGAAGCATAATCTGAAACAAACCTCTCCAGCGCATGAATGGCAACCGGCTCGTCATAGGCGCCACGATTACATTTCGACTCGCAGGGATGAAAGCAGACTCTGCCGCAAATGCCTGGAAAAGGATTTTCCTCCTTGATCAAACTCCAGGCACCTTCAAAATCTCCTTCTGTTATCTTCTGTATAAAGGCAACGATATCATTCCCCACCGGACAGGCTGCACTGCAGGGCGGTGTCTTGTCTTCGTAAAAAGGACGTTGCGCCCTCCACGCCCCCGTCTTATTCCACTCCATATTTCCGAATGAAACGGAGATCATCGGCATCTCAGAAGCGCCCTTGAAACTGAGTAGTTTGGACATCTTCTTCCTTTAGCTATGCATGGAGGCTATGGTATCTGTTATAAAATTCGAAATCCGAATATTAGACTCTTAAACAAATTCTACAGGACAGGTTCATCACCGACAAACGATGAAAATTACCCAGGATTATTCTCCCCCTCGACGGGGAGGATCGAGGTGGGGGTGGCATCTTGTATCCCCCTCACCCCCACCCTCTCCCGCCAGGGGAGAGGGAGATAATAGAGTAATCTTCAACGTAATCCAAAATCTAAATGTGAAAATTCTAAGCTTGTTTTTGGAAATTTCTATTTTGAAATTCGTGCTTGTTTCGAATTTCGTGTTTCGAGTTTAGAATTTGACTTCGTCAAAGGCTTCTCTTGCAGCCTTTACGTTCTCGTCCCTCTTTCCCGGAACCTCTTCACGAATGGCCAACGCGACGGAATCGATTCCTACGAGGCCCGTCGCCTTTGAAAAGGCTCCTAAGATCGCTGTACTGACGATTGGATTCGTCCGTGAACCTAAGCCATTCTCGATGGCAAGCGATGTGGCGTCGACGGTAGCCGTTCGAAAACCCTTTAGATCACTAAATACCTCAGGAGGTTGGTGGGAATTGATGAGGATCCATCCATCCTGTTTCAGACCCGAAGTCACATCGATTGCTCCAAGCAGCGTTGGGTCAAGAACAACGATGTGATCGGGTTGATAAATATTGACCCTCAAGTTGATGGGTTGGCGATCCACCCTCAGGAAGGCCATGACAGGTGCTCCTCGCCTTTCAACTCCAAAAGCAGGGAAGGACTGGACATAGAGGTTTTCATGGAAAAAGGCGACGGCAAGCACCTTGGATGCCACCACAGCTCCCTGCCCCCCTCTTCCATGAAATCGAATCTCGATCATCGGTGTTAACCCACGTGCCCGTGTCGGTGATCCGTGTCCAAAACTTCAATTTGAAAAGCAAGTCTATTTAAAACTAATTATAAAATTTCTACCAATAGATTAAAAGTCAACCTTGGATCTCCCCTGTCGCACAAGGCATTCCACATTGTCTCCCCTCCCCTGGTGGGAGGGGATGAAGGGGAGGGGGAACCATTCTATTTCACCCTCCCCCATCTCTCCCACATCAAAGGGGGAGAGGAAGAAAAGGCCTTGGATATCAAAAGTCGACTCTCTGCCCCTGCTCTTTTAAGGGTCTGAGATGGCAAGTCTCGTTCATCAGCGATAGAATGTATCTCCCATCTTTGTGTTGAATCAGGTTGATCGCCGTCGCATCCTGAGTAATCTGCCAGAAATGGGAGTTGTCCAAACCCAGGATTGCACAAATCAGTATCTTGTTGACGACGCGGTGAGTCACAAGAACAAGGGTCTTGCCCGGATGGTTTCGGATCACTTCTTCTATTGCAACCATCGCCCTTCTCCTGACATCATCCAGACTTTCTCCGCCCGGAAGCCTGGCCAGATGGGGCGTCTCAACCCATTGGCGATAGGTCTTACTGTCAGTCTCCCGAATCTCTTGATGCGGACGCCCCTCCCAATTTCCAAAACTCATATCAAGGATTCCCTGGAGAGGCTGAACTTTTAGATTGTGAAGCTCGGCAATCTTCTCAGCCGTCTGCCACGCCCTGGATAAAGAGCTTGAGAAAACCCCGTGGATCTCCATCCCCTTGAAATATTGGCCTACCAGCTCTGCTTGCTTCAGGCCGGTTTCATCAAGGGGAATATCCGTTCTTCCTCGAAAGATTTCCTCTTTATTCCATGCCGTCTGGCCGTGCCGGACTAAATAAATGGAAGTCATATGGCCAGATTATTACCCATATAGAAAAAATTCTCAAAGGAAAAGTTTTACCAGACCGCAAGAAAATCCAAATGCCTATTATGAAGCTCCCCGCCCACCCCGTTAGGACGGGGCAGGCACGGCGGGGCCGCTCGACAGAGCTCACGCCTCTGAGCTTGTCGAAGAGCTTCACGGGCACGTAGTGGCGAGCCGGATGCGAGTAAAGGAAGTCTCGTTCATATTGGGCCCCCCGTGGTCGGGTCTTATCGAGCCTGTTGGAAAACTCATTTTTTTCAGGCTGATCAAAAATGCCCAGACGCAAGGCGCCCGAAATCCTGAGGAGTGAGGCGTACTTGAATGTACGCTGCAACGACGAGGGATAAGGGAAACGCCGCAGATGGGCGTTTTTCAACAGCCTGTTATCGACTTGACCCCGCGGGGCATGTTCCGGCCAAATGGGCGAACAGGATAGAGCATGGGAAGATATTCATAAGGCGGAGAGCTGGGTGTCTCCAGTATTTCTCAAAACCCTTCGTGAGACACGAAAGAAAAAGATGATCAACGAGTACTTCCGAGACTGTCGAAAAAACCTTCAGTATAGTTAATGGGTGGTTTTCGGGGGTCTCATGACCCCTCATAATTATGAGATCGTTGATTGGGCGCATTCTCTGGTCATTTTTTCCTGTATCTCATCCAAGAATCTACTTGGGGACTTTTTCGACAGTCTCTCCTGAAATCCTCAAGAGTAGATTTCGATGCCGTTATGAATATTACGAATGGTAATTCACAATATCACGGAGATAAGAAAGGCAGCTCATCCCTGAATCTACATCTTAAATAGGCAACATAGTTCGGAAGACTTCGCATAACCGGCATGTTTTCATCTTTTTCTGCCAGTTCTCTTGCACCTGACCTTGACAGATCGTCCCATTAATAAACCAGCAAAGATTCCCTGCTTGAAGCTCCCATGCACGACAATTTTGCCTAGTACCACAATGTGGCCAGATGTAAAGGATTCTCTTAAAAACATTATCCAGCCTTACGAAAGATACTTTTCACAACCTCATTTTCCTATTGACATAAACAAAGTATTCGGGCTAAATTGGAGAATACCACATTGTGGTATCCTCCCGGCAAAGGCGGACCAGGAATATTACCGCCGGGTGCTTCCGACTCAGCAAGGGGAAAGAGGCATGAAAATACTCGCGATAATGGGCAGCCCCAAGGGAAAGGGCTCAGGCTATAAGATCGTGAAAATGATCGGAGACAGGATGATAGCGAAGGGCGACGTGGAGTTCGAATACCTCTTTCTGAAGGATGCAAACCTCAAGCCATGCACCGGCTGCTATATTTGCATGACAAAAGGCGAGGACAAATGTCCTCTTAAGGACGATCGCGCCCTGATCGAGCAAGAGCTAATGGCGGCGGACGGTGTCATTCTCTCATCGCCCGTGTACGTGGACAACGTCAGCTGGCTCATGAAAACTTTCATCGACCGGTTCGCCTACACGAACCATCGGCCATGCTTCCACCGTCAGAAAGTGTTGACCGTGGCGAACACCGGAGTCGCCGGTCAAAAGGAGACGCTTTCGGCCCTCAAGAAAGCATTGGGAGGCCAACGAATCTCCCGAATCGCCCACGAACTTGCCATCGCGACTCCACCCTGGCCGCAAACGGAACGCGCAGTCGCTAGGAAGGAGCGGGCTATTGATGCAGCCGCAGACAAGTTCTATAAGGCCTGTCTTGACACAGCTCTGACAGAGCCAACTTTTTCCAACTATTTGAACTTTCTCATGATGCAAAAGCTCAGCCTCGAATGTCGACAATATCTACCAGCAGACTATGCTTTTTATAATGGTAAGGCCTATTATTTCGACGCGAGGGTAAATCCGATCAAAGCGGCCGCCGCTAAGGCCATCGTGAGAATCATGATAACTTTTATGAAGGACATAGGCCCGGGCCACATACCGTGGCCCGCGGCGAAGAAAGAGGAATAATAACTTTGCACAGGAGAAAGAAAGTGCTGTTGAAAAGGCTCTCGATAATCAGTACTATCTACATGAAAATTATAATGGATTTTGTAGTTCAAACATAAAAAGAATATATAAGTTCTTCACAAAAAAGAGATAATGACGGCATAACAAGTTGTTGGAGCTGACCGCTAAACATATGTTTGACTAGTAGCGTCTACGCACGCTATAGCAGTTGTGCATTGCTGATACGGCGCGGCAGCTCAACTCTATGATATACTTGCTTTCAACTCGTAATCTTCGATTCTTGAATATGGTGTATACTATTGACTTGTAGGTGAGGTTCGCAACCCTCTGCAACCCTCTCTCCAACCCTTCTTTCCCGACGTCCACAACCCAGCACTTTTGCAAAGTATGCATGATTCGGTAATCAATGATTGCTATTCGGGGTACTGCCATCTCTTGTGGCCTTCTTCCTGACATACAACTTTACTTTCCTAAATTCAGGTTGTCCTAGAGCGAGTTTCTGTCAAATATCGCCAAAAGGTTAGATCGGGTCCGAAAAATCCCGACCCACCCGATTCAGTCATTGAGGGTGGAGAATGGTATGGTTACATCATTAACATAGTGCAGTTGACCGAAAAAGGTGTTATCGGCGATACCCCCCACGACCCCCGTAACCCGGACTCCGAGAACCATGATAACTCCCTCCCCTATGACCCCCGTAACCAGGACCCCGAGAACCATAATAGCCCCGTCCACCATAACCCCCGTAACCCGGACCCCACGCCCGGGGACCATAATAGCCATAGGGATATGAGTAATAGCGATAAGGATAGGGATAGTAGCCATAAGGATTCGGGTAATAAGCTGGTGGAGGCGCTTCAATTACCGGGGAAGAGATGATCGGCGGGAGGAAAGGCCATCCGGGGGGCAAAATGATCTGAGCCGAAGCTGTGCCGGCTGTCAGGACAAAGACCAGCAGTAAAGTGCCTATTAATAAAATTCTTTTCATTTTTTTTATCTCCTCTGTTATCTTAACCCAAAGCGTCGAAACTCTCTTCTTCTCTTTACGCGCCGAACATCTTCAGTTTTAGACGTATTAATTAAGCTTTTTATTCATAACTCTTTCCGTTTCCAAGGGTTTAAGCATGATGAAAGCTCTTGAGGATCATCTTTTGAACTCTTTGGTGGAATGTGTGATAATCTAAGAGAGAATAAGGTAAGATCTATCCACTTCTGGTTACCCAGACCAGACTTTTTCTCTCTTTAACAAGCGCCCCCCGATGAGAAGGTCAATGCCCAGAATCAAGGTCTATTTCGTTTTGTAGGTGGTGTCGACAAACGTGACCAGGTCGAAGAAATAGTCCTTGAAGTTGTCCCCTCGTTCTGGGTCAATCTGGTTGACAAAGAAGTGTCCTCTTCCATTCTTATAATTTAACCCATCCGGGATGACGATGATCATCTTCTGCATCTCACCGGTTAGGATGAGGCCATCGAGAACTGATTTTATCCAGGCATTGGTCATGCCATCCACGGACATATTGTAGCCTAACAGGATGTAGAGGACAGGATAATAATTCGTTCTGCTTCTCGAATACCCGGGAGGAAGGTAGATCCCAAATTTCATTATCCTATTTAATGAAGGGCTATTGAAGGAAACGACTCTCATCTTGCTGGGATACAAAAGCAATTCGTACGCATTGGTTCCAAAGCTTCCTCCAGTAAAATGGTCTGAGACAAAACTAAAGAGGGTCGTGAAACGGTTCGCCACCACGATCGCCCCTTCAATCCCCTGTTTCGCCTGTACGAAACTCAATCCGATATTTTCCTTATCGAACCCAACATGTCCGCCCGGGTACTTGACGTAAACCCTTTTTTCATCGAAGTGTGAGATTGCGGGAAAGTCTACGGGAAAACCATTTTCACTCCTGAAAGCCAGACCCCGGCCGTTCAGGGTCTCCACGAAATTGTCAGCATGGATGTCAAACTGAAATTCATCCTCTGTGCCCGCGTCGATATAGAGGTTGAGGTTTTGAAGGTTTGCTAAAGGGAGTCCTAAGGCACGACTCAACGGATCTTCGGCGAAATAACGGTCATGATTGAGATTATAAGTGAACGCCCCATCCCCTTCTCCGAAGTCTCCCGTTCCTGCAACGCCATCCAGACCCGTATCGGCAAAGGGTTCCCCCGGGTCGTATATTCCATTTCCGTTCGTATCCGTGAAGGGCTCATAAAATTGCTCCAAGATGGGTTCTCCCAGGTCCCTCTTGTCATTTCCATTGGAATCCAGAGCTAACAAAACTTCTACCCAGTCGCCCGGGGCAGGGTCTTCATAGGTGATGACCGGGAGACTTCCGTCTGGATTAAGTTCTCGATCCCTAAAATTCAAAAGGATTGTAGGCACTCTCGCATCCTGGGCAGTAATTCCTGGAGGATAGTAGGTGGAGAGCGGATTGTAATAGACCGGGTTTCCAAAACTAATCGTAAGGTCCTTGAGCATGTTGAGGAGCGTATCCCGATTGGGGTAAGGTGACGGATTATCATAATTTCCGAGCATATCGACTTCGATAAATTGAAGAAGGTAATCCATATCGAGAGGGCCTCCAAGAGAAGCGATGGTGTTAAAAAAGTCCGGTCGACCTAAACCAATATTCATCGCTCCATAGGCGCCCATGGAAACGCCCCCAATCGCCCTGAATTGAGGACTCCCTCTTCCGATGCTGCCTCCCCCACTACTTCCACCCTGATTTCTCAAATATTTCAAAACCAACGCTCTCCAAGCAGCCCAGTCGAATGCAGCATGTGCCTCCGTAGTAAAATAGAATAAACTCATCATGACTAATAACAGGGCAACAAATCTTTTCATCTTCGGCTCCTTTCGGTATTTAACCACATTTTATATTCTTCCTCTGGAAAGAGAATACCCCACGGAACATTTATACTTTAGCTCCCTTACGTCGGTTAGACGTAAAGAATGGAGCTTGATATGGCCCTCCGCTAAAAGTTAATTATCATCAGTGTGTTGATTTTTTCTTGGTCACATTTTATTTAACTTTCGCCCTTTGCTCAGTTTTCTTATAGGTTTTTAAAATATTATCGATCAAACCTTGTCGAAGT
>Ga0316600_10000497_pt1 | contig 18963 bp, 17 predicted proteins | sample OWC_soil_day5_CT_FD_207652 | JGI IMG/M metagenome (GOLD analysis project Ga0316600, IMG submission 207652) | Wetland soil microbial communities from Old Woman Creek delta, Ohio, United States - OWC_soil_day5_CT | ecosystem: Environmental > Terrestrial > Soil > Wetlands | place: USA: Ohio... | reverse complement strand
GAGGTATTATCGTGGCTGAAAGAATCTCGGTTTGAGGCGAAAGTGATTTCCATTGGCAGCTTATTTAACGGAATCATCAATCTAAGCATGCCTCTGTCTCTCTTTATGGGAGGGATTCAGTGGCTTCGTGGTGATATCCCGTCCACGGCACTAGCGATCTGTGTGATCCTGCCTCTGTATATTGCAGGAGTGACCGCAACGTTATTTGTAGATTTGACGTCATATAAGAACCTAAAGCTTTCCCAAGTCGCCATGGACCATCTAGCCTATGAACAAGAAGAGCCTGATCTGGATGCAACATTTGATCCTAAGGGATCTGCTGTTGATTTTCATGACGTATCCTTCCGCTATGAGGAGGATGAGCCTGTGCTAGAGCATATCAGCTTTACGGCACAAAGCGGGCAGCTTACTGCAATTGTGGGGGATTCTGGTGCTGGAAAATCAACGATCTTAAACCTGATAGCTAAGTTTTATGAGCCGCAATCCGGCAATATCACCATTGGCGAGGTCAGTATTGGGCAAGTAAAATCCGAAACCGTGCTAAAAGCCATTTCCATGGTTTATCAGGAGGTTTTTCTCTTTAATGACACCATCCGCAACAATATCAAATTAGCAAACCAGGCAGCTTCCGATGAGGAAGTGGTCAAAGCCTGTATCGCAGCAAGTTGTGATCAATTTATTGCCGAAACTGACCAGGGTTATGATGCAATCGTGGGCGAAAACGGAAACCGGCTGTCCGGCGGGGAACGGCAGAGAATCTCAATTGCGCGGGCTATTCTAAAGGACAGCCCGATTATCCTTTTGGATGAAGCCACGGCATCATTGGATATTGAAAATGAGATTGCTGTAAAAGAGGCAGTTGGAAATCTTCTGATGCAGAATAAGACAATCATCATGATTGCCCATAACCTTTCTGTTATTCAAAATGCAGATCATATCCTAGTCCTATCAAAAGGGAAAATTGTTGAACAGGGTACTCATAAGGATCTGATACAAAAACGTGGCAAATATTATACCATGTGGCAGGCACAAAGGCTGGCAGCGGGATAATTGAATCGAGAAAAAGAGATAAGTAATAGCCCCCCAAGATCTTGAAGAGAGAGGCTGCGATCGGTATAATTAGCGAACCATAGCTACTGCTCTGACTGGTGAGCCATCGGCATGTTTGATCCAAAGCGGCATGCTAAAGAACTCAAAGAAATCTGCATCTATTGCATTCAAGTTGTTTAAGTTCTCAACGATCAATATTTCTTTATCCAGTAGAATTCGGTGAATCTCAAAGTCGGTACTGGTGATTGGATCAATCGAAATCGCATCCAATCCAATTCCTTTCAGTGAAAAACCAGTCAGCCATTTTGCGGCTTCAGGGGTGAGAGTAGGATAGTTTTTGAAGTACTGCTCACTCCCCCAGTATTTACTCCACCCAGTTTTGAGAAGTAAATATTCGATCTGGTGAAGGATCTGCTCATACTTTTGGATAGCTTCCAAAGTAATCGTTTCAGATGACAACACGGCAAATTCAGCAATTGCCGCTTTGCCGGTAAAGTGGTCAACGGAAAATGCATCTAGCGTTTTTCCACTTGCTATCATATGAGCGGGAGCATCCATATGAGTCCCTACGTGATAGTTCATGGTGGCGTTAGCTACTCGAAAGCCATTCGTTTCTACTCGGGCTATTTGCTGAAATTGCGGCTGCGGTGCGCCTGGGAATACCGGCATTTCAGCATGGATCAGTTGTGAAAGATCAATAATTTTCATATGTAAACCTCCTCGACTGGACTTTTTATCCAATTTATGGATTCTTACTACTCATTCTACACTATCCACTGGTGCAAGGGTAGAGATTTTTCAAGAATATCCTGAGCTTGACAGTTCCCACAAGTAGGGCTATACTTATTAAAAATAGTATAGTCGTAAAACTGCATAAACAGTTATGCGGTAGGTGGATTTTCTGGGAATCTAAGTTTTCATTTCGCCACTCATCTCTTTGTTAAGGGATGGGTGGCGTTTTTATTTTATGCAATAGGAGGATTTTAAGATGATGGGACTTTGGAAATATTCGATTCTAGTTTTTCTTGGTGGATGTTCATATGGCGTTGTTTCAACCTTTGTGAAGCTTGCATACAGAGAGGGTTTCATAGTCAGTGAGGTAACTGGCAGTCAATATTTTTGCGGAGCAGTTATGTTATGGATGGTGGCCGCTTTTGTTCCTAAGATAAAACTATCAGCGAAACAATGGATGCTTCTTCTTATCAGCGGGATGCCAATGGGGTTAACGGGTATTTTTTATAATCAATCCCTTGGATATATTAATGCTTCTTTGGCAATCATTCTACTTTTGCAATTTATCTGGATAAGCCTTTGTTTACGGTATGTACTTGATAATAATATTCCGAGCCGAAAAAATGTCATTGCGATTGGGGTTATACTTTTTGGTTCGGTCCTTGCTTCTGGCGTTCTTAAAAGCGGCATTTCTTTTTCCTGGATTGGAATACTATGGGGACTATCTGCTGCACTATCCTTTGCTACCTTTATTTATGTCAGTGGACTTAGCAGCATTCCCGTCCACCCGATCTATAAAAGTGCAATTATGACGAGTGGAGCGACCATAGTTGTTTTTGTACTGATGCCCCCGACGTTTCTCTTTAATGGAGTACTGGCAAAGGGGCTTATTAGCTATGGAATTTTTACAGGACTCTTTGGGTCAGTGATTCCACCAATATTGTTCAATATTGGTATGCCAAAAGTGCGCAGTTTAGGTAATATCTTGAGTGCTTCAGAGCTGCCAATGGCTGTATTTATGTCTACATTAGTTCTCCGTGAAACCGTAAATGTTTTACAATGGATAGGTATTCTACTCATTCTCGTAGGAATTGCGTATCCCAATTTAGAAAAAAGCCGACTACCATCTTCCTAGCTGGCACAAAAGAAATATTCAAAATTGGGAGGGCCAGTTTCGAATATTTCTAAAAAGACCCTCAATACCATGGGATTTGTCACACTTTTATCATATTTTTTTACTATAAAATGAAAAATATAGCCTATTTTTCTCTAAATCTATTTGTTGTATTTTATACTTTTTGATAGAATGAACCGGTGAGGTGAGACGAAAGACATGACCAGATTGCAAAGAATTCAGACAGTAACGCAGCAAATCGCCGAAGCCATATCCAGTGCGCTGAGTATGGATGTGACAATTGCTGATGAAACTTTGGTGCGCATAGCCGGAACCGGATGTCATCAACAAACTATCGGTCAATCTTTGAGTAGTAATTCCATCTACAGCCAGGTGTTGCGCCGCGGTGATGAATATTTGATTAAGGATATAAGTACAAGTAATGCTTGCGAAAATTGCGGCAGAAAGTCCATTTGTACGGAACTGGCCCAATTATGCTGTCCCATTCGTTTAGGTCAGGATACCATCGGCGTAATTGGCCTGGTAGCGTTTTCGCAAGAGCAGCAGCAAGAACTTGTTCATAAGGGACCAAACTTATTGGCCTTTATGCGAAAAATGGCTGAATTGGTAGCAGCCAAAGTACTTGAAGTTGAGGCTATGCAACGGACGATAGCACTAAAAAAGCAGCTACAAATAGTACTTAATTTTGTTACAGAAGGAATCATTGCCATTGATCAGCAAGCCAGAATCAGCAATTTAAATTTTGCAGCGGAAAAATTGTTAAAAGTCAAAACTAGCGATGTTCTCGGCTTTCACATTAGCGAAATATTTCCTGGAACACCGTTAGAAGAATCCCTTAGAGACGGTAGTGAATTTGTCGACAAAGAAGTGAAGTTATGGCAACACGGCCATCAGCACCATTATTTTATCAGTGCCAAGCCAATAGTAGATGGTGATGTCATTCAAGGGGTTGTTGCTAGTTTCAGAACGGCAGGCGGACAGATAGGCCGGTCCCATCGAGTAGCTCCGGTAAGTTTTTCCGACCTAATAGGAAACAATCCTCTTTTCCTGCAGATTTTAGAAGAAGCAAAACAAGCAGCTACAGGGTCAGCTACCATTTTGATTGGTGGGGAAAGCGGTACGGGTAAAGAGGTGTTAGCCAAAGCCATCCATTTTGCCAGCGCACGTAGGGAAGGTCCTTTTGTCGCAATAAATTGTGCAGCCATTCCGGAATCCTTGATGGAAAGTGAATTGTTTGGCTATGAAGAAGGGGCTTTTACGGGTGCTAAGCGGGGGGGCAAGTCAGGGAAATTCCAGATGGCCCACGGTGGAACATTGTTTTTGGATGAAATTGGCGATATGCCACTGTCACTGCAAGTGAAAGTGCTACGGGTAATCCAAGATCGTATTGTGGAACCTGTTGGTGGCATTCAAGGTAACCCAATTGATGTTAGGATACTGGCAGCATCCAATCGGGATTTGGCTGAACGGATTAAAGAAGGATTATTTAGAGAAGATTTATATTATCGTTTGAATGTAATCAACCTCGTATTACCACCGTTGCGCCACCGGGTCGAAGATATTTTACTACTAGCGCGAAATTTCCTGCAACGATTGGCTGCATCTTACGATAAGAATCTCAAGGATTTTGAATCAGAAGCATTGCACTGTTTGCAGAACCATGATTGGACAGGCAATGTGCGCGAGTTGGAAAATGCAGTAGAATGTGCAGTAGTAAAAGCAAAAGAGCCTCTGGTTACCGTACGGGACTTGCCAGATCGCTTAGTCGGTCATATGAAAAATATGCCTGAACGTCAGCGCCTAGTTAGTTTACTGGCAGAGTTTGGTTCAGATGTGGAAGGCAAAAAAAAAGCGGCTGCTGCGTTGGAAATCAGTTTAGCAACGTTATACCGCAAAATGAAGAAGTATGCTTTGCAATAATTGAGAAATTTCGCAATTATTTGTCAGCATTTCTCGTTTAATAGTGAGAAAAATTAGAATAATCCCCCGATTTTCGGGGGATTATTTTTGGCATGCTTTTTGCATTAATATTAGATAGTGGCATCTACCGATATAATTTAGTAGATGGACTACATAATATTAGGAGGCAGTATAAATGGGAGCATTAACTAATGCAGCAGAAACTGCAACAGATTTCTCTTGTAAAAGCCCAGCAGCGCGAGCCGGTATGACTGTAGAAGAATGGAAAGAAGCCGTTCGGTTTGATGCGACAGACTGGGGCTGGGTTATCATGAGCATTGGTATGGCAATTGGTGCAGGAATTGTATTTTTACCTGTGCAGGTAGGGTTGATGGGTCTATGGGTATTTCTACTTTCTTCGGTAATTGGTTATCCAGCAATGTATTTATTTCAGAAATTATTCATTAATACCTTAGCAGCCTCGCCTGAATGCAAAGATTATCCCAGTGTAATCTCAGGCTATCTAGGGAAAAACTGGGGAATGTTTTTAGGAGCTTTATATTTTATCATGCTGGTTATTTGGGTGTTCGTATATTCCACGGCCATTACGAATGACAGCGCTTCCTTCTTGCAATCATTTGGCGTGACGGAAACCCTACTATCCACTAACCCATTTTATGGTTTAGCACTTATTTGTTGTTTGGTAGCCTTGGCTTCTAGTGGAGAAAAGTTGCTATTTAAAATTTCTACAGGCATGGTCTTAACCAAACTTGGTGTGGTAGCCTTTCTTGGATTGACCATGGTAAGCCATTGGGATTTAGCAAATATTGGCCAGTTTCCAGCATTAGGCGACTTAGTAAAAGATGCTATCGTCATGCTCCCATTTACCTTAACATCCATTTTATTTATTCAAAGTTTGAGTCCTATGGTAATTTCCTATCGTTCCCATGAAAAATCGATTGAAGTAGCGCGATATAAAGCTATGCGCGCCATGAATATAGCTTTCGGAATTTTGTTTGTTACCGTCTTCTTTTATGCAATATCCTTTACCTTATCAATGGGACATGAACAAGCAGTAAAAGCTTCTAAGGAAAACATCTCGGCCCTGGCCATGGTGGCACGAGGCAATAACAGTGGCGGTCAACAATCCCTAAAAATATTCAGCTTAATTCTGAATATCTTTGCCGTAATGACAGCGTATTTTGGTGTGTATTTGGGATTCCGCGAAGCTTGTCAAGGTTTGGCTATGAATTTACTACGCCGGATTATGCCGGAAAACAGGATTAATGCAGTCTTTGTTGGTTACGGCATTATGGTATTTACGGTGTTATTATCCTGGGGCGCCATAGTACTGAATGCACCGGTATTAAGTTTCACATCCATCTGCAGTCCAATTTTTGGCTTGGTTGGCTGTCTAATTCCAGCTTATCTAGTTTATCAGGTGCCCTTTCTTTATCAATATAAAGGGGTTGCCTTGAAAATAATCATTGCTACAGGAATTTTACTTTGTGTATCACCATTCTTGGCATTTGCATAGAAGAACCTGGCTCTCTTCTGGAACATACATAATTTTTGGACTTTAGATAGTAAAACAATGATTTAGGAGTGAATATCATGCGAAAAAAAGTAATTTATAGTGAAAATGCACCAAAAGCAATTGGACCTTATTCACAAGGTATCCAAGCAGGAAATTTGTTGTTCGTATCAGGTCAATTACCAGTAGACCCTACAAATGGGGCTATATCCAATGATATAAAAGTTCAGACTCATCAATCTCTAGAAAATATAAAAGCCATTATCTTAGCTGCTGGTTTTAGTATGGATGATATTGTAAAAACAACGGTATATGTAAAAGATTTGAACCAATTTAATGATATAAATCAAGTATATGCCAGCTTTTTTACCCAGAATCCACCTGCGCGTGCTTGCATTGAAATAGCCCGGCTGCCGAAAGATGCTGGGGTAGAAATCGAAGCTATCGTCTACAAAGCAGGTTAACTAGTATATTGACCGGATCAAAATTTAGGTTAGATTGCGAAGATTTTTTTGCTAGGTGAGGCGGAGGAGCCGCGCATATCGGACATATGCAAGGCGACGACAACAAAGCCTGGCCGAAAAAGATTCGTAAGCGAAACAAATATTTGATCCGGTCAAGGTACTGGAAGGCAGCATCATTTATTTGGATAGGGGTTGGCATTCTTGCACTGGTGACTAATTCTATTTTATGAAAATGAGAGGAAGATTAATATGAAGGAACTATCGTCTGTAACAGTCAATCCCCTGTGGTTGGAGTTTATCAAAGCGGTAAAAAAAGAGGTCGTGCCTGCTTTAGGATGCACAGAGCCCATTTCATTAGCGTTGGCAGCAGCCATTGCCGCACAGAGACTGGCAAAACCGGTGGAACGAATCGAAGCTAAGGTCTCAGCAAATTTGATGAAAAATGGCATGGGAGTTACTGTGCCGGGAACTGGCACCACAGGACTCTTAATTGCTGCTGCCGTCGGTGCTCTTGGTGGCGATCCTGAAGGCAAGCTGGAGGTTCTAAAAAAACTAACGCCTGAACAGATTGTGACTGGTAAACGTATGATTGCAGAAGATCGTGTTCAACTTGCCATTGCACATGTACCTAATATTCTCTATTCAGAAGCACGGGTTATCCACGGCGAGGACTGGGTACGGGTTTGCATTGCTGATGCCCATACCAACGTGGTGCTTATTGAGGAAAATGGTAAGATCGTATTTCAAAATGAGCCACAAAATACGATAGCAGTTGACATGGACGAATACTCTTTAATTGCTGTTCGAGCTAGTGATGTATATAATTTTGCAATAGAAGCACCACTGGAAATGATTAGCTTTATCCGTGAAGCCGCCACCCTGAATGACTCACTGTCGGAAGTAGGTATGGATGGACAATACGGCCTGCGTATTGGTGCAACCATGAATCGCCAGATATATCAAGGCTTGTTATCTGACAGTCTGTTCACTCAGATATTAATGCGTACTGCCGCTGCCTCAGATGCTCGGATGGGGGGGGCAACCCTGCCAGCAATGACTAATTCCGGTTCTGGTAATCAAGGCATAGCCGCAACAATGCCTATCATAGCAGTCGCCCAGCATGTAAAAGCCGATGAAGAAACGCTAATACGAGCATTAATGTTATCCCATATGATGGCGATTTATATTCACGACAAACTTCCTAAATTATCGGCACTGTGCGCCGCAACTACAGCATCTATGGGAGCCGCTGCCGGAATGTCTTGGTTACTGAAAGGTGATTTTGAAACCGTCAGTATGGCTATTTCAAATATGATCGGTGATGTAGCCGGAATCATTTGTGATGGCGCTTCCAATAGCTGTGCTATGAAAGTATCTACGTCAGCTACAGCTGCTTATAAGGCTGTACTAATGGCACTCGAAGGCATACGGGTCACAGAATATGAAGGAATCGTTGCTAATGATGTAGATCAATCCATTGCAAACTTGGGCGAATTAGCCTGCCAAGGCATGATTCAAACGGATGAACAGATTTTACAAATTATGTTGAAAAAGAAATAGTAACTTGAGTGTTGGTGAACGCTTATCCAATACGTAAGAGAACCGCCTATCTTGAACAGCACCCCAAAAGTCAGACACTATGGTAAAATAGTAATCTAACTTTTGGGGTGTTTTTCATGACAAAATACAGCAGTGAATTTAAGCTCAAAACTGTAAAAGCTGTTTTGAATGATGGATTGGCATTCTATTTATTCTCCTAGGAATTGTATATCCCAATTTAGAAAAAAACGACTTTCATCTACCTATTTGGTACAAGAAAAATCGTAAAGGAATAAGTCTCGAATCTTCATTAGTAAATTCATAATATCCACGTAACGATCTGGTCCGCGCATAGATTATCCAACCCTAGGGTAATCTAAGGCTGATGTGAAAAAAGGGAGGAGACTTCCATGGATATTATTGACATGATTCATAAATCTACATTTGAATTGTGGGGACACCAACTCACAGATTGGTATAGAAATCTCTTTACGGTTCGGTGGTGGTTCATCATTGGCAGTATCGCTATCGCATATGCAATTTGGTGGAAGTATGTAAATAAGCGCTACTTAACTCAAATACTCCTGTTTGGCTCGTTTATAGCGGTTTTCAGGTTAATTATGGATGATGCTGGATCCTCTGCTGCTCTTTGGAGTTACAGTGTAAAGCCGTTACCTTTTGGTCAAGCATTATTTTTGAACGATTTAACGATTGTGCCATTAGGATTTATGTTAGTATACCAATATTGTCGGTCATGGAAAAAATTCTTCCTCTGGACCGTTATTGTTGAAGCGGGTTACTCTTTTCTCCTTCTTCCAGTGTTAGTAAAATTTGATATTCTTCGGCTGTACAATTGGCAGTATTCCTACACTTTTTTTATTATGATAATCGTCGCAATCGTTATGCGGGCGATCCTTCTTACTATTTTAAAAATAGAACAAAAACACGAGTTCGGATATTCTAACAACTCCTTAACGCCAACGATGCAACCAGCAATGAAACCATTAGACGAAGAGAATAAGAATCAGAAGGATTAAAGTAGGGCGTAGATGGTATTTGCCATATCACTGAGCGGTAACTTTCATCAGTTGAATAGAAATGGACTCTGAAGTGAGTCTAGGAACCAGAGCAATTATTGCTGACTATATTTCTTGTTTATTGCCAACACTTTTTCAACCAGCAGCCTATGGCTGATGCCAATTAGCAGATAAATCGGAAAAGAGTAGTAAAACTGCCACTTTAGAACTTTATACATACCTAAATAGACGAGGGCGGGTTCAGCGACAAAAGAAAAGAGTGCTGCCATTATCGCTATTGTCGTTATATAGGAACGCCATAGAGGAAAGTATTGGTAGATTAGCATATAGGTTACTGGCAGGACTGCGTAGTTTATCGGAATTAATTGCGGGTAAAGGGGAACTAATTTGTATGGATAGTACCATAGAATCAAATCAGACCCTAAGTCATCCATCCAAGTTACGGTCGCAAGAACAAATATACCTAGCAAGATAATTGCTGTAAAACGTTTTTTATCAACAAGAATTCCCCACACGGTCCAAGGTATAATGAGCAATGCAACAAGAAGCCACCATTGCCAGGTAAACAGGGTATACTCAAGCCAATGCTGTATTCTCGTCTCGGTAAAAACAGAGTGTATCTGAACGATATTGATGGCTGTTTCAGGAAAGGATAGCATGGATTGTACCAACTCCTCACATTTGACTCTTTTCAGTTGCGGTCAATGCTTCGTGCCAACACCGATTGCTAAATGATTGAATAGAACTGTTTCCACAATCTTTACTTCATTGGGTTTACAATGTACGATAAGCACTACCTCGGTATTATAACGAAATTTTTTTCGCAGGCTTTTTTTATAGAGTATGTATTTTATGAGCAAGCCTAAGCCAATTCCAACAAAAAAACTTAAAAGCCCCCATATAATTGGACCCCACTTCCACATAAACCCCCACATAACGCCGAGCGTCATAAAAATGGTTGCTAAAATCGTAGGTAAGTCAAACATGCTCTGACCATCGGCATAATGGATGGTGTCAAAGAATAACCTTTCTTCAGCCATCTTATTCAAAGGGATTGCACAGATCATATTTTTTTCTATGCCTTTTTGCTCCAGATCCGTGATCGCAAGCTCAAGGTAATTGGAATGATCAAATGACGCAACGACATGCATCGTTATTACTACCTCCTATACTGGCATTATAAAGTCCTGGGCTTGGTACTCTCTAGTTAAATAGGCGGCCTGCTCTATATCAAACAGGCGATTGTATTCGATGGTATTCACATAAGCATCATATATCGCAAAACCCATTATTGACGGCAAGTAAAGAAACCATTCAAGATCTAAGATTGTTTTTGCCTGCTCAAAATTACCCAAAGCCGTGTACTGAAGCGCTTGAAGCAAATGAGACATATAGCTTATCACTACCCACCAGATTAAGACAAAGAACGCAGTAGGTATTCGGTGGCAGTAGAGATGACCAAGACCTGGCGTAAAAAGAGTCCAGGCTATGCTAACCCAAGGAACCCGTTTTTCTAAGGAATTGATTTCAAAGAAGGACATGTTTGTCGCATCAATGGGAGAGTGATTTCGATCTGCCAAGATTGAAATTTTATTTAGATCTACTGTCAAGCAATAACTTGACCAGATGCAAAAGACCCAAACTGGAGCATATAAGAGCAGCCAGCGATTATTCACAACTTCTTTTGCCATTTCGAAGCGGCCTGTAAAACTATACACAATAGCAGTATTGAGGCTTGACTGTGTATTGATTAGCATTTCCCATGAAAATAATAAAAAGCCGATTACATAGTTTCCCAGGCTTATATGTCCGAAACCTGGGAATGCGGCTGACCACCAGGCAATCACAAAGGGGTTTCGCAGATGCAAAAAGTTAGTGGCTATTGGGGATGCAATTGCTTTGGGCCTACGTTGTTTTGGGGACTGCGGGATACCATTAGGCATTGTATCACCTTCCAATCTGATAATTAACAATACCTTATTTTTACCTTTTATAGGAAAAACTATTCCCTAAAAGGCTAAAAGGCAAGTTGACGATATGTAAGAAAATATGGTATGCTTGATAACAACAAATTTATATTCGATCGTTATAAAGCTGATCAGGATAAATGAAGGCTGGAAAACGTCCCTTGGGATGTTTCCGGCCTTTTTTGTTTATTTATCAAAATTCTTACAGAAAGAAGGAAAAAGCCATGACGATAAACCGATTTGATGCGGAAGGTAAATTATCTGCCCGTATCACGCAGATTACAGTACCAAGTTTTAAACAACTGGCGGATTTAGCGGTGCAGCATCAAGCAATTGATTTGGGGGGAGGTAAGCCGGATTTCCCGGCGGATGCAGCGTTTAAAAAGGCTGCAATACAGGCGATTCAAGATGATTTTAACCAATATGCTCCGACCCAGGGCGTAGCGGAATTGCGACAGGGAATTTCAAAGAGATTGCAGCAAAAAACACAAGAACATTTTGATGCTGAACAGGAAATTACCATTTGCAGCGGTGTAACAGAAAGTACGGCCGCTGCACTCTTAGCCATCATCGATCCAGGGGATGAAGTGATTGTATTAGTACCTGCCTTTGCATCATATGCTGCAGATGTACAGTTGTGCGGTGGAAAACCTGTTTATGTAGAATTGACACAGCCGGATTTTCGATTGGAAAAAGAAAAAGTGGAAGCTGTGATTACAGCGCGTACGAAAGCGATTATTTTTAATTCACCCCATAATCCTTCTGGAAGAGTTTTCGATCAGGAAGAAGTGCAAGGGATTGCCCAGCTAAGCCAAGAGTATGATTTGATCGTGATTACAGATGAAATTTATGATGAAATCTATTTTGGAGCAGTGCCACCGATACCCATTTGGAAGCTGCCTGATATGCGAGAGCGAACGATCATCACCAATGGCTTCTCGAAAGTCTACAGTGTTACAGGGTGGCGGCTGGGTTATGTCATTGCAACGCCTGCCTTAACAAAAGGGATTCGAAAAGCGCATAATTATTTAGCATTAAGTTCTGCATTGCCATTGCAAATGGGTATGGTAGAAGCGGTTGGCAGTGAGGAAAGTTACTACATCGAGTTGAGAAAAGACTATAGCAAACGGCTGGATATATTGAAAAAGGGATTTGATGAACTGAAAATTCCTTATTTGGCGCCAGAAGGAGGATATTTTTTACTCGTTGATTTCTCGGACTTCGGATGGAAGGATGATTTTGAGTTTACAAAATATATAACAGAACACATTGGTGTATCAGCGCGACCTTTATCTGGTTTTTATCCCAATGAAACCTTAACAAATCAGAGACTTTGGCTGCGATTTGCCTTTTGTAAGGAAGAAGAAGTACTAAAGGAAGCCATAGAAAGATTTAAAAAAATAAGAGAGCAGAAAAACTAGAAAAAGTATTAAAAACAATTTTTGAGAAAATAGATGTTGCAAGAAAACAACAGCGTAAATAGGATGTGACAAAAATGATAATCTGGAAAAAGAAATTGGTGACATACTCTGTGATGGCAGTAATGCTGATAAGCTTACTAGTGGTGGCTGGTTGTGGTGCAAAAGAGCAGACGAGTCAAGGCGCGAAAAATGGCAATGATGTAAAGACCTACTATGTGGGTACACGAGGAACTTATAAACCATATACCTACGTGGATGATAAAGAGCAATTGACGGGGTTTGATATTGAGATTCTAAAAGAAGTGGAAAAGCGCAACAAAGATATTAAATTTGAATTTAAAACAATGAGTATAGAAAGCGGGTTCGTCGCATTAGAGGCAAAACAAATCGATTTGATTGCCAATCAGATGGTACATAACAGCGACAGGGATACGAAATATTTATTTACCAAAGAGGCCAATAATGTTAAGGATACTCAATTGGTAGTGAAAAAGGATCGTAATGATATTAAGACAATTGATGATTTACGGGGAAAAGTAGTTGCTGTAGTGCCAACGAGCCCAAATTATCGAGAGTTAAAGAAATATAATGAGACAGCAGAACCAAAAATTAAATTTTTGTTGACGGATAAAGGGGCGGCAGAGACCTTAAATATGGTTGCATCGGGTCGTGCTGATGCTTCGGCTGATAATAAGTTAACCATGCGGGAAGTCAATGAAACATTAAATTATGGATTGAAAGCTGTAGGGGAAAACCTTACGCCGATTCCGACCTTTTATATATTAAGAAATGATGAGGATTCGGCACAGCTAGCCAATAAAATTGATGCAACGCTGCGTGAAATGAAAAAAGACGGCACCTTGAAGAATTTGTCAGAGAAATTCTTAGAAGGGGACTACACGGTTCCTTCAACAACAAAGTAAAGCAAAATGAAGAAGTGAAAGTTTATATTGTAAGGAAATGAAGGGGTATTGTATGTCAACTAAAAATAAACTTGTTATTGTAGGCATGGGGCATGTTGGGGCGGCTGTGCTTAATCGTGCGATTGCGTTCCAATTGGTGTCGGAAATCGCTGTTATTGATATTGATGAAAAAAAAGCCTATGGAGAGGCACTCGATGCTAGTCATTCCACGCCGTGTAATTACAGTCAGAATATTAAAGTGTATTCTGGAGGCTATGAAGAATGCAGGGATGCGCGGGTGATCATAATTGCTGCTGGTTTCGCCGGACGTTCACTGCCACCGTTGAAACCAGGAGAGACCCGTGATCGTTTACGCCTTGCTGATCGTAATATTAAAGTTGTTCATGATGTCATGACGTCAATCACTAAGTATACCAAGGAAGCCGTGATTATCATGATTAGCAATCCTCTTGATATCACAACCTATTATGCTGCTAACTTTTTTGAGTATCCTCTGGATCGCTTGATTGGTACAGGGACGACACTGGAAACCTTGCGGTTCCAAAGGATTTTAGCCGATCACTATCAAATTGATGGAAAGAATGTCAATGGATTTATGCTCGGTGAACATGGTAAATCTGCATTTGTGGCATGGAGTTTAACGAGTATCAGCGGTATCCCGATTCAACAATTCGACGATTATTATCAGCCAGCAAAACTACTGGACCGGGATGCTATCTCCGAAGAAGTCATTCGTGCTGCAAGTGACATTGTGGATAACAAAGGCTGGACGAACTATGGCATTGCCATGGGGGCTTGTCGGATTGCAAAAGCAGTATTATTCAATGAACGTTCTATTTTACCCGTTTCTACAACACTGCAGGGAGAATATGGTATTTCCAACGTGGCACTCAGCCTGCCGTGTCTTGTTACAGAAAATGGCGTAGAACAACGTTTTGCTGTTCCGCTAAATGAAGAAGAACTCATTAAACTGAAAAAAAGCGCTGCAACACTTAACGATACTCTCAGAAGGCATCAAATTTTAAAAGGCAAAGTGTAATTTAAATTTAAATGGCTACTTCCTGTATACTGGTGGTAGCCAATTCTTGCACCTATCTACTCGACGAAGATAAAATTTTTATAATTGTCGCAATTGTGTCTTTTAACGGAATAAACTTTCTAATTGACAATGATTATTGATTGTTATATATTTGCATTAAAGCTAGTAGTTCAGTTCGAAAGGAGTGATTATAATGGCTAATAGCTATTGTCACGACGGATATTGTGAAACAAGGAAAGAAGATCCCAACGAGAGCTTTGATAAGAAAGTTGTAATTGGTGGCTATATCTTATTCTTGATTGCTTTAACAGCGATTGTATTGTATGGAGTTTCTATAGGAATTTATATAGATCCTGCAGCTCTAACTTAACTTTTAGTCCTCGCACTTGACGAACAAGAAGTGTGAGGATATTTTATTTTCTCCTAATAATAAGGATCAACACCAAAATGTCCACTTGACAATATTATCAATTGCGAGGAGGCGACAGACGACGTGGCAATCTCTACTCCCACCCAGCTTGCTATTGGAGATTGCCGCGCTCCGCTCGCAATGACAGAACGTCAAGCGTACTTTCTGGTGAAGACCCATAAAATAATTGAAAAAATACAAATTATACTTTGCATATTTATCGTATAATCTATAAACAAGTAGCACCGATAATCCGGTGCTACTTGTTATTTTCTCATATAAGGATTTTGTACTTCTGTTGAATTAAAGAATGCTGCGATATCCACGTCTAAACCTTCGGCGATCAACAAAAGCATATCAAGTGAAAAGCTTATATTTGTATTTAGAGCCTCTATTTTAGAAAGATGACTTGTGCTAACTTCAATTTTTGCTGCAAGTTCTTCCTGACTCAAACCACGAAGATTACGATAAAATGCAATCTTTCTACCAATTTCTCTATATACTGAAAAGAATTTATCGGTATCTTTTTTTCGCACAAGGTTACACTCCCAATAATTAGTACTATTAATTATAGAGAGCAATGCAAATTTATGCACTTCTTTAAAATTGAATAAATATTTCTAGCACAAAGAAAGATATGGTATAATGTGGATTAATGTTGAGTAATTTTAAAAGGAATGGTTATGTGAGTTATAAACTATCAGTTCAAAAGAAAATAGAATATGATACAATATGTAATACCATCTCAGAGTTAAGTCAGGAGATTGATAGCTTAAAAAAAGAAAATAAAGATACCGCTGAGATTGATGAACAACTTGAAACTATACTGAATAAATGTGCTGAATTTATTCGGAAAGAATTTTATAACAGAAATATCTAGGATAACTTAAGTTGAACGTTGCGTTCGGCTTTTTCTTTTTGTACAAATTTATATCTACAAGCAAGATCCTCTGATGGTTATATCTTTAAAATTAGTTTTTATTGAAGTGCTTACAAAAGAAGGTGTTTCGATATTGGGTTGGTGTTAACGATTCCATTTTTTTAAAGAGCTTCATGAAGTTTTTCTCATCGATAAACCCAGTAACATTTGCAATTTCTTTAATGTTTGCCGAAGAATTAAGCAGCAGTTGTTTTGCCTCAGAGATTTTTAAGCGATTCAAATATTTAAGCAGTGGATAACCAGTGAACTTTTTGAAAACTAAGGAAAGATAATCGGGATTATAACCAAATTTATCAGCAATTTTTTTTACGGAAAGGTCCGTATTGTAATTGACTCTAATCCATTCAGCTATTTCTGCGATTTTGTAATTACTGTTTGAAATGTCCTGTATTTTGGGGGTAGAAGTATCGATGAAGTTTTGCGAAAGCTCCATAAGCAGCAAACTCAGTGTATAGTTGGTGACGATGGTTTTAGAATAGTAATTGCGGTTGGATAAATCCAATAGTTGATTAAAAATCAGGTCAATACGATTTTTAATCAGAATTTCTCCGAATTGAGGCAGAATATAATACGTTTTAAGAATGCTTTCGGCGACAGTGTTCTTTTCAATATGCAGATATTGGTTCATTTGCTGTTCTGTCAGAAATTTGTACTGGTTATGACATGTCTGAAAATGGCACCAGTAATAGTGAAGTCCCGGCTCTGATTCACGGTAGCCATAGTGCTCGTGCCCAGGAAATAACAGCATAAACTGGTTTGGTTTTAATTCATAAGGCTGATCATCTTCGGCGATATATAAGGTACCTTTAGAGCCGACAAGAAGAACAAATGTGTCAAGATTTCTTCGTAAATGCAAAAAAGGCTCATCACTGATCAGCTTTCCGCAAGAAAAATATTTCAAGGGATATTTGTTTTTTGCAATACAATACATCATATAGGATTTCACCACCTATTCTAATGTAATGCTAGTTGTATGACAGTTATACCCATATTATACTATGGGTATAGCAAACACAATATATTGTTTTTTCTATAAGGATTCCTTTTATTAATAAAAAGCTGAAAATTATGAATAAATTGTAATTTCGAAGGTGTGTATACTGTTTTAGACACCTTAATAAAGTGCGCGCAAAATGCAAATATAGTGAAGAGGAGAATTTCTATGGATGATAAGCAATTTTCAAAACCTGTCTCAATTACCGAAGTGAAAATTAAGGATCAATTTTGGCAAACGTTAATGGAACTAATTCGAACGCAAGTGATTCCCTATCAGTGGGATGCATTGAATGATCGAATAGAAGGTGCCGAACCAAGTCATTGTATGAAGAATTTTAAAATTGCTGCAGGTTTGGAAAAAGGAAAGTTTGCAGGGCGTGTTTTTCAGGATAGTGATTTTGCCAAATGGATAGAAGCTGTAGGGTATTGTTTGGTGTGGCATAAGGATTCGGCCTTAGAAAAGGTGGCGGATGCAGCAATTGATATCGTTTGTGCTGCACAGCAAGCAGATGGTTATCTGAATACATATTACATTTTAAATGGTCTCGATAAGCGATGGACCAATTTACAGGATAATCACGAATTGTATTGCCTGGGTCATATGATTGAAGGTGCAATTTCTTATTATCAGGCAACCGGTAAGGATAAATTATTAAAGGCTGCAATCCGATATGTCGATTATGTAGATACGATTTTAGGTCCTGGACAAGGGAAAAAGCATGGTTACCCTGGACATGAAGTGATTGAATTGGCGCTGGTGAAACTCTATCAGATCACAAAGGATGAAAAGCATTTGAAATTGGCAAAATATTTTATCGATGAAAGAGGTCAGCAGCCTTTATATTTTCAAGAAGAAACAAAACGTTATGGCAATGACTTTCCGTGGAAAGACAGCTACTTTCAGTATAAGTATTACCAGGCAGATCAGCCAGTACGCAGTCAACAGGTGGCAGAAGGTCACGCAGTGAGAGCGACGTATTTGTATTCCGGCATGGCGGACGTAGCACGATTAACCAAAGACGAAGAATTGTATGCAGCCTGCAAACGTATCTGGAACAATATGACTCAGCGTCAGATGTATATTACTGGAAGTATTGGTGCTTCAGCTTATGGTGAATCGTTTACCTATGATTATGATTTACCAAACGATACCGTTTACGGTGAAACCTGCGCTTCGATTGGTGCTGTTTTCTTTGCCCGCAGGATGCTCGAAAATTCTCCTGAAGGGGAGTATGCGGATGTCATTGAAAAAGAGTTATTTAATGGAATTCTGAGCGGTATGTCCATGGATGGTAAGAGCTTTTTTTATGTAAATCCCCTTGAGGTTGTACCAGAAGCATCTAAGAAAGATCAATTGCACCGTCATGTAGAAGTTGAGCGGCAAAAATGGTTTGGTTGTGCATGTTGTCCACCGAATATCGCACGATTGTTTGCATCTCTTGGAAGTTACATTTATTCGTATTCGGCGAAAAGCAATACGGTATGGCTGCACCTCTATATAGGTGGTGAATTGACCCATACATTTGATAGCCAAGAAGTTAATTTTACAGTAGCGACCAATTACCCATGGGATGAAGATGTAGAGATTACAGTTTCGTTAGCAGAAAGCAAAGAGTTTACATATGCATTGAGGATTCCAGGCTGGTGTAAAGCGTATGAACTTAACGTTAACGGAGAAAAAGCGAATGCGTCAATTGTCAATGGCTATGCATATTTGCAGCGAGAATGGAAAAATGGAGATGTCATTCATCTGCATTTTGCTATGCCGATAGAAGTTATGCAGGCGAATCCGAGGGTAAGAGAAGACCTTGGCAAGGTAGCAATGATGAGAGGACCTATTGTATATTGTCTTGAAGAAGCGGATAATGGTCCGAATTT
>Ga0316600_10000496_pt1 | contig 18980 bp, 18 predicted proteins | sample OWC_soil_day5_CT_FD_207652 | JGI IMG/M metagenome (GOLD analysis project Ga0316600, IMG submission 207652) | Wetland soil microbial communities from Old Woman Creek delta, Ohio, United States - OWC_soil_day5_CT | ecosystem: Environmental > Terrestrial > Soil > Wetlands | place: USA: Ohio... | reverse complement strand
AGTTCGGCGGACAGGCGACCCTGACCGCCCAGGCCGCCGGCCAGGGTGGAGGATACGCGGGTGCCATTCCCGTCTCCCCCGGCGTGTGGATCTATCAGCTGACCGGCGATGGGCTTGCCGCGTCAATCACGGTGAAGGGTTCCAAGTACTACAAGGCGGACGACCTGAACTGACCAGCGCCTGTCCGGCTATAGGGGCAGCCTGCCAGGCCCTCGGTGCTCGAAGGTGGAGGGGGCTTGGCTTTGACTAGAATGTCCGAAAAGAAAAGGGGCCAGCCGAAGCTAGCCCCTTGAATTTTGGTGCGCCCGAAGAGATTCGAACTCCTGACCCCTTGGTTCGTAGCCAAGTACTCTATCCAGCTGAGCTACGGGCGCTTTGAAGGATGCGCATTATACGCAGTTTTTGTGTGACTGGCGCAACCTTGTGTGGTTTTGGCGGAGACGGAGGGATTCGAACCCTCGATGCAGGTTTAAGCCCGCATGCTCCCTTAGCAGGGGAGTACCTTCAACCTCTCGGCCACGTCTCCGAACCGCGCGCATTGTAGCGGAATGCGCGGGACAAAGCCACCTCAAGCCGTGGCCTTGTCGAGTTCGAAGGCCTGATGCAGGGCGCGCACCGCGAGTTCCATGTATTTGTCCTCGACCACCACCGAGATCTTGATTTCCGAAGTTGAGATCATCTGCAGGTTGATGTTTTCCTTCGACAGGGTTTCGAACATCTTGCGCGCGATGCCGACATGCGAGCGCATTCCGACGCCGACGATCGACACCTTCGCGATCTTGTCGTCGCCGGTGACTTCGCGCGCTCCGATGGTCGCTGCGGTCGCCCTGACGATATCCATTGCCTTGGCAAAATCGTTGCGGTGGACGGTGAAGGTGAAGTCGGTCATGTTGGCGCTGCCGACGTTCTGCACGATCATGTCGACGTCGATCTTGGCGTCGGCCACAGGGCCGAGAATCTGGTAGGCGATGCCGGGGTGGTCGGGCACGCCGACCACGGTGATTTTGGCTTCGTCACGGTTGAACGCGATGCCGGAGATGATGGCCTGTTCCATTTTGTCGTCTTCCTCGAATGTGATGAGCGTGCCATCGCCTTCGTCCTGAAAGCTGGACAGCACCCGCAGTTTGACCTTGTATTTGCCGGCGAACTCGACCGAGCGGATTTGCAGCACCTTGGAGCCGAGACTCGCCATTTCGAGCATTTCCTCGAAGGTGATGGTCTTCAGGCGCCGTGCTTCGGGAACGATGCGCGGGTCGGTGGTGTAAACGCCGTCGACGTCGGTGTAGATCTGGCACTCGTCAGCCTTGAGCGCGGCAGCGAGGGCGACGCCGGTGGTATCGGAACCGCCGCGTCCCAGGGTGGTGATGTTGCCTTGTTCGTCGACGCCCTGAAAACCCGCGACCACGACGACATGCCCGGAATCCAGGTCGGCGCGCATTCTGGACTCGTCGATCGACAGGATGCGTGCCTTGGTGAAGGCATCGTCGGTGAGGATGCGCACCTGCGCGCCGGTGTAGCTCTTCGCTTTCAGCCCCAGGTCCTTCAGCGCCATCGCCAGCAATGCAATGGTGACCTGCTCGCCGGTCGAGACCATCATGTCCAGTTCGCGTGGATCGGGCTGGGCCTGAATCTGCTTGGCCAGCGCGATCAGCCGGTTGGTCTCGCCCGACATGGCCGAGAGCACGACCACCACCTGATGCCCGAGCATCTTGAATTTGGCGACGCGTTCCGCCACTGCGCGAATGCGTTCGACGTTGGCGACCGAGGTGCCGCCGTATTTTTGTACGATGAGTGCCATGATGGTTTGAAGTGAGTTAAGTGCGGGATTTTAAAGGATTACCGCGAAAACAGCGCAATCGACTCGACATGCGCGGTGTGCGGGAACATGTTGGCGACGCCGGCCGCCTCGAGGCGGTAGCCCTTGACGTGGCAAAGCACCTCGGCGTCGCGCGCCAGGGTGGCGGGGTCGCAGGAAACGTAGACAATGCGCCGCGGCGCACTGGACTCCGGGAGCGACTTGACGAGTTCGATGGCGCCGGAGCGTGGCGGGTCGATCAGCAGCTTGTCGAAATGGCCGAGCGCGGCGAATTTCTCCGGCGTCATTTCGAACAAGTTGTCGACCGCGAAACGGGCATTCGGCAACTGGTTGCGCAGGGCGTTTTCACGCGCCCGCGCAACCAGTTCCGCGCTGCCTTCGATGCCGAGCACCTCGGCGCCGCTCTTGGCGATGGGCAGGGTGAAGTTGCCGAGTCCGCAGAACAGATCGGCGATGCGCTCGCCCGGCTGCGGGTCGAGCAGACGCACCGCGCGGCTCACCAGTGAGCGGTTGATGCCGGTGTTGACCTGGGTGAATTCGGTCGGCCGGAACGGCATGACGATCCCGAACTCGGGCAGGCTGTAGCTGAGTTCGGGAGCGATGTCGGGCCAGAACGGGCGTGCGGTGTCGGGGCCTTTGCGCTGCTCCCAGATTTGCACGCGATGCTGTTGGGCAAACGCCCGCACGATGACGGCATCGTCGTCGCTCCACGGTTCGAGCAGGCGGAACACCAGCACGGTGACGTGTTCGCCGACGGCGACTTCGATTTGCGGGATACGGTCGGCGTTCGACAGGCACCCGATCAATTCGCGCAGCGGCTGGATCAGGGTGGACACATCGGCGGTGAGCACTTCGCAGCTTGCCATGTCGGCGATGAAGCTGGAGCGTTTTTCGCGGAAGCCGACCAGCCCGCCGCCTTTCTTGTCGACCCAGCGTGCGGACAGTCGCGCACGGGTGCGATAGCGCCAGCTTGGACCGTGCAGCGCGGGCAGGATGATGTCGGGGCGGACTTTGCCGATGCGGGCGAGATTTTCCTCCAGGACGCGCTGCTTGGCGGCCACCTGGGCGCCGGGTTCGAGGTGCTGCATCGAGCAGCCGCCGCAGCGGCCGAAGTAGCGGCAGCGCGGCTCGGCGCGCTGCGCGCTGGCCTTGAGGATGGCGACCGCGTTGGCCGAGTTGTATTTGGCGTGCTTGCGATAAACGGCAATTTCGGCGCGTTCGCCGGCCAGCGCGCCATCGACGAAGGTGACCTTGCCGTCGATGCGCGCGACGCCGTGGCCCTCGTGGTCGAGAGAAAGAATGTCGACAACCGGATTCATGCCCAGGCCGCCAGGAATTCCTGCCAGTGCGGTGCGCTATGGGCGTGCACGGTACTGCGGGCAAGCTCGATCTCGGCCGCATAGGCCGATTCGGTCAGCGTGCCGCGCATTTTCTGGAAGCGCAGATAGACCAGCCACGTGTTCATCACGTCGGTTTCGCAGTAGTTGCGGATGGCGTCGATTTCACCGCGCTGGAAGGCATCCAGCACTTTCGAGCCGTCCATCCCCAGCTTGCCGGGAAAGCCGCACAGCTTGGCCATGTCGTCGAGCGGCGCATTGGCGCGCGGCTGGTACATCGCCAGCACGTCCATCAGGTCCAGGTGGCGGGTGTGGTAACGCCCCAGATAGCTGTTCCACTTGAACTCCTTGTCGTCGTCGCCCCAGTCCCAGTAGCGCGCCGCGGCCACGCCATGAATCAGCGCGCGGTAATGCAATACCGGGAGGTCGAAACCGCCGCCGTTCCACGACACCAATTGCGGGGTGTAGCGTTCGATGCCGTCGTAAAAGCGCTGGATCAGTTCGCCCTCGCTGCTGACGGGTTCGCCCAGCGACCATACCTTGAGCTGGTCGCCGCTGCGCAGCACACAGGAGATGGCAACGATGCGGTGCAGGTGGTGCGGCATGAAATCGCTGCCGGTTTTCTGACGTCGGGCGAGCAGTGCCATTTCGGCGAGCTCGGCCTGCGGCAGGGCGGCCTCGTCTATGCCGTTGACGGCGGCGAACCCGGCGAGGTCGGGAATGGTTTCAATGTCGAAAACCAGGGTGGGGTGCATGAGGCGGGTGCGCGAGCAAAAACCGCCATTTTACGCTGTCAGTGCAGGGCTGCGTCGAGTGCCGAAGCCGCAATCAGGGCATCCAGATAGGCCACGGATATCTGATGCAGGGGGATATCCAGTTGCCCGGCGTATTTTTCCAGGGTATCGACATCGTTGTTTTCGCAGGCATGCGCCAGTTGCAGCATGGTGCCTTCTGGCGAGGGGTCCCCGCTCAATGCGCGTGCACTGGTCGCCGACAGTCCCAGCTTGCGAATCAGAGTTTCCACCGGCAGCGCAAGCGCGAGCGGGGCGATCGACAACAGGCCGATCTCGAATGCGGCGGCCGCGCTCTCGGCAGGTGCGCCCAAGCGCGAAAGCTTGCCCATGAACAGCGCCCGGGTGAGGGCGGTCACTGCATAGTGGCGCGTGGTTTCGGTGGGCTGGGTGCCGGTCAGGGCCAGCAGTGCCGCCACCCGGCTGGCGCGCTGTGGCCCCAGCATGATCAACGCATGGGCGGCGGACTCTGCGGGACGGCTCAAGCCGCCGACCTGGGAATTGGCGATGGCGAGCAGTCGCGGCTGCATGTCAGGGTTGAGCCGGAAAAACTGGATCAGCGTATCGAGTGACTGGCGTAATGCAATGGCCAGCAAATCGAACTGCACGACCTGCTCGAGGGTGTTGTCGACAGGCCGGGTGTCGCCGGAGAAAAAGCTGCCCTTGAACCAGGCGTTGTCCGGCCATTTGGCCTGGGTATGGGCATGCCGCACCCCCTCGACAATCGGGCGGGCCGAGACAGCAGGCGGAGTATCGTCGGCGTGGCAGCGCAAATAGCGCCATGCGGAAGCACTGTCCTGCACCACTGCGTTGTTGCGGTTGAGGGTGGGGCAGAACGTCAGGCCGGCATCCTGCAGAGCAAGAACGCGGGCCAGATGCTGTTCATTGTCGATGTCGACGCACCAGATGAGCTGGCGGTGATTGAGTTGCTTCGGGATATCACTGAACAGCACCTCGGTGCTGATGCGCACCAGCAGCGGCAGGTTTCCGGTGAGGCCGCCCTGCGTCAGCGAATACAGGCCGGTCAGCAACATGTCCTCGTCCATTTGCTGAAGTTCAGGGGGCGCATCGGCCGCCGCGATGCGCCCACGCAGCACCAGTTCATGCGCAACCAGATTGGAGGCGGAGTCGAACAGCGGGTCGAATGACAGAAAACGCGCACGCAGGGCTTCCTCGCGAACCGGGCCGCTGCTGTCGATCCCGAGCATTTGCGTGATCACCACCGGTTGCTTGGATTCGCTGGTGTTGATGCCGCCGCCGACGATGCGCGAAGGAATGGGGTCGTCTGAGGTCATGTCAATTATTGCGAGGCTGGTACGGTCATTCTAGCGCCCTGAACCTTTTTTCGTCTGGTTCGGTCATGATGGAATCTTGCCGCAATGCATCGAGGAGCCCCAGCATGATGAAGAGAGCCTTACTGAACACGATGATCGCCGGGTTGATGGCCACATCCCAAGCCGGCTGGGCTGCACCGCGCGATGAGGTCGTCAGCACCTCATCCGACCAGCATAGTGTGGCGGTGACCATTTACAACGACAATCTGGCGCTGGTGAAGGATGCGCGGCGGGTCAAGCTGGCGCATGGCGTCAACCAGCTGGCGTGGCGTGAGGTGTCGGCGCAGCTGCGTCCCGAGACCGCGCAGTTGCGCAATCTGAGCAATCCCGAGGGGTTTCGGCTGCAGGAACAGAATTTCGACTTCGACCTGCTGACGCCACAACAGCTGCTCGAGAAATATGTAGGGCGCGAGGTCAGCGTCATCCGCAGCCATCCCACCACCGGAGTGGAAACCCGCGAGACCGCGACCGTGCTGTCGACCAACAACGGAGTGGTGCTGAAGTTCGCCGATCGCATCGAAACCGGCGTCCCAGGGCGGCTGGCCTTCCCGGGGGTGCCCGAGACCTTGCGCGACAAGCCGACGCTGGTCATCGCGCTGCTCAACCCGACAGCGGGCATCCAGAACCTGGAACTGTCCTATCTGACCGGCGGGCTGTCGTGGCGCGCCGATTACGTGGCCGAGCTGAATGCCGACGACAGCCAGCTGGACCTGAACGGCTGGGTGACGCTGACCAACCAGAGCGGCGCGGCCTATCCCAACGCCAAGCTGCAGCTGGTGGCGGGCGATCTCAACCGGGTGCGCGATGCCCAGCCGCTGCCGCATGCGACCATGGGGGTGGCCGCCAAGGTGGCCGATGCCGCCGAGATGCAGCAGGAATCGCTGTTCGAATATCACCTCTACACGCTGCAACGCCCCACTACGCTGGCGGAGAACCAGACCAAGCAGGTAGCGCTGATGTCGGCGACGCGGGTGCCGGTGAAGAAGGAGTTCCTGCTCGAGGGCGCGAATTATTACTACTCGGGGCAGTACGGCGAATTGGGGCAGAAAATGAAAGTGGGCGTGTTCGTCGACTTCCAGAACAAGGGCGAAGGCCTCGGCATTCCCCTCCCCAAGGGGGTGATCCGCGTCTACAAAAAGGATGGCCAGGGCAATGCGCAATTTGTCGGCGAGGATCGTATCGACCACACGCCGAAGAACGAAACCGTGCGCCTGAAGCTGGGTGATGCCTTCGACGTGACGGCCGACAAGAAGCAGACCGCATTCCAGAAACTGGCGGGGACGGGTCGCTACAATTACATATTCGAATCGGCGTATGAAATCGTGCTGAAGAACGCCAAGCCGGAAGCGGTCACCGTCACGGTGCGCGAACCGATGCCGGGCGACTGGACGATGGTGAGCGAATCGCATCCGCACGCCAAGGCGGCGTCGGGCACGGCGGAGTGGAAAGTCAGCGTGCCGGCCGAGGGCCAGGCCGCGCTGACCTACCGGGTGCGCGTCAGGTACTGAGGCCGCGCCGCCGGCGAATGTCGGCGATGAGGCCGAGGGTCGAGCCATCGTGCTCGCCGCCTATCCGCTCCGCATTCAGTTCGGAGCGAATCGGCGGCGCCAGCTGCTTGCCGAGTTCGACGCCCCACTGGTCGAAGCTATTGATCTGCCAGATCACGCCCTGCACGAAGACCTTGTGCTCGTAAAGCGCGATCAGCATGCCCAGTGTATGCGGGTCGAGCTTCTGATAGAGCAGGGTATTGCTGGGCCGGTTTCCGGGAAAGACCTTGTGCGGGGCCAGCGCGCGGGCGTCCTCGCGGTTCATTCCCTGGGCGATCAGCTCGGCTTCGGCCACCGCGCGCGATTTGCCCTTCAACAGCGCCTCGGTCTGCGCCAGACAGTTGGCCAGCAGCCATTCGTGCTGGTCGGCGAGCGGGGTGGGGTTGACCGCCGCCACCAGAAAATCGGTCGGGATCAGTCGTGTGCCCTGGTGCACCAGCTCGAAGAAGGCATGCTGGCCGTTGGTTCCGGGGGCACCCCAGACGATGGGACCGGTGTTGTAATTGACCCGCTTGTTGGCGCGGCTGACGTTCTTGCCGTTGGATTCCATGTCGAGCTGCTGCAGAAACGGCACCATCAGGCGCAGACGCTGATCGTAGGGGAACACGCCGTAGGTGTCGGCGCCCCAGAAATTGGCGTACCAGATGCCGAGCATGCCGAGGATCACCGGCATGTTGGCTTCCAACGGGGCCTCCTTGAAATGGATGTCCATCGCATGGGCGCCAGCCAGCAGCGCCTGGAAGTTGCCCCAGCCGATCTGTAGCGCGATCGACAGGCCGATCGCCGACCACAGGGAGTAGCGGCCGCCGACCCAGTCCCAGAAGATGAACATGTTCTCCGGGTCGATGCCGAACGCTTCGACGGCTTCAGCATTGGTCGACAGCGCGACGAAATGGCGTGCCACCGCTGCCGGGGCACGTAGCGAAGCCAGCAGCCAGGCCTTGGCGGAATTGGCGTTGGCCAGGGTTTCCAGGGTGGTGAAGGTTTTCGAGGCGACGATGAAGAGCGTGGTTTCGGGGTCGAGGTGGGCGAGCGTGCCGGCGAGGTGCGCGGGGTCCAGGTTGGAAACGAAATGCACCTGCACGCTCTCCAGCGCGTAATGGTCGAGCGCCGCGCAGACCATGGCCGGGCCGAGGTCCGACCCGCCAATGCCGATGTTCACCACGTCACGGACCGGCTTGCCGGTGTGGCCCAGCCAGCTGCCGTTGTGGATCGATTCGACGAAGCGCTGCATGCGCTTGAGCACTTTCGCCACCTCGCGCTCGACGTCCACGCCCTCCACGACCAGCGGCGGGCGCACCGGCGCACGCAGGGCGGTGTGCAGCACCGCGCGCCGCTCGGTAAAGTTGATGCGTTCCCCACTGAACATGGCATTGCGATGCGCTTCCAGTTCGGACTCGCGTGCCAGTTGCAGCAACTGCGTCATCGTGCCCGGGGTGATCCGGTTTTTTGAATAATCGAGCAGCAGATTCCCGCAGCGCAGCGACAGGTGCTCGAAACGCCGCGGGTCTTCGCGGAACGCGCTGCGCATGTCGAAGGTGCGCATGGTCTTGAAGTGCGTTTCAAGTGCCTTCCAGGCGGGCAGGTGTTTAAGCGGTTTCATGTACGGACGGGTGTAGGGCTCAAGCTTCGAAGGTATCATAAGCAGGCTGCGCAGTGCCTGGTCGGGCGTTGGGGCGGCGTTTCCCAAGACGGAGTTGATGAAACAGCATGGTTACCGTGACAAAGAACAAACTCGTATACATTACTTATTCCATCCTTGACTCTCGCGGCATGGTCGTTGAGCAGCACGATATTCCGGTTGGCTATGTGCAGGGTGCCAACAGCGGCATTCTGCCGGCAATCGAGTCGGCGGTGACGGGCCGCAAGGTCGGCGATCGGGTCGAGATCGCGCTGTCGCCTGAAGAGGGGTACGGTCTGCGCGACGAGAGCCTGGTGTTTGTAGACGATATCGAGAACGTGCCCCCGGAATTCCGCCGTGTCGGGGCTGAAGTCATGTTCGAGAACGAGTCGGGTGAGACCAAGGTTTTTTACGTCACCTCGATTGAGGACGGCAAGCTCACGCTGGATGGCAACCCCTCGCTGGCCGGGCAGAGCGTGACCTGTCTGGTGAACGTGATGGATATTCGCGAGGCCACGCCTGAGGAAATCCGCAATGGCCGGCCGCTCGACGTGAAAACCGGAACGGTTCACTAGGCCCGACGTCTTGTCAGCGAGCAACAGCCCTTAACCAACGCAAAAAAGCCGGGAACACGTCCCGGCTTTTTTTTTGTGAGGTCAGCTGCTTACTTCGCAGGGCATGCCTTGTCGCCGGGGACCTTGCCTGGCAGGCGCAGGAAAGCTTCGAACGGGCCCATTACGCTCATGGCTTCCATTTTGGGACCAGTGAACTTCAGGCGGCCAAACATCATGGCTTTCATTGGGCCGTACTCACCCGCACCCATTTCGTCCCAGCGTTCGGTGGTGGCGTGCATCGTGTAGTCGACGGCGTGATCCATGTTCGTATTTTGAACAGCACCGCCATAGACGCATATGGCCTTGCCATCCTTGGGAACGATCTTCATTTCGGTTTGCGTCGCCTCACCGCAGTCGGTGCGATACAGGTGCAGGATCTTGTAGCCACGGCCTTTGTCGTTCTTGATCCACTTGTCACCCAGGCCTTCGGTCAGGGTGGCGTCCTTGTTCCAGGCGGCGCAAGCCTGTGCGGTCCACTCGGTGGACATCATGGGGGTTGCGGCGTGTGCGGCGGTTGCGAATGTTGCCAGGGCAGCTAGGGCGAATGACGTGTATTTCATGGGTACCTCCTCCTTTTTACGATAGGGTTACAGCTTGGTTTTGGTTACGACAAACGTTTTGTCTTGAAGAACACGGTAGTCACCGCGTAAATGCTTGTCAATGCGGCAGCCGATTTTTGAACAGACCGTACAGCCAGGTGCCATGCAGGGCACCTGCCAGTGCAGCCAGCGCGCCGATCGATCCCATCCCGACCAGCGAGAAAATGGGGCCGGGACACAGTCCGATGACACCCCAGCCGAGGCCAAAAATCAGGCCGCCGAAAATATAGTTCCAGCGGCCGGGGGCCTTCTGCGGAATCACGATGGGTTCGCCGTCCAGGGTAAGCAGGCGGCCATAGCGCTTGAGCAGCAGCACGCCGATGAGGCCGGTGGCGATGGCGCTCGCCATGATGCCGAACATGTGGAATGACTGGAAATAAAACATTTCCATGATGCGATACCAGGAAGCCGCTTCGGATTTGATCATGACAAATCCGAACGCAAGGCCGGCCAGGAGATAAGGCAGTAGATGCATGGCGGCTTACCAGAACAGGGAAAGCAGGTGGGGGGTGATGAAGTGCGCGGAGAGCAGGCCACCGGCGAAAATGCCCAGCACGGCGAGCAACGACTGAAGCTGCAGGGTGGACAGTCCGGTAATGGCATGACCCGACGTGCAACCACTTGCGTAGCGGGTACCGAAACCGACCAGCACGCCGCCAATAAACATCACGATCACGCCCATCCAGGTCAAATCGAACAGCACGGGGGGAAGGTAACCTCCAGCGATCGGAACGTTCCAGTAGGAAAACATGGTGAGCGCGCCGATTGAGAGGTCAATGGGCTCGGGGTTCGCGAACACGATGCCGGCAAGGAATCCGCCTAACACGGCACCGACGGCAAACACCAGGCTCCAGCTTTGTTCGCGCCAGTTATATTGGAAGAAATCGACCCCCACCGATTTGGGCTGGGTCATGGCGCACAAATGGCGAAGGTTGGAAGAAATGCCGAACGAACGATTGCCGATCCACAGCATCAGCGGCACCATCAGGCCGATTAGGGGGCCGGATACATACCAGGGCCAGGGGGAATGAAGCCAGGCGATGAGGGTGTCCATACGTCTTGTCAGGGAAGGTTGGTTATTAGTGAAATTGTACTATGCGACCGCAAAACTTCATGCTTATTTATGGGCAGCCAGGCTTTCTTCAACCATTTGAATGCGCCGCGCGAGCCGAAGCTGGTCGGCACTGTTGCCCCGGGTTGCGGCCTGTTTTTCCTGCACTTTAAGATAGGTCAACAGGGGTTGCCGCCAGCCCTGGGACGAAGCGGTCTCCGCGGCGATCGTGAGGGTGGCGTCGTCGGCTTCCTGACGCATCACCAGCAGGCTGGCGTCGATCAGGCGCGCCAGCGGATCCTCCACCTTGGCCAACAGCGCGGGCCGCGAACCGGGCGCGGCAGCCACCAGATCACGGTGATGTTTCGGCAATAGGGAGACATCGCTTGCCTCCCAGTGCAGGGTGAGGAATTGGTAGTACGCCTGATCCGCAGCATTCGATTCGATCCGGGCCAAATCAGCATATTCGGTGCAGGCGTCGTCGATCAGCATGGCGCGGCGAGTGGCGCAACGGACCAGCCACAGGCGCGCGGTATCGGCCACGCGACCTGCGCCACCGGTGGCGAGGAGGGCTTGCTGGAAATAGCGTTCCGCCAGGGTGTTTTCTCCCAGCAGCGCGTGCTTTTTATAACGCTCGATGAGGTCGGCTGCATCGGTCTTCCAGTCGGGCGGGGGCGGGCCGCCGCTGCCACAGGCCGTGAGCGCAATCAGGGTGACAAGTGCGAGCAGGATCTTCACGGCAGTTTCACCTCCGGGTCGCGCGCAAACGGCCATTTCCTGTTGATCTCGTTGATCAGCGCATTGGCCTTGCGCACCGCATCGTCAATCTCCGCACGCAGCTTGGCCATGTCCTGGGTGCCCTCCTTGACGTTGGCGGAAATCTCCACGGCATTGCTCATCAGGGCGTCGGCCTTCTTCAGGCTGGACTGGGCGTCGCTCAACATCAGCCGCACCTGCGCCAGCGATTCACGCGTGTGTTCGGCCACCCCATTGGGTGCGAACAGCCATTGATCGGTCTTGACGGCCATGCCGTCCATTTTCAGCGCCAGACCGTCGAGCTTGGTGATGAGCGCGCGCGTCTTGTCGAGCGAGTCGGTCACCGCGCGGGCCTTTTCCGGGCTGCCGAGCACGCCTTCGAGGACACCGAATTCGCCGGTCATGCGTCCGGTGACCGTTTTGACATTGGCCAGCGTGGCGTTGATTTCGCCATCCTTGCGGGTGAGGTGCTCGACGTTGGCAAGAATCGCCTTGACCCGTTCGACCAGTACCGGTATTTCCTTGCTGATGTCGGAGCTGAGCAGCAGCATGGTGGCGTTGTCGGGCAGGGCGGGGGCGTTGAGATCGGGGGATTCGACACGGATCTTGGCGCCGCCGACGATGGGCTTGTCGAGGATAAAGGTGCTGTTCTCCTTCAGCCATTTGGCATTGCGTTCGAGGAACTCGGCACGGATGACGATGCCGCCGCTGTCATTCAGCCCGAGCGTAGTGACACGGCCGATCTCGATGCCCGAGAACACGACAGGCACGCCAGGCGCGACCCCATCGGCGCTCGACGCGGCGAGTTGCAGGTGGAAGGTTTTCTCGAAAAATCCGCGCGCGTGCAGCAGGTAGACCATGAACGCGCCCGCCAACAGCAGCGATACTGCCGCAAACAATCCCACCTTGAAATGCAGTCTGTTCATTCTTTTTGAAGTGCCTGGTTGTATAGAACCTGGTTCCAGCTGAAATCGTAAACTTCCCAGGTACCCGTCATCTCCGCCTGCGCCGCGAGCTGTCGGATGAAGTCGGGATAGGGCACATCGTAAAGCATGGCACCGGGGCGGTCGATGACGAGACGGGGACGCTTGAGAATGAGGGCGCGCGCCAGTTTGGCGACGAAACGCTGCGCCGGCGTCATGTCCGGATCGCGCAGCAGGGCGATGTCGCTGTGACCGAGTTGCTCCAGCAGCGCCTGCGCACGGACGCCCGATTCGGCCGCGCTGTAATGGCCCTGATAGAGCGGGATCAGCGCAATGTTGTCGACCGCGGACAGATTCGCTCGCAGTGGGAGATCGAGCGCAACGCGTGCCACGTCATCGGACAGTGCGGCGACCGCGGCCAGCAAGGTCTCGCGATCGGCGAATGCGATCAGATGTATTTGAGCGCTAATGACACCACCTCGATCGCCACGATGGCGAAGAATACCCGCATCATGCCGCGCAGCACGGAGACCGGAACCATGAAGAGCTTCTTCGGCGTCTCGATCCCGGCCGTGACCGGAATCAAGGTGACGGCCAGTCCGAACAGCGCACACTTGACGATCAGCCCGGCCACGATCCTGAAATCGAATATTTTTGCGATGGTTTGGGTAAAGGGCTCAAAGCCGGCCGCATTCAAGCCGTAGATGGCGAGGTAGCCCATCAGCAGCGCGAGCAGTCCGGCCAGCCCGGCGAGGGTGATGACCGAAATCACCCCGCCGATCAGCCGCGGCATGAATTCGAACTGCATCGGCGGAACCTTGCAGTGCGCCAGGGCATCCAATTCGTTGTTGACCTGCATCAGCGCGACTTCGGTGTTGATTGCGCTGCCCGAGCGCAGCGCAATGAAAAGCGCAGTGAGGAAAGGCAGCAGTTCCAGGACCAGCACGCGGATGGTCATTTCGCTGGCAAATTCGGTGAGGCCAAAATCGCGCGCGGTGGACAGGATGATGCTGATGATGAGCCACGAAATGACCAGTGCGTAGCCGAGGAAAACGTGCAGAATCTGGACCGCAGTGAAATACACCTGCTTGATCACCACGTCGAATGTGGCGCGGTTCCAGGTGGTACGCTCCAGCAGCAGCAACATGGCCTGGGCCAGAAAGGCGAACATGCCATAACCCACGGTAAACCAGCCGGCGATCTTGGCGCCGAGCGATTCGATGGACGTCGCTAGAAAATTCATCGCCGCATCTTAACGCCGTCGCGGGCGCTGTGCCATCGCTGGCATGTGCTCAAGCGCATGGGCTGTCCCCGATGGGACGGAATTCCAGCGTGGAAGCTTGCGCCATTGGATGGCAGCCCCTACAGTTTTGCAGTCAGAAGGAGATGAAACAGATGAGAAACCCCTTGATTCCAGCAGCGGCGCTGGTGCTGTGCGTGACAGCCGCATCCGCCTTCGCCGCGCCCGGTACCGTGCTGCGCGACGAGAAACTCTACAGTCAGCCCAGCTCGACCTCCGCCGTGGCTGGCAGCGCCGCCAAGGGCGCCAGCGTCAACATCCTCACCAAACAGGGGGGGTGGCTGCGTGTCACTGCGGGCAAAACCACCGGCTGGATCCGCCTGTTGTCGGTACGCGCGGGTGAGGGCGGATTGGGCGGAGCCGGCCTGGGGGATGTGGTGGGCGCCGCTACCACCAAGTCCGATCCCACCCGCGTGGTTGCGGTGGCGGGTCTGCGAGGCTTTAACGACCGCCGCCTGAACGATGAGAGCCTGAAACAGGCCAAGTTCAATGCCGAGGAAATGGCGCGTCTGGACGCATTGAAAGTGACTCCCGGCCAGGCCAAAAGCTATGCCAGTCAGTCTGGTTTGGTTGCTGCCAATGTGGCGGCCTTGCCCAAACCGAAACCCGAGCAATCCTCTTCACCGTGGGAGAACAACTGATGAAAATCAAATTGATGATGGTGGCCGTTTCTTTGATTTCTTTCAGCGGCACGGTTGCTGCGTTCGATCTGGGCAAGTTTCTGGAAGATCGCGTCAAAGAGGAACTCAACAAGGACAAGACCACGCAGCCCGTACCTGCACCGACAACGAGTCCGACCCCCGCGCCGGCACAAAGCGCCGCCGCGGCGCCACCGCCGGCCAAGCAGAAAATTGACACCCGGCAGTTGGGCTTTGCCTTGTTCGGCGATTACACGCTCGAAGAGGAAAACCGCATCGGCAGCCAGATTTCGGGCAACCTGCTGGGCGCCGTGCCGCTGGTGCGCGACGATGCTCTGCAACGCTATGTCAATCTGGTCGGAAACTGGGTCGCGCTGCAGAGCGGGCGCCAGGATGTCACCTGGCGTTTCGGTGTGCTCGACACCGAGGATATCAACGCCTTCGCTGCGCCGGGTGGCTATGTCTTCGTGACCAAGGGGCTGTACCGTCTGCTTAATAATGAAGCCGATCTGGCCGGGGTTCTGGGGCATGAAATTGCCCATGTCACCCAGAAACATCATCTGAAGGTGCTCAAGCAATCCAGCCTGATCGGAGCGCTGGGACAGGCGGCCAGCAGCAAGGTGCAGGGCAGCGACCCGGTGGTGCAGAATTTGATTGGCAACGGAGCGGAAATCATGGCGCGCGGGCTCGACAAGAATGCCGAATACGAGGCGGATCGCGTCGGCCTGGTGTACGCAGCGCGTGCCGGTTACACCCCATGGGGGCTACCGGGCGCACTGCAGGCCATGGCATCGTTACCTGCCAAGGATGGCCGCACCGGCCTGCTTTTCAAAACCCATCCGCACCCCGCTGACCGCCTCGCTGCGCTGGGTGAGGCGGTGGATGGACGTCTCGATGACGTCCGTGGTAAAGAGTTGGCCGACCGTTTCTACCGCATCCGGTGAGATGGTTTTCGTCCCGGCTGGTGCAGGCTGGACTCTCCGCGCTGTTTGTCCTGCTGATCGCATCGCATGTTGCGGGACTGATCAATGTCGCGCCGATGCAGCGCGCCGAGGCCTGGCTGTATGACGTCTGGCTGAAGCGTACCGCCCCGGGTGCAGTGGACGACCGCGTGGCGATCCTCGACATCGACGAAGCCAGCCTGAAAAGCCTCGGACGCTGGCCGTGGGGTCGCGACACCATGACCACGCTGGTCGAGCAGTTGTTCGACCATTACGGGGTGGCCGCGCTCGGGTTTGACGTGGTGTTTGCCGAGCCGGATACGAGTTCCGGCCTGAATACCCTCAAGCGGCTCGCGCAAGGCGATTTGGCAGGCAGCCGAGATTTTCAGGCAGCGCTTGCGCGACTTGCGCCACAGCTTGATTACGATGGCCGCTTTGCCCGGGTCCTGGCCGAACGCCCGGTTTCTCTGGGCTATTACTTCATTCCGCAAGGCTACGGAAATGCCCGATCCGGCATGCTGCCGTTGCCGTCCCTGCCTGCGGCCACCTTCGAACCCCTGCGTCCGGGCACCCCGCCCCCCACCGGGTATGGCGCCAACCTTCCCGCCTTTCAGCAGGCGGCGCCAGGTGCCGGATTTTTCAACATGCGGGCCGACGAGGACGGCACGGCGCGGCAGATGGCCTTGATCAGTCCGTTCGGGGCGGGCTACCACCTGGCCCTGTCGGCTTCGACCTTGCGGGTGGCCTTTGGCGGCGACCCCGTGATTGCTGGGCTTGCGTCCAGCAGTCTGCTGGGACGGCAATACCTTGCACCTTGGCTGGAAGTCGGCGGCATCCGCGTGCCGTTGAACGCGGACGGCACCGTGCATGTGCCGTATCGCGCAGGCTCGCCGTATCCCTACATCTCGGTGGCTGAGGTGCTGGCGGGCAGGACGCCGCGGGCGCAGCTTGAAAACCGCATCGTGCTGCTGGGCTCGACTGCGCCGGGGCTGGCGGACCTGCGGGTGACGCCGCTGTCCAATACGTTTCCGGGGGTCGAGATTCATGCGCATTTGATCGCCGGCATGCTTGATGGCGACACCCGCGCCACGCCGCCCTGGGCAGACGATGCGCGACTGGCTGCTGTTCTGATGCTGGGTGTCTTGCTGACAGCGGTGCTGTTGCGTTTCGGGCCGACCATCGGACTCGTGTCCACCCTTGTTCTATTGGGGGTGTTGCTGGCGGCGTATGGCGTGGCCTGGTCGCACTTCTGGGTGGTGCCGGTGGCGGCGCCGATGCTGACGCTGTTCGGTCTGTATGCGCTCAATACCGCCTATGGCTTTTTTTCCGCGACCCGCAGCAAGCGCCAGATCACTAAGCTTTTCGGCCAGTACGTGCCGCCCGAACTGGCGGCCGAAATGAGCCGGAATCCGGCGAACTACTCCATGGAAGGACAGTCACGCGACATGACGGTGCTGTTCTCCGACATACGCGGCTTCACCAATTTTTCCGAGAAGCTGCCGCCGACCGAACTGGCCGAGGTGCTCAATGCGTATCTGTCGACGATGACGCACATCGTGCAGCAGCAGCGCGGCACCATCGACAAGTACATCGGCGACGCCATCATGGCCTTCTGGAACGCGCCGGTGGACTTGAGCGACCACGCGACCCGGGCGGTGCAGACCGCGCTCGACATGCAGGCCGCCCTGCCGCAACTGAATCAGGAGTTCGCCGCGCGCGGCTGGCCCGAGGTGAAGATCGGCGTCGGCGTCAACAGCGGGCGCATGAGCGTCGGCAACATGGGCTCGGAATTCCGCATGTCCTACACCGTGATGGGCGATGCGGTGAACCTCGGTTCACGTCTGGAAGGCATCACCAAGCAATATGCCGTCGGCATCCTCGCCACCCAGCCGACGGTCGACGCCGATCCGGCGCACGCGTTCATGAAGGTCGACGTGGTGCGCGTCAAGGGCAAGGAAACCCCGGTCGCGATTTACGAGCCACTCGGGCCGAAGGACGGCCTCGCCGAGGGGATACGGCGGGACGCGGCGGACTTCGAAGCGGCGTTCGTGGCCTACCAGAAGCAGGACTGGGACACCGCCGAAGCAGCCTTGCGCACGCTCAATGCCCGTTCGCCGCGCGCGTTGTACGATATCTACCTCGAGCGCATCGCGCATTTCCGCACGGAGCCGCCACCCGCCGATTGGGACGGCGTCTTCGTCTACACGACCAAATAATCATGAAACTCACCGTATTGGGCTGCAGCGGCGGCATCGGCAGCGGGCGACACACAACCAGCCTGCTGGTCGACGACGACGTGCTGATCGACGCCGGCAGCGGCGTCACCACGCTCGATTTCGAGCAATTGCTGAAGATCGACCACGTCGTCCTCACCCACGCGCACCTCGACCACGTGCTAGGCCTGCCGCTGCTGCTCGACAGCGTCGGCGACCTGCGTGCGACCCCGGTGACGGTGCACGCGCTGCCCGAGGTGCTCGGCGTGCTGTCCGACCATCTGTTCAACTGGCAGCTGTGGCCCGACTTCCGCGTCATCCCGAGCGCAGCGTCGCCGTGGATGCGCTTCGAGGCACTGGGCTTCGGCGAAATATTCAGCCTGAAGGGCCGCAGCTTCTGCCCGCTGCCGGTGAACCACGTGGTGCCGGCGTGCGGCCTGCATGTTGCCACCGCGGCGGGCAGCCTGGTGTTCAGCGGCGACACCACCCACAGTGACGCCTTCATCGCCGCGCTCAATGCAATACCCGACCTGCGCCACCTCATCATCGAAACCTCGTTCGAAAACGAACTGGTCGACATCGCCAAGGCGTCGAAGCATCACTGGCCCGACTCGCTGGCGGCGGAACTGCAGAATTTGAAAGTTCGTCCTGAGATCTGGATTACTCACCTCAAACCGGGCAACGAGGCTGCGATCATGAACGAGCTGCGCGCTGCCGCGCCTGACTGGGGCGTGGAGGCCCTGCTGCAGGGACAGGTAATCGAGGTTTAAGCAGGCTGCGTTTCAAAGGGCGAAGTTCGCCAACTCCGCTGCAAACTCAGTCGCACCCAAGCCTTCAAACGCCTCGCGACTGAACAGGGTGACGGCGCCACCCATTTCGCTCCAGCCGTAGCCACGGCTCTGTGCAGCCAATCGATCGCTGTCCTGTGGAACCCGGGCGACGAGATGCAGGCATCCCTGACTGTAGATGAGGTTGTAGGGGGTGTCCTGCTGATGCAGTTGGTCGATTTGAAACCAGGCCTCGGCGGCATTGCTGAAGCGCTGGCAGGGCAGGGGATAGGTCGCGCTGCCACCGTTGTGGGCGAAGTGCGCGTCCTGCACCGGCAGCGGGCCGATCTGCACGAAGCTCTGGAAATGCAGGTGGTTGACCGACGCGCCGGCACCGTAGCTGTTGTAGCCGAGGCAGAGGCCGGGAACATCGGATTGCGCACAGAGCGCCCAGGCCCAGCCGTGGAGTTCCGGGGTGAGATGCTGCGGCCGTTCACGCAGGGGCTCGGGCACCAACAGGCCGTGCAGGCGGGCGAAGGGGAACTTGTTGTAGAGCAGGCGCGCGGGCTTTCCGATGAGCTCGCCTTCCCAGAGGATTTCCTTCATCAGGAAGGGCTTGTTGAAATGGAATCCGGTGGCGTCGAAAGCGCGCAGCAGGCCGTCGAAGGCCTGGCCGCTGATGCGCGGCGGACGCAAGGCGCGGATGGGGTTGAACATCGCCTCCCACGGTCC
>Ga0316600_10000495_pt1 | contig 19000 bp, 13 predicted proteins | sample OWC_soil_day5_CT_FD_207652 | JGI IMG/M metagenome (GOLD analysis project Ga0316600, IMG submission 207652) | Wetland soil microbial communities from Old Woman Creek delta, Ohio, United States - OWC_soil_day5_CT | ecosystem: Environmental > Terrestrial > Soil > Wetlands | place: USA: Ohio... | reverse complement strand
AGTCAGCTCGGACCAGGTGTTGCAGATGCCGATCACCGGACGACCGTCGAACTGGTCGTGCGGGATGCCGCGGTTCTTGGTCCACGAACGGTAGATGAAGCCGTCGCGGTCGAGGCGACCGAACCAGCTCTGGCTGCGGCGGGGTTTGCGGGGCATGCGGGAGACCAGCGAAAAGTGCCGGCGAGTGTATCCACCCGCCCTGCGGGGGTCAACGAAAAGCGGTCAAGTGGTCTGACCAATTTCCGGCGGAGGCGATATAGTCGTGCGGCGGCGCACCAGCCGCCGGGAGAGGCAGGACATGAATCAACTTGACATGCAGGGGCGCGCCGCCATCGTCACCGGCGGCGCCGCGGGCATCGGACTTGCGATCGCTCGGCGGCTTGTTGCATCCGGCGCGCGCGTCAGTCTGTGGGATCGCGACGCTGCGGCACTGAACACGGCAGCGCAGGCGCTGGGCGCCGGTACCCATGTGACGACGGTCGACGTCACGCGCGAAGAGGCTGTCGCGGCGGCGTTCGCCGCGTCGGCGGCTGCGCTGAAGCGTGTCGACGTGCTGGTCTGCAGCGCCGGCATCACGGGACCGAACACCACCGTCGAGCAGTACTCGCTGGCGGCGTGGAAGGAAGTCATCGACATCAACCTGACCGGGGTCTTTTTGTGCAACCGGGTCGTCGTTCCGCACATGACGGCGAACGGCTATGGGCGCATCGTGAACATTGCGTCGATTGCCGGCAAGGAAGGCAATCCGAACGCCTCGGCCTACAGCGCATCGAAGGCGGCCGTCATCGCGCTCACCAAGTCGCTCGGCAAGGAACTCGCGAAGACCGGCATCCGCGTCAACTGCGTGACGCCCGCCGCGGTGAAGACCGGCATGTTCGCGCAGATGACGCAGGCCCACATCGACTTCATGCTGTCGAAGATCCCGATGGGCCGCTTCGGTGAGGTTGACGAGATCGCGGCGCTGGTCACGTGGCTGGCCACCGAGGAGTGTTCGTTTTCTACCGGGGCGGTGTTCGATCTTTCCGGCGGCCGCGCGGTGTACTGATGACGGCTCGCTACTCGGCCGAAGCACTGCGCTCGACCGCGGCGGCCCTGCTTGCAGCGGCCGGAATGGATGCGGACATGGCGCGCGATGTCGCTGCGGTGCTGGTCGAAGGCGACCTGCTGGGGCATGACACGCATGGCCTGGCGCTGCTGGCGGGCTACCTCGCCGAACTCGAAGCGGGGTCGATGCGCAAAGCGGGCAGCTACCGCGTCCTCAACGAACGTGCCGCTGCGGCGCTGTGGGACGGCGAGCGCCTGCCCGGCCCGTGGTTGACGCTGCGTGCCATCGACGATGCGGTCGCCCGCGCACGGCACTGTGGAACCGGGACGATTGTCATCCGCCGCAGCCATCACATCGCCTGCCTCGCGGCGTACCTGACCCGCGCCACCGAGCAGGGCTTCGTGCTGCTGTTGAGTTGCTCCGATCCGAATTCGGCCAGCGTCGCGCCGCATGGAGGACTCAAGCCGCTGTTCACGCCGGACCCGCTGGCGTTCGGAGTACCAACCAGCGGCGATCCGGTGTTGGTTGATCTTTCCGCGTCGCTCACGACCAACGGCCTGACGGCGCGCCTGCACAAGCACGGCCGCAAGCTCGCGCACCCCTGGCTGCTGGACGCCGCAGGCCGGGCGACCGACGATCCGGCCGTGCTGTTCACCGAGCCCAAGGGGACGATCCTGCCCACCGGCGGTGTCGATGCCGGGCACAAGGGCTACGCGCTCGCATTGGTCGTCGAGATGCTGACTGGCGCACTGGCGGGCTTCGGCCGCGCCGATCCGAAGGAAGGGTGGGGAGCGACAGTGCTGGTGCAGGCCTATGACCCCGCCGCGTTCGGCGGCACCGCCGCGTTCCTGCGTCAGGCGGACTGGCTGGTTGCGGCCTGTCGCACGAGCGCTCCGCGACCGGGCACGAGCGCGGTGCGTCTTCCCGGCCAGCGTGGCCTTGCGCTCAGGCACGAGCAACTCGAGCGCGGTGTGGCGCTGCACGAGGATATTGTTCCCGCGCTGGTGCCGTGGGCTCGCAAGCTGAACGTCGCGCTGCCGGAGGCGTTGTGAGTCCGGACCGAGCTGCCCCTGTCGTCGGTCGGAAGTCGCGTCCCCTGGCTGGGGACGCGATGCCAATTCCTACGTGCAGTTGACAGTCACGGCGTGCGTGTGGCCGTCGCCGCCCACCGACGAGACGACGGTGACCGCTGTTCGGGTCTTCAGTTGCGCGAGTTGAGCTGCAGTCAGCGTCACCAGATGGTTGTGATCTGCCGCACCGGCGATGCCGTACACCTTGTCGACGGTCGAATCGACGTCGCCCGCAGCAAGCACCAGGGCGTGGCCGTGGTTTGCGGATATGGCGGTGGCGCCGCATGCGAGTACACCTGCCGGTGGTGGCGGCGGCGGGGCCGGCACCGGTGCCGGAGCTGGTGCTGGCGCAGGGCTGTCATCGCTGCCTCCACAGGCAACGAGCATCAAGGTAACGGCGCTTGCTGCGGCGTCGACGACGAACAATCGACGGGATGAATTCATGTGAACCTCCCTGACCGGCAGAGGTTTGAGTGCGGTCGGTGGGAATGCTGCTACCGGAGCGCTGCGTCGTCACTCCCGCGTCCGCAACCGGGCGGCCGGGAATAAAGCGATCTCTAATGGTGTTGCGCTCGGTGATTCGGGCGGGACGTTCATCCGCAGGCAGCCGTGCCGTTTGCGGGCGCCGTGGACAACTCGGCGCTGTCAGGGACAACGTGAAAATCCTGGCTCCGACGGCGCGCTGACCCAGCGCGAGAATGAATCCACCAGACGAGCTTGCTGCGACCGGCGCGCTGGGAAGGCGCTGACGCTGGCGCTACCCGGTAGTCAGTACGGCTGTCAGCACCGGCATGCGCGTACGTCCGAGCACGCCGTCGACTTCCATCTCGGTCATCTCGGCCGAAAACTGCATGCCCCGACCGAGGATTTCGCCGAGCGCCGCCTCCAGCGCTATCGACGCCTGCGCCAGTTCTTCGGCCGAGTCGGCATCCATCGCATTCTCGAGCGCCGCCTCGAGGTCGCTGGCAAGTTGCGGCGCGCTATCGCAGTTGCCGTCGAGCGCGAACTCGAGCAGGCGTGCTTCTCGCGCCAGTACCGCGAGCCGCTCGGCCAGGCGTGCCGGGTTTTCGGACCCACCGGCAGAACAAGCCGAGGGCAGATCGTTGTCTCGCATAAGCCTCCCAGTGCGAAGCAACGATAACGATGTGCGTCGTCGCGCGCCATGGCAATGGCGCAGTGATTTGACGCAGGAGTCGATTCGACGCAATAACGGGACGGCACCGTCCCGAACCTTGACCTGGGTTCAACCTCAAGCCGCCTTCTGCGGCATGCGAATGACCTGTGCGTTGGTTTGTCCGCGCAGACGCGCCAGCAGAGATGACCACTTCTCGCGCACGGTCGCCAGGTTGCGCTCCTTCACGTGGCCGTAACCGCGTATCTCGTCCGGGAGGCTGGCCAGCTGCAGCGCAACCGCGTGGTTGTCCGCGCTCAGCCGCGACAGCACTTCGTCGACCAGCGTCTCGTACTCGACGATCAGCGCCCGCTCGGTGCGCCGCTCGGGGAGGTAGCCGAAGATGTCGAGCGCGGTTCCGCGCAACGGTCTCAGGCGTGCCAGGAGTGAGAACAGCGTCAACGCCCATGGACCGAATGTCATCTTCTTGATGCGGCCAGTCACCGGGTCCGGGCGCGACAGCAGCGGCGGCGCCAGGTGGAAGTTGAGTTTGTAGTCGCCTTCGAACTGGCTGGCGATGCGTTCGCGGAATGCCGGGTCGGAGTGCAACCGGGCGACCTCGTATTCATCCTTGTAGGCGAGCAGCTTGAAATAGTTGCGGGCGACCGCTTCGGCGATCTTGGTTGACTGGAGCCGGTCCGACTCGACACGGCGCACCCGCTCTACGAGATCCGCATAGCGCTTCGCGTAAGAAGCATTCTGGTAGCCGGTGAGGAAATCGACGCGCCGCGCAACGATGTCCTCGAGCGACGAAGCGAAGCGCTTCAGCTCGACGACATTTCTCGCCGCGTCCGGGAACGCGATGCGACTCACGGCCTCGACATCATGCGCGGCATACCGGCCCCACTCGAACGCCTTTTTGTTGGTATCGATGGCCACGCCATTCAGTTCGATCGCGCGCAGCAGCGTTTCGTGCGCCAGCGGGATCCAGCCCTTCTGCCATGCGTACCCCAGCATGAACGGGTTGGTGTAAATGGCGTCGCCCATCAGCGCCGTCGCAAGTGCGTTTGCATCGACGAAGGTGCAGTCCGCATCGGTGCCGACAGCATCGCGCACCTGCTGCGCAAGGTTGCCGCCGCCGAACTGCCAGTCCGGGTTGCGGACGAAATCCGCCGTCGGCGACTCGGATGTGTTGACGACGGCCTTGGTCTTGCCGAACTGGATCTTCGACAACGCCTCGTTGCTGGTCGTGACAATCAGGTCGCAGCCGAGCAGCACATCGGCCTCGCCCATCGCGATCCGCGTCGCGAAGAGATCGGCTGGCGTCGGGGCGATCTGCACGTGCGAGAACACCGCGCCGCCCTTTTGCGCCAGCCCGGCCATGTCGAGCACTGAAACCCCGCGACCCTCCACGTGCGCCGCCATGCCGAGCAACTGGCCGATCGTGACGACACCGGTACCGCCGACGCCCGTGATGACCACGCCGTAGGTGCCGCGCGACCGCAGTGCCGGCAACTCCGGTGTCGGCAGGTCAGGCATCGCGGCGCTGAGCGACGCCTTGCCCTTTTTCGGCTTACCGCCTTCGACCGTGACGAAGCTCGGACAGAAGCCATTCAGGCAGGAGTAGTCCTTGTTGCAACTCGACTGGTTGATCGTGCGCTTGCGCCCGAACTCGGTCTCGAGTGGCTCGACCGACAGGCAATTGGACTTGACGCTGCAGTCGCCGCAGCCTTCGCAGACGAGGTCATTGATGACAACGCGGCGCGCGGGATCCGGAAACACGGTCTTTTCCGGCGTGTTCTTCTTGCGGCGGCGGCGCTTTTCGGAGGCGCAGGTCTGGTCGTAGATCAGTACCGACACACCGGGGTATTCGCGCATCTCGCGCTGGATGCGATCCAGTTCGTCGCGGTGATGCACCGTCACTCCCGGAGCGAGCTTCCACGCATCGCCGGTGGCGCCGTGCGCATTGACCGCGCTGTGGTCGAGTTCGCTGACGGAGTCGTACTTCTGTGGCTCATCGGTGACGATGACGATCTTCTTCACGCCCTCAGCGTGCATCTGCTGTGTGATCTGTGGCGCGGTGATCTGGCCATCGGTCGGCTGCCCGCCGGTCATCGCCACCGCATCGTTGAACAGGATCTTGTAGGTAACCGCCACGTTGGCTGCCACCGCGGCGCGGACCGCCAGCGAGCCGGAGTGGAAATACGTGCCGTCTCCGAGGTTCGCGAAGATGTGTTTCTCGTTGGTGAAGGGCGCCTGGCCGATCCACGGCACGCCCTCGCCGCCCATCTGCGTGTAGGTGGACGTGTTGCGATCCATCCACACGACCATGTAGTGGCAGCCGATGCCGGCCACCGCGCGCGAGCCATCCGGCAGGTTGGTCGAGGTGTTGTGCGGGCAGCCCGAGCAGAACCAGGGCTTGCGTTCGGGAACGACGCGTGGCTTGGCGAGCGCCTTCTCCTTGGCTTCGATGATCGCCAGGCGCGACTGCATGCGGGCGCGAATGTCGGCCGGCAGATCGAGCTTGCCGATGCGCGCCACGATCGCCTTGGCGACGATGGCCGGCGAGAACTCGGAATGCGCGGGCAGGATCCAGTTGCCCTGCGGCACCGACCACTCGCCGCCATCCTTCTCGTCGAACTTGCCGATGACGCGCGGAATGCGCTTGCCCTTGCCGATCCAGTTGAAGAGCTCTTCCTTCACCTGGTATTCGATCATCTGGCGCTTTTCCTCGACGACCAGGATCTCCTCAAGACCTTCAGCGAAGGTGCCGACCGTATGCGGCTCAAGCGGCCACACCATGCCGCACTTGAAGAGCCGGATACCGATCTGATGGCACGTCTCTTCATCGAGACCCAGATCGGCGAGCGCCTGCCGCGTGTCCAGGTAGGCCTTGCCGCTGGCGACGATACCGAAGCGTGCATGCGGCGAATCGATTGCCGTGTAATTGAGCTTGTTGGCACGGCAGTAAGCGAGCGCGGCGTACAGCTTGTAATCGAGCAGGCGCGCTTCCATCTCGAGCGCAGTGTCCGGCCAGCGGATGTTGAGCCCGCCCAATGGCATCGCGAAATCGATTGGCAACTGGATATCGACGCGCTCGGGGTCGACGATGACCGACGCGGAGGCCTCGACCACTTCGGTCACGGTCTTCATGCCAACCCAGACGCCGGCGTAGCGGCTCATCGCGAAGCCGTGCAGGCCCATGTCGAGGTATTCCTGCACCGTGGCCGGGAACAGCACCGGAATCATGCAGGCTTTGAAGATGTGGTCGGACTGGTGGGGGAGGGTCGATGACTTGGCCCCATGGTCATCTCCCGCCAGCGCCAGCACTCCTCCGTGCTGGCTGGTGCCGGCCGCATTCGCGTGCTTGAACACGTCGCCGCAGCGGTCGACACCCGGCCCTTTGCCGTACCACATCGAAAAGACGCCGTCGTACTTCGCGCCTTCGAACATGTTGACCTGCTGCGAGCCCCACACGCTGGTGGCCGCGAGATCCTCGTTCAGTCCCGGCTGGAACTTCACGAGGTGGCGCTCGAGATGTTTCTTCGCTTTCCACGCGGTCTGATCCACACCGCCGAGCGGCGAACCGCGGTAGCCGGTGATAAAGCCTGCAGTGTTCAGACCAACAAGCTGGTCGCGCTGCCGCTGCAGCATCGCGAGACGGATGAGTGCCTGCGTACCGCTCATGTAAGCGCGGCCGCGGTCCAGTGTCCACTTGTCGTCGAGGGTGACCTCCGCCAGTGCACGGCGGACGGCTTCAGGGAGGGGCGCGTTCATCAAGACTCCTGCCAAAAATCGTGTTCTTGGGAGCGCGGCAGTCGGGCGGGGTGTCCCTGTGCCGTGCGGCCGGAAAGCGCCTTGTGGGCGCGCTCGGCGTGTGTCCGCGGAAGCGGGTTTTCAGAGTGGCGGCGAGCGTAGCACCGCGCTGCAGGTGACTCAATCCTGCGGCACCGCGATTGGCGATTGCCGCACGACCAAGAGGGTCAAGGGCCCGGCATCGGCTGACGGTCCTTGAGGCGCAGCCAGCCGCGCGCGATGCGGTAGATCGCCCAGATGCCCAGCAGGAAGAAGCCGATGATCCATATGGCGAAGCCGACCAGCACGATCGCAAAGACGGCGCCGACGGTGCCGATGATCACCGCCCACAGCAGCGCCCACCAGAAGGTGCGGATCTGCCACGAGAAGTGCGATTCGAGCCAGGTGCCGCGCACCTCGCTGCGCTTCACGTAGTTGACGATCACCGCGATGATCGACGGCCAGCCAAAGAGAAAGGTTCCGATCACCGTTGCGGTACCGAACGCACCGATCACGAGCCCGAGCGTGTGCAGCGCGTAAACAATATGTGTCGTCGTGACGAGCGACTCGTTCGGTGTGTTCAGCGGCGCGGGCATGCTCATCGGGGCCTCCGGCAGGCAGATGGACGCGCAGCATAACGCCGGGCGTCTCCCGAGTGAGCCGGGTCAGCTCATGAAGCCAAGGTCGTGCGTGGGGAAGTTCACGATATTCGGCAGGATCAGGGGAATGTCGGTCGTGCTCACACCCATCCACGCTGCCAGCGTCGCAGCGTACTGCTCGACCGCCGTCGTCGGGATCAGGCGGCCGTTCCCGGCATCAGTGGGTCCGTTCAGAGTCAAGTCGGGATAGCTGCCAACGACCTGCTTGCCCTTGACGGCTCCGCCGACGACGAAGTGATGTCCACCCCAGCCGTGGTCGGTGCCGTCGCCGTTCACTGTCAGCGTCCGGCCGAAGTCCGATGCAGTGAACAGAGTCACTTTCTGCGCTGCGTTGAGCTCGACCAGTGCCTTCTGGAAGGCGTCGATGGCGCCGGCCAGCTGGCCGAGCAGTGCCGAATGCGTCGTGTCCTGCCCCGAGTGCGTGTCGAAGCCGCCGAGCGACACCATGAACACCTGGCGCTTCGCACCAAGTTCCGCGCTGACAGAAATGATCTTCGCCACCATCGCCAGCTGCGTGGCCAGCGTGCTGCCTGCGGGAAACGACGTCGTCAATGCCGGGGCCACGGCCAGCGCCGCGGCGAGTGCCGTGTTGGAGTCGATCGAGCGCTGGTTGATGTTGCGCAGGTCACCTTCCATCAGGTGCGTGCGCGCGCGGGTCAGCGAGGCGCGCAAGGCCGATGCGCCGGTCGTCGAGCCATACAGCGAACCGGCCGTCAGCGCGTTAAATGGGATCGAGCCTTGCGCCGGATCGATCTGGAACGGCTGCACCACCTGGCCGCTCAGGAACACAGCATTGCCGGTCAGCGAGTTGCAGGTGAAGAGCTGATTCGTGTTCTGGCTCGCGAGCAGGTCGCCGATGCGTCCGCCCCAGCCGAACTTCGCGCCTTCCGGCACCGACGCCTGCCACACCGACTGCTGGTCGTTGTGCGAGAAGAGTTTCGGCGGCAGCGGCACCGACTTGTTGCTGAAACTCGTCCGATCGGTCGGCACCACCAACGGGCCAACATTGGCGACGACGGCGCACCGTCCTGCATCGAACAATGCCGCGAGCGGAGCAAGTGCGGCAGGCAGCGCCACTTGCTGGCTGCCCGGCAGCGGCGTGGCCGGAGCCAGCGGTATCAGCTCGGCCTGCGGCCACGCGAGTGCACCGCGCACACCGGCATAGGTCGAGTACCCGGCCGCGTCGTAGGGGACGACCGTGTTGTGGGCGTCGTTGGCGCCATAGAGGAAGACGCACACCAGCGCCTTGTAGTCGGCGGCGGTCGAGGCCGATGCAGCACCGATGGAGGCGAGATTCAGCGCGAAGGGAGCCGCGCTGCCCGCCAGGCTGAGGGCAGACACTTGGCGCAGGAAAACGCGGCGGGAGGCATTCAGGGGTTGCATCGTCGTGTGCTCCAGACTATTTCTGCACGAGGTAGTCGGGCGAAGCCATCGTCAGCAGCACCGCGGTGTAGACGCGGTTGGCGGCGCCGTTAGGGGCGGTGACCGCGAGCGCATTGACGGCGTCGCGGATCTCCTGGCGCTGCTGCGGTCCCATCGCGCCGGCCATCAGGCAGCGATTGACGCGGTCGATCAGCGCGTCGGCGTTGTCGGCCACGGCCAGTTCAGCGCTGTAGGCGGCTCGTACATCGCGGTTGATGCCGACGCCGCCCGAGATCACGCCCTGCATGAAGTTGGTGTATCCGGCAACCGAAGTCTCGCCGGTGATCTGGAATTCCGGAGCCACCAGTCCGGCGCTCGCAATCGCGGTATTCGCCGGCACGTAGCCCGGCCGGAAGAAATTGAAGACCGACGGTGCGCGCAGCGGCTGCTGACCGAGCGACGTTGCGGGGCTGTCGAGATTGCGGATCAGCCAGTTGCCCGACGTTGATGTCGCACCGAAGCAGCGCGCCCACTGCGACAGTCGAAGCACCGGCTCGCGCAACTTGCCGAACTGCGGATTGGAAAGGCCGGCGGCGCTGCGCGCGTCGTCGTCGAGCAGGATCGAGCGCACGATCGCCTCCATGTCGCCGCGTACGCCAACCCCGTTGTTGACGCAGGCGGACGAGACCCGGCCGACGTACGCCGGAGAGGGATTGCTGGTGACGAGCCGCTGGATCAGCTGTTTGCCGATGAACGGACACAGGTTCGGGTGGTTGAACAAGGTATCCAGCGCGATCCTCAGGCTGTCCTGCGCCGTTGTACCGGGCGGGATCGTCACGTTGAGGAAGGACTTGCTGTCGTTCTCGTGGAACTGCAGATATGGCTGCATCGGCCGCACGATGCGGTCGGCGTAGGCGGTACCGCCGCCGTTGAAGCTCGCGTTCGAGGTGTCCTGTGCCGCCCAGCTCCAGCCGGTGAACACGCGCGCGAGGCCGGTGATGTCGGCGTTCGTGTAGGTCTCGACGGCTTGGCCGTTGACGAGCTTCGGCGAGCCGTCGAGATTGATCTCGGTAAGCCCGATGGAAAACAGCTGCATCACCTCGCGCGCAAAGTTCTCGTCCGGCACGCGCCCGGTGACCGGGTCGGCCTTCTGGTTGCGCAGGTGCGAGAGATACAGACCCATCATCGGGCTGGTCGCGACCGCTTCGAGCAGCGTGCGGTAGTTGCCGAAGGCGTGCGCGCCAAGCAGATCCACGTAGTTGGCCAGGCCCTCAGCCGCCGTGGCGATCGTTCCGCTCTCGGCCGACACGACGACGATCTGTGACAACGCGAACTTCACGCGCTGGCGCAACTGGTCCGGGGCAGCGATGGCCTGCTGCCAGAACGAGTCCTGCATGAAGCTGAAATTGGCCCCGAAGAGCAGCGGATTGGCGTTGGCCCGCACGTAGGTGAGGTGTGGAGTGGGCACGATGGCGAACTGCTCGTCGATCCACCCGCCATAGCCCAGCGCCTGCACACGGGCGATGTCGCTTTCGGTCGGGCCAAAGGTGGCCTGTCCCAGGAAGCGCGCTGCTTCGTCTGCAGTGGGTGCGGCGGGCGGTGGGGGAGCGGGACTCGGGGCGCTCGGGGATGCCGGCGACGGACTGGCCGGAGATGAACTGCCGCCGCAGGCCGTCAGACCGAGTGCCACGGCACTGGCGAACAGTGCGGCGTGCGCGGCGCGACTGATGAAGAACATCACCGTCTCCTTTGTTGTTGTCCGACCTCGCGCATCTGAACGCGACGCCGGGTCGTCTCCCAAGCATCTTTACAAACGGAAACGCCGCGTAACGGCGAGGTGTACCGCCCATCCGCCGGGCACGGCCGCGGTCGTCCGGACCTCAAGTCGATGTGTGCGATGCCGAAATCACGGGGTTGCACGGCGTCGCGGGAGCGCGGGGCATTCGGTATCGTTGCGGGCTCTTCGAAGGTGTCCCGATGACCTCAAACAATCCCCTGCTTGTCGAGTGGAAATCACCGTACGGACTGCCGCCGTTCGGTGAAGTCCGCGCCGGGCATTTCGTAGCGGCGTTCGATGTGGCGCTGGCCCAGCACAATGCCGAGATCGAGCGCATCGCGACGCAGTCGCAGGCGCCATCGTTCGACAACACGATCGCCGCGTTCGATGCCAGCGGGCGGCTGCTGGCCCGCATCGGTCACCTTTTTCACAACCTCTGCAGCTCAGAAACGTCGCCTGAGCTGCAGGCCGTCGAGCGCACGATGGCGCCGCGGCTGGCGACGCACCACAGCGCCATCTACCTGAACGACAAGTTGTTTGGCCGCGTGGATGACCTGCACGCGCGGCGCGAAGCGCTCGACCTCGCGCCCGAAGCGCAACGGCTGCTGGAGCGAGTGCATCTGGACTTCGTGCTCGCCGGCGCCCGCCTGTCCGCCGCCGACAAGCAGCGCTTGGGCGCGATCGTCCAGCGCCTGGCCGAACTGCAGACCGCGTTCTCGCAGAACGTGCTGCACGACGAATCGAACTGGGCCCTGTGGCTGGACGACGAGCGTGAACTCGCCGGATTGCCGCCGTTCATGCGCGTGTCGGCTCGCCAGGCGGCGCAGCAGCGCGGCCGGCCGGACGCGTGGGCGATCACGCTGAGCCGCTCGCTGGTGGTGCCCTTCCTGACCTTCTCGGATCGGCGCGACCTTCGCGAGCAGGCGTTCACGGCCTGGATGTCGCGTGGTGAGCACGCCGGCGAGCATGACAACCGTCCGATCGCCCGCGAGATCCTCGCATTGCGAAGGGAACAAGCGTCGCTGATGGGTTACGGGACGTACGCGGACTATGCGCTGGTCGACCGGATGGCTGGAACCCCGGCGGCCGTCGCGCGACTGCTGGAACAGGTGTGGACACCGGCCAAGAAACGAGCGACGGAGGAGCGCGACGCCCTGGCCGCGCTCGCGGCGTCGCGTGGCGAGCCAACGACGATCGAGCCATGGGACTGGCGCTACTACGCCGAGAAAGTGCGGCAGGTGCGCTACGCGGTGGACGACGCCGCCGTCAAGCCGTACTTCGCGCTAGAACGAATCGTGGCCGCGGCATTCGACTGCGCCCAGCGTCTCTTCGGGCTGACGTTCATCCTTCGGCCCGAGATCGCGGCCTATCACCCCGACGTGAAGGTCTATGAAGTTCGCGGCCGCGACGACCGCGCTATCGGCGTGTTCCTGCACGACAACTTTGCGCGGCCGACCAAGCGCGGCGGCGCCTGGATGAGTTCCTATCGTCTGCAGTCACGCATTGCCGGCGACGTGCTGCCGATCATCGTCAACAACAACAACTTCGCGAAGGGCGCGCCGGGCGAGTCGACCCTGCTTTCGCTCGACGATGCACTGACGCTGTTCCATGAGTTCGGTCATGGGCTGCACGGCCTGCTGTCGCAGGTGACCTTTGAAAGCCTGTCGGGCACGCAGGTGCTGCGCGACTTCGTCGAGCTGCCGTCGCAGATCTTCGAGAACTGGCTGCTCGAGCCCGACGTGCTGCGACGGCATGCGCGTCATGTCGAGACCGGCGCGCCGATGCCCGACGAACTGATCGCGCGGCTGGAGCAGGCGCGCCGCTTCAACCAGGGCTTCGAGACGGTCGAATACACCGCCTGCGCACTGGTCGACATGGCGCTGCATGCCTCGGTGGCCGAGGACATCGACATCACCGAGTTCGAGCGCGAGGAACTGAAGCGCCTGGGCATGCCGCGCGAGATCGTGATGCGCCACCGCCTGCCACACTTCCTGCACCTGTTCGCGAGCTCGGGCTATGCGGCCGGCTATTACGTCTACATGTGGGCTGAAGTGCTCGACGCCGACGGCTACAACGCCTTCCTCGAGGCCGGCAATCCGTTCGATCCGGCCGTTGCCGAGCGCCTGCAGCGCTACGTCTACTCCGCCGGCAACACGCTGGAACCCGCAGCCGCGTTCCGCGCATTTCGCGGGCGCGATCCGAAGGTGGAGCCGATGCTGTCGAAGCGTGGGCTGGCAGAGACCTCGGCGTCGGACTGACGACGCGCGAACCGGGCTTAAGCGTGGCAACGGCGGCAGCGCTGGGGTTCCGTACCGAGCTCATCTTTCATCGCGCAGATGGCGAGGTGATTGACTGCCGCGCGGAGCACGGTTGCCGCGTGATCCGTACGCCGTCGAATCCGACCTACTACTGGGGCAACTACCTGCTGTTCGAGCGTGCGCCCCAGCCTGGCGACGCGCAGCGCTGGCCGGCCTTGTTCGAACGTTTGATCGCCGCGGAACAGCCGCTGTCGACACACCGCGCTTTCGGCTGGATGGAAGACGCTTTGGGGGACATCGCCGGCTTCCTTGCCGACGGCTACAAGCAGAACAACGCCACGGTGATGCACGCCACGGACGTGCCGAGCGCGCCGCCGCCTACCCTCGACGCGCTGCTGCGGCCGCTCCCGCTGCGCGGCGACACCGCCGAGCGCGACTGGTCTGCGCTCGTCGAACTGAGCGTCGCGACACGCGGCGCGGAATTCGAGGAGGGCGAGTACCGGCCGTTTGCGAGTCGACGCGTCGAGCGTTGGCGAGCCTTGGCTCGCGCAGGGCAGGGCAACTGGTTCGGTGCGTTCATCGACGACCCTGTGGCCGGACCGCGGCTGGCGTCAGCACTGGGTGTCTATGTGGAGGCGGAACCGGAAGACGGTGAGCGACTGGCGCGCTACCAGTCCGTCATGACCGATGCCGCCTATCGGCGTCGCGGACTGTGCCGCGCGCTCGTCGCCACGGCGGCCCGCCATGCACGCGAGGAGTTGCGGGCTGACCGGCTGATCATCGCCGCTGCGGCCGGCGAGATGCCGGAGCAGCTTTACGCCAGCCTGGGCTTCGCCGCTGCCGGCCTGCAGCGCGGCGTGCAGCGGATGCCAGGCTAGCCACGCTGCAGGAACTGCCGCAGGCGTTCCACGCCTTTCTGCAGCAGTGCATCGGAAGCAGCAAAACACCAGCGCACGTAGCCCTCGCCTTCCGGTCCGAATGCCACGCCGGGCGCAATCCCAAGGCCGGACTCGCTCACCAGTCGCTTCGCAAACGCCAGGCTATCGTCGCTGCGGTCTGCAATGCGGAAGAAGAGGTACATCGCGCCGGGGGGAGGGGCCACCTCGACGCCGGGCAATTCAGCCAGTCCGCGTACCAGCAGATCGCGCGATGCGCGCAGTCGCGCCACAGTCTGCGTCACCAGCGCTTCACCGTCGCGTACCGCGACCAGGCCGGCCTGCTGCACGAAGGTGGGCGCACACGACGTGTTGAACTCGATCACCTTGCCGATCTGCGCGATGAAAGCCTTTGGCGCGATCAGCCAGCCAAGTCGCCAGCCCGTCATCGTCCAGCTCTTCGAGAACGTGTTGGCACTGATGACCCGATCCTCGTCGTCGATGCTGGCCAGCACGCCGGGCGCGTGCCCGTCGATCGTCAGCGAAGGCTCGAACACCAGCCGCTCGTAGGCGTCGTCGCTGACCAGCCAGACGCCGTGCCGGCGGCAGTGCGCCAGCAGCACATCCCAGTCCGGCTGCGGCATCGTCCAGCCGGTCGGGTTGTTCGGTGAATTGACGAGCACCAGCCGGGTCTGCGGGGTGACCGCGTCGATGAGGCGCTGGATATCGAGTGACCAGGCGCCGTCGCGGCATTCGAGCGCGACCCTTACCACCTCGGCGCTCATGATGCGCGGCATCGACGTCAGGTTCGGCCACACCGGCGTGACGATGACGACGCGGTCGCCGGGATCGATCAGTGCCTGATCCACGAGCGACAGCGCATGTACACCGGCGCTGGTGACGGCAATGCGTTCTGCACTGATCGGCGTGGCCGTTCGGTGCAGGCGCGAGCAGTAGTCCGCCAGCATCTCGCGCAGCTCGATGATGCCGAGGTTGTGGTTGTAGAAGGTTTCGCCGGCGTCGAGTGCGGCTTTTGCCGCGTCGCGGATGAAGGCGGGTGTGACCTGGTCGCCTTCTCCGAACCAGAACTTCAGGACGTCGCTGCGGCCCAGTCCAGCGTTGGCGACTTCACGGATGCGCGATGCAGGCAGTTGCGCGATGGTCGTTCGGATCATCGGCCGATTATCGCAACCCCGCCGCCAGGCCAGATCGGCGCGCGCCGCTGGCTGCGCCCTGGCAAGTCGTTTACGCTCGCGCCCGATGTCGGCCTCCACCACTGCCCAAGTCGTCTCGCTGATCGGCGCACCGACCGACGTCGGTGCGAGCACGCGTGGCGCCAGCATGGGCCCGGAGGCACTGAGGGTCGCCGAAATCGGCCCGATGCTGGAGAAGCACGGCCTGGAGGTGATCGACCAGGGCAATCTCAGCGGGCCGCCGAATCCGTGGCTGCCTGCAGTCGACGGCTACCGGCACCTCGAAGAAGTCGTCGCATGGAACCAGCTCGTCCACGACGCGGTTAGCGGGGAACTCGGTGCCGGCCGCTTGCCGATTCTGCTGGGTGGAGATCACTGCCTGGCGATCGGCAGCATCAGCGCGGTTGCCCGGCACTGCCGCGAGCGCGGCAAGCGGCTGCGCGTGCTGTGGCTCGACGCGCATGCCGACTTCAACACCAACGAGCTGACGCCGAGCGGCAACGTTCATGGCATGCCGGTCGCGTGCCTGTGTGGTCACGGACCACGTGAACTGGTCGAGATGAGCGGCGTGCCGCGCGCGGTCGAACCGCGCTGGATCCGCCAGATCGGTATCCGCAGCGTCGACGCCGGCGAGAAGCGCTTCGTGCATGAAGCGGGTCTCGAAGTGTTCGACATGCGTTTCATTGACGAACTCGGCATGCGCCACGCGATGGAGCTGGCGCTGGCGACGATGGATCCCGGGACCCACCTGCACGTCAGCTTCGACGTCGATTTCCTCGATCCGGAGATCGCGCCGGGCGTCGGCACCACCGTGTCGGGCGGGCCGACGTATCGTGAGGCGCAACTGTGCATGGAGATGATCGCCGACAGCGCCCAGCTGGGTTCGCTCGATGTCATGGAACTCAACCCGGCCTTCGACGTGCAGAACAAGACTGCGCGGCTGACGGTGGATCTGATCGAGAGCCTGTTCGGCAAGAGCACGCTGATGCGGCCGGTGGGGCGCTGAAGCTCGAATCAGGTAGCGCCAGGCCCGAGCCGAAAACCCGCTGTCGCTACTTAACCAACGTGTTGATCTCGATGATCGGCAGCAGCACGGCCATGACGATCAGCATGACGACGACGCCCATCGTCAGGATCAGGATCGGCTCGAGCAGCGAGGTGAAGAAGAGCGCACGTCGCTCCGCCTCGCGTGAGTGAATGTCCGCCGCCCGGCTGAGCATATCGGGCAGCTTGCCGGTGGCTTCGCCCGAGGCGATCAGGTGGATCAGCACCGGGGGAAACAGCTTGACGTGGCCGGGCTTCTTTTCCTCGTCCGCATCGGCCCGCAGCGCCTTTGCGAGTGAAAACCCCTCGCGCACGCGCTGCACGGCGTCCATCACGCGGCCGCGCATCGCCAGGTTCGTCACGGTCTCGCCGGCGGCCTGCAGCGAGCGCAGCATCGGTACGCCGGAGCCGACCAGGATGGCCAGCGTCGAGGAGAAGCGCGCGGTGTTGATCGAGCGCGACAGCACGCCGAAGATCGGCATCGTCAGGATGCGCTGGTGCCAGCGCAGTCTTACCGCCGGCACGCGCAGCGCGCGCTTCCACAGGAACGCCGCGACCGCCAACGCCACGACCACGATCCAGCCATAGTTGCGCACGAAGTCCGACAGTGCGATCAGCGCCGTCGTAAGAAACGGCAGCTTCTGCTTGGTGTTCGCAAACACCTGCACCACCTGCGGCACGACGTAGGTCAGCAGGCCGATGACGACCGCCAGCGCAACCAGCGTGACGATGGCCGGATAGACGAACGCCAGCGTGATCTTCTGCTGCAGGCGCGCGCGCTCCTCGATGTAGTCCGCCAGGCTGCCGAGCACGGAACCCAATTTGCCGGATTCCTCGCCGGCCGCGATCAGCGCGCGGTAGATCTCGGGAAACTGGCGTGGGTGCCGCGCGAGGGCCTTCGACAGCGACGTACCCGATAGCACGTCGGTGCGGATCGACGCCATGATTTCCCGCACCTGCTGCTTCTCGCTCTGCTCGACCATCACGGTCAGCGCATCCGCAACGGGCAACTGAGCGCCCATCAGCGAAGCCAACTGGCGTGTGATGACTGCGAGCTCGGTTTGTCCCAGCCTGCGACCGAGACGCACCGATACCCCGGTGCCGCTCGTGACCTCGTCGAACACCGGTTCGACCGTCAGCGGAATCAGCCCGCGGCCGCGCAGCAGCTGCCGCGCCACCCGCGCGCTGTCCGCCTCGAGTACCCCGCTCTGCTCTTTGCCAGAGGTGTCCGCCGCAGCGAACCTGAATGCCGCCATGGTTAGTGCGCGCCTCGTGTACGTACCGCTGCGCGGCGCACCTGCACTCGGCACGGCTCACTGAGCGCGTCGGGGTTCGGAACGGCCGGGCGACCGACGCGATTCCAAAGGCAGGGGGGCGCTTGCACGGTCAGTGCCACAACGTGGAGCGTGGTCACTCCCGAGTTACCCGGAGAGCTTCTTCTTGGGAGGTGACGCCGGTGACGACCCAGCGCTGGGCATCGGCCCGCATGTTCACCATGCCGCCGCGTTCGGCGGTGCGGCGGATGTCGGTGTCATTCGAACCCTGGTGGATCAGCATCCGCATCTCGTCGTCGACGGTCAGCAGTTCATAGATGCCGGTGCGGCCGACGTAGCCGGTATTGCCGCAGTTGTCGCAGCCGACCGCGCGCCACGGGCTGGTCGGGCTGTCCTGAACGCGGCACTTGGGGCAGAGCTTGCGCACCAGCCGCTGGCCCATGACCCCGAGCAGCGACGACGACAGCAGGAACGGCTCGATCCCCATGTCGATCAATCGCGCGACCGCGCTGGCGGCATCGTTCGTGTGCAGTGTCGCCAGTACCAGGTGACCGGTGAGCGAGGCTTGGACGGCAATCTGCGCGGTCTCGAGATCGCGGATCTCGCCGATCATCACGACGTCGGGGTCCTGGCGCAGGATCGCACGCAGTGCCTTCGCGAAGGTCATCTCGATCTTCGGGTTGACCTGGGTCTGGCCGATGCCCTCGATGTCGTATTCGATCGGGTCCTCGACCGTCATGATGTTGGTCGTGTTCTTGTCCAGGCGACGGATGGCCGCGTACAGCGTCGTCGACTTGCCGGAGCCCGTGGGTCCGGTGACGAGGATGATCCCGTGCGGCTGGTGGATCAGGGTGTCGAAGCGGTCGAGCGCACCCTGCGACATGCCGAGGTTCGTGAGCTCGAGCTTCGACAGGTCCTTTTCCAGCAAGCGCAGCACCGCGCGCTCGCCGTGTCCTGTCGGCAGCGTGGACACCCGGACATCCACCGGCCGGCCCCCGACGCGCAGCGTGATGCGGCCATCCTGCGGCAGGCGCTTTTCGGCAATATCGAGCGCCGCCATGATCTTGATGCGCGACACCAGCGCCGCATGCAGCGCACGCTTGGGCCGGACCACATCGCGCAACGTGCCGTCGACGCGGAAGCGCACCAGCGAGTAGCTCTCGAACGGCTCGATGTGGATGTCACTCGCGCCGTCGCGCGCCGCCTGCGTCAGCAGCGCGTTGATCATGCGGATGATCGGGGCGTCGTCCTCGGTCTCGAGCAGGTCCTCGACGTCCGGGACCTCCTGCATCATCCGCGTGATGTCGAATTCACCCTCGATGTCGCCGACAATCTGCTGCGCCGAACCGCTCTGGTCGCCGTAGGTCTGCGAGATCGCTTCGGTGAGCTTCGTCGGTTCCACGACGATCGGTTTGACCGTCCCGGGGAACACGCGCATGACCTCGTTCAGTGCGGCGAGCGGTGTCGCGTCCGAGATCCAGACCTCGGCATCGCGCTCGCTCTTCGGCACCAGCAGGATCGCGTTGTCGCGAGCGTA
>Ga0316600_10000494_pt1 | contig 19017 bp, 20 predicted proteins | sample OWC_soil_day5_CT_FD_207652 | JGI IMG/M metagenome (GOLD analysis project Ga0316600, IMG submission 207652) | Wetland soil microbial communities from Old Woman Creek delta, Ohio, United States - OWC_soil_day5_CT | ecosystem: Environmental > Terrestrial > Soil > Wetlands | place: USA: Ohio... | reverse complement strand
AAGTTGAAACTCTTTTTCTATATTTTTTACTTTCACCTAATGGGTGAAAAAGGAGAAGGCGTGTAATGCTTAAATTTATTGGCATTGTAGCGGATTTTTAAATTTACGTGAATAATTCAGGTTTAATATATTCTTTCACGCTACACTATCCCCATCTGTAAAAACCATATAAATTACGATTTCTATAATATAAAATTTATTTTTATATTATAGCATACTGCCATCAAACAAAAATGAAAATTACCTGAAATAGTTGCCCAATTGTAATAACAATCAGTCTTTTCACTGTGATTAATTTAACTAATACTTCTATTATTGGTTGATTTTTGTCATATTTTAAGGTATTATGAATACTATAGTATTCATAATAGTAAATTAATATCCAAATTAATTTACTTTAGTAAAAAAACTTAGCGGGGCTCGTTCTGTTCCAACTGTTTCATAAATTGAACCAATGTTACATCTAATTCATTACATATCTTTACGATTGTTCGTAATGAAGGACTTTTTAATCCCCTTTCTAGCTGACTAACATAAGTACGATGAAGCCCTATAGCAAGAGCAAACTCTTCTTGGCTAAGTTCTTTTTCTATTCTTAATTTTTTTAATACTTGGCCAAAATTTTTTTCAATCATAATGTAAATATTATAATATTTATAACTAATTTACTAGAAACTTTGCTCAATTGAGGAAATTTAATGCAAGGAGGCTTAAAAAGCTACATTTTAATTATTCTAATAACAAAAATTTAGTTGCATTCAAAGGAGAACTACAAATGAAAATGAATCTTATGTCAAAAATGATCATATTTTTTCTTATTGTTGTTGCTGTTTGCGCAATTGGTACTACTTATACGGTTTACAATATTTCCGGAATCGTAAATTCAAGTAAGATTATTCAGCAAAAAAATATTCCTTTATTGCTAAAAACAATTACTGTTGGTAACAACGCTACAGAACAGGTAGCTGATTTACGTGGATATTTACTAACGGGAAATGATAAATTCATCAGTGAATATCAGAAAGCAAACAAAGAGAATGATACTCTAGAAAAAGAACTGATTGAACAATCAGGTACTGCAGAGGGTCGCAAATTAGCCAATGAAATAAAAGAACTCGATGATAACTATAGTGATATTGCTGAAAAAAAGGTAATACCTCTAAAAAAAGCAGGTAAAGAACAAGAAGCAATCCAGGTTATGAGCATCGAGCTTGCTCCTATTGGACAATCTTTGATGCAAAAAGGGGAAGAATACAGTGGTCTTAGAGAAAAGCAAATTAATAAAGCATTTGAAGCAGCAATAGAAACAGCGGAACATACCCAATTTATCGCCATTATGATTGGTATTTTGAGTGCAATAATTGGTATCATTATTGGGTTTTTTAGTGCCAGATCGATTTCTAAACCAGTCAATTCTTTGGCTGTGATAGCACAAGGCATCGCGAGTGGCAACCTAAGGCAAGATATAACTGTTAGCAGGCAAGATGAAATCGGCATTTTAGAAAAAGCCTTTGCCGATATGACACAAAAATTAAAAGAATTAATTTGTCGTATTCAAGAAAATTCGCAGCAAGTTGCTGCCTCTTCTGAGGAACTTACTGCGACCGCTGAGCAGTCTGCCCAAGCGACCAATCAAGTAGCAATTGCCATCACTGAGGTAGCTCATGGCGCAGATTTACAAGTAAATGCGATCAATGAGACCTCAGCGGTAATCGAAAAAATGTCCACTAGCATCCAACAAGTTGCGGTAAATGCCAACGGGGTTGCGGAAATGTCAGATAAGGCAGCAACTTCAGCGCAAACGGGCGGACAATCGGTCGATACAGCAATTAGCCAGATGGTTAATATTGAAAAAACGGTTAGCAATTCGGCGAACGTAGTTGCAAAGCTTGGCGAACGCTCGAAAGAAATCGGTCAAATTGTCGATACCATTTCAGGGATTGCTGGACAGACGAATTTGCTTGCACTCAATGCGGCAATTGAAGCAGCCCGCGCTGGCGAGCAAGGACGTGGCTTTGCTGTTGTTGCAGAAGAAGTTCGTAAACTTGCAGAACAATCTCAAGATGCAGCGAAACAAATTGCCACGCTGATTGGCGAAATACAAAATGAAACCAACAAAGCCGTAATTTCTATGCAAGAAGGCACGCATGAGGTTAAAATTGGCGCAGAAGTTGTCAATACTGCCGGACAAACATTCAAAGAAATTGTAACCTTGGTCAATCATGTATCTGATCAAGTAAAGGAAATTTCCTCCTCTATTCAAGAAATCGCTAGTAATAGTGAGCAAATCGTTTCATCAGTACAATCTATTGAAAAAATAAGTAAAGATGCTTCAGGACAAACGCAAAACGTTTCAGCGGGAACGGAAGAACAGTCCGCATCAATAGAAGAAATCGCTTCTTCCAGTCAAGTGTTAGCAAAAATGGCACAAGATTTACAGGAAGCTACGATTAGTTTTAAAATATAACGGATTCTAAAACTACTTGGTAAAGACATTCTAAAATAAATTTAAGTCAGAAAAAATCCGAAACCTTTACGGCTTCGGATTTTTTCTATTCTATAGATTGTATTTTGTTTTTTTAGCATGTATCCGCATGTAAACAATTTTACAAACTGGATATACTATGTCCAATAATCGTACATCATATGAAAATTAATTGAATGGAGTGATGATGCATATGTATCCAAAATACACAAACTTCGGTACAAAAACACAATCCAGTAAAACATCGATCGCCTTTCCACCACAGCAACAACTCTGCCAACCAGGAATAGAATATACCATGTCCCCTCGCCCAATATCAGAAAACAAAGCGTATCAAGGCAGTGGCAAATTACGCGGTAAAGTAGCCTTAATTACAGGTGGTGATAGTGGCATAGGACGTGCAGTTGCGTATGCCTTCGCCAAAGAAGAAGCCTGTATCACCATTTCCTATCTCAACGAACATCGTGATGCCAAAGAAACCGAAGAAAGAATCAAGGAGCTTGGTGGCAAATGCCTGCTACTCCCAGGCGATCTATGCGAGGAATCTCACTCTGATAAAATTGTAAAAAAAGTGATACAAATATTTGGACATATTGATATATTAGTCAACAATCACGCTGTTCAATTTCCCAAATCATCTATTCTTGATATAACTGCCGAACAGCTTGATCATACGTTTCGAACCAATATTTATCCATTTTTCTATTTAACGAAAGCTACACTACCCTATCTGCCGAAAAACAGTTCTATCATCAACACTACTTCGATAACCGCTTACAATGGAAGCAAAGATTTAATTGATTATTCAGCGACAAAAGGAGCTATTGTTAGCTTTACGCGTTCCCTATCATTATCACTCGCAGCAAAACAAATTCGTGTAAACGCAGTTGCCCCTGGCCCTATTTGGACTCCGCTGATTCCCGCTTCCTTTTCAACAGAAAAACTATCTGGCTTTGGTAACAATACTCCCATGAAACGCGCAGGTCAACCTTTTGAATTAGCACCTGCCTACGTATATCTAGCTAGTTCAGATTCTATTTATGTATCAGGTCAAGTTCTTCACGTCAACGGCGGTATGATTACTGAATCCTAATAAACAATATTTTTCAACATTTTTAAATTACTGACAACAGCTTTACATTAAACTAGATCTTTCTTTTTCTTATACCATAAATAACCGCCATAGGCAGCTAGAGAAATTAAGATGACTACAGTCAATCGCATTAAATTTTCATGATAAGAAGCTAAGTCATGTCCGAGCGTAACTTCAATCAAAGCCGATGGAAACTTACCAATCAGCGTCGCTAAAATATAATCTTTCAAACTAATGTCGCTGAGCGCGCCCAAGGCTGTAATCAGGCCCGAAGGAACAAAAGGAATACTGCGGGCAATCACCATAATCTGAAACCCTTTTTTACCACTAAATTCATTTACTCTCTGCAATGAATTACTACGCACAATCACGCGATGCGCATAGTCTTGAAAAAAATAACGCATAAAAGCAAAACTGATCACGACACCAACAGTTTCTGCTAGCCAAGAAATCATCGTCCCTTCTACAATGCCAAAAATAATACCATTTGCTGCTAAAATAAAAATATTGGGCAAAACAGCAACGGTATTAATAAATACAATTATGCCAAAACTTACCAAAGCTGCATAAGGACCATAAGAGCGAATATATTCAATACTAGCCTCCAAATCACCCGCCAAAAGCAATTGGATTACCTTATGCAGTGATTCAGGTTTTAGCCAATAAATTAGTAAAATAAAGAGTATAAATACTGCAAATAGCATGATACGATTTTTTGCTTGATTTTGATTCATTTTATTATCAAACCTCATCTTTTCAACATACTTCATCTTGTTTTATAACTAGAATGATCTATTTATATTTTAATTATCCTTAAAATACAAAAATCCTGCAAGCCTTACATAATAAAAACGACTTCATACAACATTTATCTTTAGTGATTTATGTCATTTACGTAGAAAAAGTAGCTTGCTTTTCATATATTTGATATAATAAAATATAAATCTTATCTAAACTATGATAGCAGCATTGATATTTTACAGAAGCGTTTTTTCGACTAAAAAACTACCCCAACAAAATAAATGCATCCGTTATTATCTTAATTTGATCCACTCTTGGACTTTGAAAGGAGTTGCATTCTTTTTGCATTTATTTACGAAAAAATTTGTTACTTTGGGAGTAATCACTGCATTTGTTTTTCTCTTGTCGGGAATTTATATTGCCTTAACTTACTTTCAAGGGGTACCGGTTTTAAATTATCACCAAATTAACGATACCACCCACACCCCTTTAACACTCAGTGCTAGCGAGTTTGAAGCGCAAATTAAATATTTGGCTAAAGAAGGGTATACCACAATTACCCCAGAGCAATTATCTGATCATCTAGAGTCCGGTAAAGAACTCCCTGCTAAACCTATTTTGCTTACTTTTGATGATGGCTATAAAGATAACTATCAGGTGGCTTATCCTATTTTACAAAAATACAATTTCACAGCTACGATATTCGTAATATCTGATTTCGTGAATACCTATGATCGTTATTTAACCTGGGATCAAATAAAAGAAATGTCTAGCAGTGGATTTTCTTTTGAAAGTCATACATTAAGTCATGTTACTTTGACCAATGTTGCTGATGATAATGAGCTTCGCAAGCAATTAATCAACTCAAAACAAGGGTTAGAATGGCGACTTGGGAAAAAGGTAGAATATTTGGCTTATCCTTGTGGTAAATATGATCAGAGAGTCATCGATGCAACAAAAGCTGCCGGTTATCGTGGAGCTTTTACGATTAATCTTGGACGAGATAAGACAAGTTCTACAGCCTATTATTTAAATCGAATTCCTATCTTCGGTGGAAATTCACATACCTTTGCTCGGTTTTGGTTACGTTTACAATTTACCCAACTATTTACTTCTTTACAAAATCTTAAAACTTTCTTAAACGACGGAGGTAGTACATTTTTATCTGGATTGATTTATATTCCATAAACTTAAATGATGAAACATTAGAACTATCGCAACAAAAAGCCTATGAACTTCAAATTGAATTGAATTTCATAGGCTTTTTAATGTTTATTTTAGCTAAACAGCTTCATTTTCAGTCGTTTTAATGCCCTCAAATTCTTCTTTAGACAGTATTTTTTCTGGATCTAGGATAATAATCAAGCGTTCATCTACTTTGCCGATTCCTTTAATATAATGATTCGTAAACCCACTGATTGAAACGGGTGTCTGTTCTAAATCTATATCATCCATTTTAACAATATCCGTAACTTCATCCACCATTAAACCCGCTATCGAATCATGAACATTTAACATAACGAACTTACTTTCATCGGACATTTCTACGTCCATTAAATGAAATTTATTTCTCAAATTATATAGGTACTTAATCTGTCCGCGCAAATTAATAATACCCGCTATTTCTTCCGGAATCCCTGGCAATAACTGGATTTTAAATTTCTTCGATCGCAAAATACCATTTACCGCCAAAACGTCAATACCATATTCTTGATTATCTAATGCAAATACAACCAATTGTATACTAGCCAAAACGAATCCCTCCTCTTATAGCTATTATTCTTCTGTTGCTAAAATATTTAGTTGATCAGTTAGGCTATTAATTTCTTCCACACTCGCGGTGACTTCTTCTATTGCAGCTGCTTGTTGCTCAATCGTTTCTGTTGTGTCATTCCCCATAACGACCGTTTTATCTACTGACGTTTTAATAATCGTCGTAAGTTCTTTGATCTTACCAACCGTTTGTTTTGAGTCGTCAGAAAGTTTTCTAATCTCCTGCGCTACAACCCCAAAGCCTAAACCAGCTTCCCCTGCTCTTGCTGCTTCAATCGCTGCATTTAAACCTAATAATCTAGTTTCATCAGCAATATCTTTAATGAATTCCATTACTTCATCAATTTTTCCCGTTACTGCATTCACATGTTTAATTTCATCATTTAAGCTAGTTTGCGTATGGCTCACCGTGGACGCTGACGCTGCCAACTCCTCCATTGTCGCCGATATTTGACTGATTCCATCACTTAACGTTTCCGATGATGTTTGTAATTTTAATTTTTGATAAGCAGCTTTTGACATATTATTGGCAACAATATATAGTACATTCGCAGCAGCTTCGATTCTTTCCTTAGACAATTGACTTATTTCTTTTACAGCTCCAACAAATCCGTCCCCATCAACACCGATTTCACCAGCAATTTTTCGATATTTTTCTTCCTCTGGTGCATCTGTAAGAACTTGCCCACCAAGGATTGTTCCAAGATGTCGCCCTTCAAGCATAATTGGTGCTGCAAAATCAATAAGGCCGGCATGACATTCATATACTACTGGCTTTCCTGTACGTACAGCTTCTTCGCCGCCTTTATGATGCGATTCAGCACAACGTTTATCACCGCACTCCGTTGAATGCGTATAATCCATGCAAAAACGAGTATAGCTACTAGGATTTGTAAGCGGCTTTCCATTGGGATCCACAGTTACACTTGCAACGCCCACGCCCTTGGCAAAATCATCTTGAAACCGTTGAAGAAAATCCATATTAATGACATCGGTTAAAGTAATGTGATCTAAATCTACGTTATTACCTACATTGTTTTTCTGATATTTGCTCATCATAATCTCTCCTTATAAATATTGCTAAAACCATGATATAACCACTATTTTTTTAAGTATTGCAAATGAAAATATCATTTTTAAAAGGCAACGATACTCAAACTTATCTTGATTATAATTCCTTAAAAATGGGAAGTCAATACAATTTTCTATTATTCTTGGAAAAAAAGTCTTTTTATATCAAATTTTTGTATCATAGAGTGAACGGAGGTGAAGTATATTGAAATTAGGAGATCGCTTACGACAAATAAGAGAACACTCTAAATTGTCACAAATTCAAGTAAAAGAACGGACAGGAATCAACAATAAAACACTATCCAATTACGAAAATAACATTAGCTCGCCAGATCCTTATACCCTTAAAGTATTGGCTGATTTATATAAAGTGAGCACAGATTGGCTCATTAGCGGGGAGCAGCAACCACTTACAAAATCGACCTATAATAGTTTATATATTTCCGATGAAGATTTACAATTTCTAATTAAGCTAAACAAACTTTCCCCTAATAAACGACGGGCTATTGAGATATTGATATCAGATAACGACAATTGCCCACAACAGAAGTACGATAGCTATTATTCAAACAAATCCGAATAAAAAGTTCAAAATTATTTTAAAGGGAAACGCATGCAACATTGATATTCATACGAAATAAAAGCTAAAGTCATCTCTTGCTCTTTTGCAAAAGATGACTTTAGTTTTTATAACAAACATAAATTTTTGAATAAAACAAAAACGTTTTACCTCAGCATAACCACTTAGATATGATACGTATCACCAAATCAATCTACTAACGATAATACCAAACCAAGTAGCAAAAAAACCACCCAATAGGTTAAACCCAACATTATAAAACGCACGCAATATATCCGCATCTTGCAAAAGTCGTAAAGTTTCATAACTAAAGGAAGAAAAGGTCGTTAATCCTCCTAAAAATCCTACAGCAATTAACAATCGCCAATAAGGACTAATACTGAGCCGTTCAGTCGTCATAGCCATAAATAAACCAATAATAAAACAACCGATAATATTAACTAATAACGTTCCCAAAGGAAAATCCGCACCAAATCGTGCAGCCATCCAATTTGACGCCAAATAACGACTAACAGCACCAATTGCTCCACCAATTGCAACTAAAAAAACACCTAGCATATAGTATATACCTCTCCTTTAACGTATCGGTTGCTTTATCCCATATTTGAGTACCTCAACATCATCAATGGTAACCAAACCTTTCTCCATCATTTCATCTAAATAGGGCAATAACTTTACAATATATTCTTCACTGTCAATAATTTCAACTAATATAGGCAAATCGCTGGATAAATCAACTAGATTTGCCGTATGAATACGTTTATCAGCACCATACCCCATCATTCCTCTAAAAATAGTAGCACCTGCCATATCTAACTCTTTCGTTTTTGCGATGATACTTTTGTATAACGATTGACGTTTATATTGATCACTTTCACCAATATAAATACTTAACCGTTTTGCTTTACTAGCAATTTTCGGCATGGGTTTTCCCCCTTTAATAATTTATCAATTTATATACCGTTTCCCTTATATGCTTCTTCAACTGCTACTGCCACCGCAACACTGGCACCAACCATAGGATTATTCCCCATGCCAATCAAGCCCATCATTTCTACATGTGCTGGAACCGAGGATGAACCAGCAAACTGCGCATCAGAGTGCATACGTCCCATTGTATCCGTCATACCATAAGAAGCTGGTCCTGCTGCCATATTATCTGGATGCAGAGTCCTTCCTGTTCCACCGCCAGAAGCAACTGAAAAGAATTTTTTACCTTGTTCGATGCACTCTTTTTTATAAGTTCCTGCTACTGGATGTTGAAAGCGTGTTGGGTTTGTCGAATTGCCTGTAATGGACACGTCGACATTTTCTTTAAACATAATCGCTACGCCTTCCATAACATCGTCTGCACCATAACATCTAACATTTGCCCGTTCACTAGAAGAATATTTAAACTCTTTTACGACTTCTAAATCATTCGTATAGTAATCAAATTTTGTTTGCACATAAGTAAACCCATTGACACGTGAAATGATTTGTGCAGCATCTTTGCCAAGACCATTCAGAATCACTTGGAGCGGCTCTTTTCTTACCCGATTAGCAGATTTAACAATACCAATTGCACCTTCAGCTGCAGCAAACGACTCATGTCCAGCTAGAAAAGCAAAACATTTTGTGTCTTCATTAAGCAACATTGCTGCCAGATTTCCATGACCAAGACCAACTTTACGATTATCAGCAACAGAACCTGGAATACAAAATGCTTGCAAACCTTCACCTAAAGCGCGTGAAACCTCAGTTGCCTTGGTATAGCCTTTCTTTATTGCAATTGCAGCACCTAAAGTATATGCCCAGCAAGCGTTATCAAAACAAATCGGTTGAATTCCTTTGACTATACGATGTACATCAACCCCTTTTTGATCACAGATTTCTTTTGCACTTTCAAGGGATTCTATTTCATATTGTTTCAATACTTTATTAATATTACTGATACGTCTTTCATAGCCTTCAAACATAACCATATTTTTCTCCTCCTTATCACTATTCATGTCTTGGATCAATTACTTTAACTGCTTCATCAAATCTACCATATTGACCGGCAGCTTTTTCTAATGCTTGATTCGCATCCATACCTTTACCGATCATTTCCATCATTTTACCGAGGTGAACAAACTTATATCCAATAATCTCATTGTTTTCATCTAAACCAATATGCGTAACATAGCCTTCTGCCAACTCTAGATATCTAGGTCCTTTTTCAAGAGTACCATACATAGTCGCAACTTGACTTCTTAACCCTTTCCCTAAATCCTCTAAACCAGCTCCAATTGGTAAGCCGTTTTCAGAGAAAGCAGTTTGCGTTCTTCCATAAGCAATTTGCAGAAAAAGTTCACGCATTGCTGTATTAATCGCATCACAAACTAAATCTGTATTTAAAGCCTCTAAAATTGTTTTACCAGGAAGAATTTCGGATGCCATAGCCGCTGAATGCGTCATGCCTGAACAGCCAATTGTTTCAATTAGCGCTTCTTGAATAATTCCATTTTTAACATTCACAGTTAATTTACAAGCACCTTGCTGCGGAGCACACCAACCAACCCCATGAGTTAAGCCACTTACATCTTTAACCTCTTTTACTTTTGTCCATTGTCCCTCTTGCGGTATAGGGGCTGCCCCATGATTAGGCCCCTTGGCTACTTTGCACATTGTCATTACTTCTTTTGAGTAGTTCATTATATCTCTCCTCTCTTCTAAAAAACAAAAGACTCCTACTAGTTAAAAGTTACTAGTAGGAGTCATCACCGTTATAACACGGATTTAATGGCGAACTCCATCGCCTATATGTACTATTTTATTATATCAATTCTCTACCAAAAAGGTCAACTTAAATCTTAACTTATGTTGATATGATATCATATCATTAGTCGATCCTATCAAATTTTAAATTTACCGACCTCTGAACGAAGATCCATCGCCAATTTAGCTAATGCCTGACTAGCTGAAGCAATTTCTTCCATAGATGCAGACTGTTCCTCGGTTGCCGCTGACACCGACTGTGCTTCACTTGAAGCATTTTTGCTCAATTGATCAATCGTCTGAACCGAAGCAACAATTTTTTGACTGCCCTCTGCCATATGATCGATTGCCTCAGATATTTCTTTCACTTGACTCGCTACGTGATTTACTCTAGTGGCAATATCTTGGAAAGCTTGCCCCGATTCATTCACGACTTCGGCACCGATTTTTACTTCACGCGTACCATTATCCATAGCAGTTACTGCTTTTTCTGTTTCACCTTGTATCTCACCAATTAAGCTGGCGATTTGCTTTGCTGCCTCTTGTGATTGTTCGGCAAGCTTACGAACTTCTTCAGCAACAACGGCAAAGCCTCGCCCTTGTTCACCAGCACGGGCTGCTTCAATTGCCGCATTGAGTGCAAGCAAATTCGTCTGTCCAGCAATTCCCGAAATCGTATCGACAATTTGTCCAATTTCCTTGGAACGCTCGCCCAATTTCATGACAACTTGTGCGGAAGAAACAACGGTCTGTTCAATCGATTTCATCTGGGAAACAGCTTTACCAACGGATTGGTTTCCTTTGTTCGCTTGTTCTTCTGCTTGCATTGCTTGCCCAGCTACTTCATTCGCATTCGCCGAAATCTGCTGAATACTTGACGATATTTGTTCTACCGCCGAAGAAGTGTGCTCAGCTGCTTTTAACTGCTGCTCTGCACCTTTTGCTACATCAGTGATTGACACTGCGACTTGTGTAGCTGCCTCTGCTGATTGATCTGCACTAGCAGTTAACTCTTCTGACGAAGATGCCAATTGCTCTGCTGAAACATTCACATGTTTCATTAATTCACGGATACTGCTTCTCATACTTGCCAAAGCATCTGCTACCTGACCAATTTCATCTTTTCTAAGTATAGTACGAGGTTTATCTCTAAAATCACCATCTGCCAATTCTTTACATACAACTACCATTTTATTCAGAGGCGTTACAATCATTTTCACAATATAAAATCCACACACACCTATAATAATAAAGGAAAGTAAAATCACAATCATCGTAACTTTAGCTGTCTGCTGAGCCGCTTCTCTGTCCTCTTTTATCATTTGTTCAGAGATTTCAGCATAATAATCGGAAAACTCCTTTAAGTTTCCAGTAAACTCAAGCATTAATGGTAAAACTTTTACAGTATATGCTTGATAAGCTTCGGCATTTTTATTTTGCAAGGCCAAATCAATAACTACTTTTCGTTCGTTACGATATTTCTCCTTTGAAGTTTGTATCTTTTTTATAATCGCCTGCCCTTTAGCATCTAAATGAGCTTTTTCCAATTTTTCAAATACAACATTTGTTTCTGTTGCTTTGCCGTCTATGTATTTTTTTAAATACGCATTTCTACTTTCATCTTCAGTAATCATTATTTCCAGCATTGCACCAGTCACAAGTGCTATATCAGCTCTCACTTCATTGATTTGTTTCACTGGAATTAAACGATCTTCATACAATACATCAATGCTCTCATTTGCCTCTTTAAGGTTATAATACCCTATGCCACCAACCAAAATGACGACTAAAAATGAAGCTAAAATTAAAATTCCTATTTTGAAACTCATTTTCAGATTATTGAAAAAACTCATATGCTCATCTCCTCTTTTTTTCTCAATAGCAAGCACTATTTAATTGACCAGCGATCAATTAAATACATCGAAATTTGTAAATTCTTGCTTTTTTTAAGTATACTACTATTTTTTGGACGATACAATATAATAATCAAAATTTATTTTATTATGTATTTCAGTTATAATGTATACAAAAAAAACCTCTGCAATTTTCTACAGAGGTTATACTTTCAAATGGTGCGGGTGGAGGGACTTGAACCCCCACGGTTGCCCGCCAGATCCTAAGTCTGGTGCGTCTGCCAATTCCGCCACACCCGCATTTGGTGTTAACTAGTTCGTTAACTTACTTATATATAATATCACATCAATATTATACTGTCAAATATTTTATTGCCAAAATCTTAGCATTCCTTGAAACATCTTTATTTACACACTTTTTTCATCATCAAAATACACGTCAATAACAAAATAATCATAAAAAAAACTAAAAAAAGTATGGAAACAACAGAAAAATCATTTCCTGTACCAATCGCCCGAAGTAACGCACTTGTATGCGTAAGAGGCAATACTTCAATAATTAATTTAAATACTATTGGTAACTTATCCAAAGAAAAAAAAGTACCGCATAAAAATGACATAGGCAATAATAAATAGGTATTAAAACTCCCCATATCTTCATAGGAATGGGTTAACATAGCCACAAGAAAACCAAATGCAGAAAAAATAATACAATTTAGCATCAACACACCGATAAATACTATATTGATATGCAGCGTAGCACCAAAAGCATATGCTAGTGCAACAATAATAATCGAAGATAACATTCCACGTAATGTACCAGCGGCAATTTTACCAATAATAAAAGCTAAAGGCTTAATTGGTGCAACCAAATATTCTTCTAAGCTTTTCTGATAGATACGCGCAGTGTGCAGTGGCGGGCCAACGCTATTAAAACTAATATTCATCGAGTTTAACGCCAGAATTCCTGGCACCAAAAAATCTAGATAACTACCAGTTCCCGTCACTGGAATACTCCTCCCTAACCCCCAACCAAAAGCAACCAAATATAACATGGGTGCAACCATACGGCTTAATAAGAATTTAACTAACCGCCGCTTTAAAACTATCCAATCACGCCAAAATACAGTGAAAATATCATAAAACATCAGCTGCTCACCTTTCTTCCAGTCAACTCTACAAAAACGTCTTCTAAATTTGAATGGCGAATCGTCGTAGTTGTATCAAGTGTACCAGCAAATTCTGCTGCCTTTTCTCTTGTAGTAAAGAAGTTATACTCACGCCCCATATCGCCTTCCCATTCAACAACATACGTACCAAAGCGCTGACATAAATTCACGGGTGAGTCTAATGCAATCAGCTTTCCTTTTTCCATAATCGCCACACGATTACAAAGATTTTCAGCTTCTTCAATATAATGTGTTGTCAGTAGTACGGTAATATGCTCATTATGCATCCGTCGAATCAAATCCCATAATCGCCGTCTCACTTGCGGATCGAGAGCAACCGTTGGTTCGTCTAAGAATAATATTTTCGGTTTGTGCATTAAAGCCCGCGCAATTAGAAGCCTGCGTTTCATCCCGCCCGATAATGATTGCACTCGATCGTTAATACGTTCACTAAGCTCTACATACTCAAGTAATTCAATCGTACGAGACTTACGCTCCCTTGCTGACATATGATACAAGCGACCATGTAATTCAAGATTTTCCCCAACAGTCAAATCTTGATCTAAATTAATATGTTGCGGTACAATTCCAATCAAAGCTTTGATTTTTTCAACATCATGGTGAATATCTAATCCATCAATCTTGATCTCCCCAGCCGTTGGTTTCGTTAACATTGTTAACATCCGAATCGTCGTTGTTTTCCCAGCGCCATTTGGTCCAAGCAGGCCAAAAATTTCACCTTGTTCTATTTCTAAATTTAATCCATTTACCGCAATTCGTTTATCAAAATTTTTTACTAAAGCTTCAATTTTTATCATTTTATCACCTCTATAAAAACATACCGTATAATTTTATTATATAACGACCAGAACTGAAAGCAAAATTTATATTTAAGAAAGCATTCTTATCATAATTATAATGAAAACAATACAATAGCCTTGGCTGCTGAGGGGCCCTCAAGCCAAGGCTATCTATCCTAACAGTCAGTATGCTGTTATTAAAAAAAATATGTTCCTAGCGTTAGTAGGAACATAAGTTACGTGAAACCGTAACAAGACAACTAGAATATATAAGCAATCTTTCCCGCAAAAGCTAATAAGCAAGAAAAACTTTTCGACAAATAAAAACCTCTCTTTGCAGAGCGCAAAAAGAGGCTAATTCGCTATAATAAATCAATCTAAAATAGAAATCTCGACAATATATAAATAGTCGAGATAAATAGATTGCTCTATTAATCCCCTTCCCCATCGCTCGCAGGTCAAACGGTGATCGTCAATTAGGCAGTTCTCCTGGCTCTAGGTCATCGCTCCTCCAAACCTTCCCGAAACAGCGTTTCAGTGGCATATATTGAAATTGCTTCCTATTACAGTGGCGGGACCGCGTTGGCATTACACCAAACTTCCCTATTAAGTCCGTGGGACACCTAATTCTTCTTATCCAATTAAAAATTAAAGTAATTAAAGTAATTAAAGTAATACTTTAATTACTTTAATAGTATCACTACCATACTATATTGTCAATATACACAAACATCGTTCGTATTAGTGCTTATTATATTTTTCTAACATAACCAATTTACGTTGCATATTGTCAATAAAAGCGCGTGCCCTATCTAAGTCTGCACTATCAGGATGCGCTGCTGCAGCCTCCCAACGTTTCAAATTAGCCTCACTATGATGATGCGGGTTATCTGTCGGCAAATTTTTACGTTTTTCAAGTAACGCTGGATTGATTTTTCCACGGCACGAGAAAGTACCAAGAATATTACAATCTTCCCCCACTAAGTAAGCCGCTTTCGCTAAGCTAGTAACTGCATGTTCACTAATAGGATCTGCACCTAATGTTTGAAATAAAACAACTTGCTTATCTTTAATACTTGCTAAAAATTCTTTTGAGAATCGGTCTGGTCCACCTCGCGCTACCCAAAAGCCAGTAACAACGACATCAAATCCATCGATACTTGGCTTTTCTTTTACATCTTTTAGAACTGCTTTGTCAGCTAATTCTTCAACCATCGCTTCTGCCACTTGTTTGGTATTGCCAGTATTACTTGAATAAACAACTAACCATTTCTTCATACAAGGATCTCCTAACTTAAATGTTTACTTTAGGTATTATATAACAGATTATCTCTATAATAAAATATTTTCCATTAGCAACTACGTTTTTTTAGTTTGCTAAACAAAAGAAAAACTATCACATTTATTTTGTAATAGTTTTCTAATCAAAAATCAAAATTTTCCAATATTTTATTATTGATGACAATATCAACAAGAGCCGCATCGAATTGCGTACCTCGATGCCGTTGTAGTTCCTCAATTGCCTCAGCTACGCTTAGCTTTTTACGATACGCGCGCTGGCTAGTCATTGCATCAAACGTATCTGCGATCGCAATAATACGCGAAGCCAAAGAAATTTCGTCTCCCTTTAATCCATCTGGATAACCTTTTCCATCCATACGCTCATGATGATGCCGAACAATATCGACCATTGGTTTTAACACTCTTATTTTACTCACAATATGATAACCGATCATAGGGTGAGTCTTCATCGTTTCATATTCTATATCACTTAATTTTCCTGGCTTATTTAAAATACAATCGGGAATACCAATTTTACCAATATCATGGAGATGTGCACCAATATGGATACGCATTTGCTCACTTTCGGGTAAAGCCAACACCTTTGCAATTGCTAAAGATATCTCGGCAACTCTTTCTGAGTGCCCACAAGTGTACGCACTTTTAGCATCTAACGTTGTACTAAAGGCATCTACGATCTCATGTAAATCTCCTGCTAAAAGTAAATCATTCATAACTTCACCTTTACTAGAAAGTTTCTATATGAGACGATTTCTAACTTTTTACTTTTCCTGAACACTGACCGCTACAACCACTACAGCCGCCTCCTGTAGAACAACAATCGCTTTCGCCTTTCGTAAATTTTCTAATGATTTTTTTCATTCCTAACACAAAAACAAAACCAATTACAGCAGCAATGATCGCCGTTGAAATAAAACCTGTTGTCATACTAAACCTCTCCTTTTCATGTTATTACACGATCCATTATTTAAAAAACTAATCTTTTTATGTTTCTTACCCCATAAAAAGATTAGCTTTATTTAAATTATATAAATCAAGCACCAAATCCTAATAACTTACCAACTTGATAAATCACTAATGAAACCACCCAAGCAACTACAAACGTATAGCCAGCAGAAAACAACGTCCATTTCCAAGAGGAAAATTCTTTTTTAATCGTCCCAAGTGCCGTCATACATGGCGTATACAATGCGATAAAAATCATAAACGCATAAGCTGACAATGATGTAAACGAAGTACCAATCGTCGATTGCATTTGTTGCGCCGCTTCTGTTGCGTCTTCCGCTACGTCTGCAACCCCATACAATACACCCATGGTAGCAACTACTGCTTCTTTTGCTAAAATTCCAGTAATAACTGCAGCGCCAGCTTCCCAAGTATCAAAGCCATGGAAAACGAATAAATTTGCAACAGCTGCACCAATAGTTGCTAAGAAACTTTCTTCCATTTCAGCTGGGCCACTAAAGTTATAATTACTTAAGAACCAAATAACAATAGACATTGCAAAAATAATTGTACCAGCTTTCACCAAGAAGCCTTTCCCTTTATCCCAAGTCTCTAATAAAACTGTTTTCATATCAGGAAATCTATATGGCGGTAATTCTAACAAAAACGTACTTTCTTCACTTTTAAAAGTCGTCGAATTTAAAACTTTTGCCATAACAATTGCAGCAATAACACCAGCTACATAAATAGAAAATACAACATTCGTTGCATCATCGGGGAAAAATAGAGCCGCAAACAATGCCATAACAGGAAGCTTTGCTCCGCAAGTTAAGAAAGGAGTAACCAGCATGGCAATTCTTCTATCTTTTTCAGAGTCTAGAGCTCTTGCTCCCATAATTGCTGGAACCGCACAACCAAAGCCCATAATAAGTGGCATAACTCCTTTACCAGTAAGACCAGTCCGACGCATAACAGGATCCATAATGAAGGCAACACGTGCCATATAACCCGTACCATCCAAGAAGCTTAAACAAAAAAACAAAGTAAAGATAAGTGGCACAAATGTTACCACACCACCAACACCGGCTATAACACCATCAACAAGCAACGATTGTAACCAGTCTGCAACTTCTAAATCTGCCAGTATTTCTTGTGCCCAAGGTGTTAATGTATCACCAATGAATCCATCAACAAAATCCGCCATTGGCTGTCCAATCCAATCAAAGGTAATCTCAAATAACATATAAATTATTGCAAAAAGAACAGGTAATGCCAAAAAACCATTAGCAAAAATATGATCAATTTTTTCTGTTATAGAATTACTAGTGCCGCTTTTCTTAACAATTTTCCCCATAATATTATCAATAAGCGCATAACGAAGTTCAATAATTTCTTCTTCTACTTGATCTTTATTATTATTACTAATTTCTTTTACTTTAGCAATATGTTCCTCAATCAAATCACTTGGATGATAGTTGCATAATGCTTTTTCAGTGAAAACATCCATCAATTTTTTTATACTTTTGTGATCTTTCGCAACTGTTTCCACAACTGGCATACCAAATTGGGCTTCCATTTCTTTTACGTTAATCGTAAGCCCACGCTTTTTTGCCTCATCCATCATATTCAAATCAAGAATCACAGGAATCCCACATTCAAGTAATTGCAAAGTCAAAAACAAGTTACGTTCTAAACTCGAAGCATCTAATACATTGACGACAATTTCTGGTTTTTCATTTAATAAATAATCAATAACGATTTGTTCTTCTGCCGAACGTGCATTGATACTATAAGTGCCCGGTAAATCAATCACAGAAATCGCCCGATCATTATGATTTACATAACCGACTTTTTTATCTACCGTTACCCCTGGCCAGTTACCAATTTTTTGTCTTGCACCTGTTAAGTTATTAAATATTGTCGTTTTCCCTGTATTCGGATTTCCCGTTAACGCAACCGAAAGTGTTGCCATTCTACATCAACTCCTCAAAATTAACAAACTAAATTATAATACACTTACCATAATATTTTTGGCATCTGCTACACGTAATGCTAAGTTATAAGAACGAACCGATATCGCCATTGGATCGCCCATTGGTGCTGACCGTAATACTTTTACTGTCGTACCTTTGATTAACCCCATACTCATAAGACGTGACTTAATACTCGAATTTTCCAATCCTTCTATCTTCACAGTAGAACCTGGTTGAACATCATTTAATGTCATCTCTATTCCTCCAATCATAATCAAAGTTTCACAGCAATGATTATGATTTTCATTATCATTGCTATGGATTTATAATATAATACATCACTCTTTTTGTCAAGATAAATGATAATCATTTTCAAAAATCTGTGATTGATATATGATAATGTCCTAGTATACGGTTTTTGATTATGTCCCAAACCACATGATATACTATAGCCTTATTCTTAATAGAAAGTTGAGGCTCACAATGAAGAAAG
>Ga0316600_10000493_pt1 | contig 19036 bp, 18 predicted proteins | sample OWC_soil_day5_CT_FD_207652 | JGI IMG/M metagenome (GOLD analysis project Ga0316600, IMG submission 207652) | Wetland soil microbial communities from Old Woman Creek delta, Ohio, United States - OWC_soil_day5_CT | ecosystem: Environmental > Terrestrial > Soil > Wetlands | place: USA: Ohio... | reverse complement strand
GGTTATGAATAGATGTTCTTGCGGAAGCAAATATTTTGAAGATATTGATGTAACTCCTGTCGGAATTACAAAGAAAAGATATTTTACAAGATGTAAAATATGCGGTTTGATCGTAGCAGTGCATGGGGGTGGTCCGAAGAAAAAATATTATGCTATGTTATTACGCTTACCGTTTGTAAAGAAGAAGGTTTTATGGTAATTGAGCTAGCAGACGATTGAGTAGGTATACACTCTAGCAAATTATCTGAATTACGGCAGGAAAATATAAAAAAATAGAGTTGGGTTAAAAAATATTAATAAGAGAGTACTTAAGTTCTACAGACAGACACGGGGCATAAATAGGAAGGTCGATGTAGGAACAACAGTAACTTTTAAGATTCCCCTAAGTTGTCCAAAATTTATTTAGACTTCTTTGTTAAAATAATGCTAGCCATAATGAAGGAAGTGATGTTGTGTTAAGAACAATCATTATTGATGATGAGCAACCAACTATTGATATGCTTAAAATGTCGCTGTTAATTACAGCGGATGTAGAAGTCATAGGTGTATATACCAAGGCGTCTGAAGTTTTGAAAAATATAAAGATGCTAAAGACTGAAGTGGTTTTTTTTGATGTTGAAATACTTGGCGTAAACGGATTTGAACTCGGAGAACATATACTGGAACAGGATGTAGATCTAGATAGCATGTTTGTGAAGGCATTTTGCAATTATGATGTTGAAACATTTGAGTTAGATGCAACATTAAAGCTATCTTTAAAAGAAAGTGTGGAGAGGACAATTTCTCGACTGCTCACAAGTGCTAACTTAAGGACTAGTGTTGTAAATCAAAAAGCGCAAATATTCTCTTTGGGCAAATTTGAAGTGCGCAAAATCTCGGAAGGAAAGTTAATTAAATGGCGTACAGCTAAAGTGGAGGAACTTTTTGCGTATTTGCTCTATCATCAGGGGAGTATTGTGCCGAAAGGGAAAATTATTGAAAATTTATGGGACGCGAGTGAAACGGCTAATAATAATCTACATACAAGCGTATATCGCTTAAAAAAAACATTAAGAGAAAATGAAATGGATATATCAATTTCATTTTCTGGTGGTGGATATATCTTGCATCTTGGTGAGAACATTGCCTATGATGTCAACGAATTTAAAAACTTTATTGGGCAGAGTAAAACTATAAATAGGAATACAATTAAAGAATTTGAAAAAAATATTGTGCTGTATCAAGGCGATTATTTAGAGAACAAAGATTATCTATGGTGTGAAACTGAACGATTTAAACTGCAAAAAAGCTATACAAACATTGTAAAGCAAATGGCTAGATATTATTTAGAGGTAACGGAGTATGTCAAAGCGGAACATTTGCTTTTAAAAACGATTGAGTATACACCATATGATGAAGAATCTTATGAAATATTGCTGCAAATGTTTTTTTTGCAAGATAATAGGGTGGCAGTGATTAAATACTATGAGAATTTGAAAGTTATACTGAACAAAGAACTTGGCATTGAGCCACGACCTTCACTCAAGTGTATGTATGAAAAAATGATACAGATATGACTGTGTCTTTTTTTGTCCAGAAAATGTCCAGAATGAAATGTCATAATAGAGATAAATAACGAATGATTAATTTAATTGTCTAATGAGTACCGATAATGTAATAATTTAAACTTTTTAAAAGCGACTAATAAGTTTCGTATAGCATAGTAAAAAATCTTAATAAATAATTGGCAAACCTTCTAAAAGGAAGGGACGCAAAGCCGTGGATCTAAGGACATAATTTGTCTATGATAGCTAGGTTGCATATAAAGCAACCTAGCTATTTTTATTTTTAAACGAAGGAGAGAAAAATGGTTATGAATAGATGTTCTTGCGGAAGCAAATATTTTGAAGATATTGATGTAACTCCTGTCGGAATTACAAAGAAAAGATATTTTACAAGATGTAAAATATGCGGTTTGATCGTAGCAGTGCATGGGTGTGGTCCGAAAAAAAAATATCATGCTGTGTTATTTAATTTACTAAATGAATGCAGAGAAATTTTTAAAAAGTATGGTATAAAAAGAAATAAAGTACGTATTGGCTGAAAAAGCAAGCCAAGGAGGTTTATTTTTTTCTCTATTTAAACTTGGTAATTATAGTGGCGGTTTTAAGTAGCATAGATTCGATTTATCTTGCATTTAAAAAAAATCCCTCTGGTATCCGGTATCCGAAAATTTTTCTTGACACTGTATTACACCAGCCTTTAACAAAAGCAATAGTGTCAATACTATAGTCACTCATTCACGTACTCATTATACAATGAGTCATTTTGTCATTTCTAAGTAAACAATGATATTTTGTAAAGGAGCTTTATTTTGCCCAGAATAAAAAAGAAAACGAGTAAAAACCCAAATTCATTTATTTCCAAGGTAGTTATACCGAAAGAAGATCAATCAGTCGATCATATTTCTATACCCAAAAGGGCGATAAAATATATCGCTGGTGGAGTATGTTTACTGATGGTATTTATTATAGGTGCCTTTGTTCATTATAACCAAGTAGTCAGTAACGCCAATGACGAAAAAGCAGAATTAGAGTCTTTGCGCAGTAATAACCAGAGTCAAATGGCAGAAATAGACGAGCTATCTAAGAAGACGATTCAGTTACAGAATAATATGGATAGATTAAATGCCTTGGGTGCGGAGATTCGTAATATTGTTAATAATGATAGTCCAATAGCAACATCTCGGTCAGGTTTGGTTCGTCCTAGCGTTTCTGCTTATAGTGAAGATAGCGAACAGGAACAGTTGGAGCTTGATGATATTAACAATCGAGTGAATCAATTGCAAGTTGCCGTGAAAGTACGAGAAGCAAGTTTAAATAGTCTAAAAGAAGAATTATTGTCTAAGCAAGCGAGAATTGCTGCAACGCCATCTATTTGGCCAGTGAATGGTCAAGTTACTTCACCTTTTGGTCGACGCGGTATGGTGGGGGAGTTTCATCCAGGCATTGATATTGCGGCTGCGATGGGGAATCCTGTTGTGGCAACAGCTGATGGTATTGTGGTATACAGTCAATGGGATGATGGCGGTTATGGCAAGTTAGTAGAAATTGATCATGGAAATGGTATCCATACCCTTTATGGACATAATTCTGGGATTGTAGTTACTAACGGTCAAGAAGTGAAAAAAGGCCAGCTCATTGCCTATAGCGGTTCTACTGGTTATAGTACTGGACCGCATGTTCATTATGAAATCAGAGTAAATGGTACTGCAGTTGATCCAAGAAAGTTTTTAAATTAGTTGTCATTTTATAATGATAACTAATTTAGAAAATTAAGGAATAGTTGTAGTAGTAATCGTAATTAGTATACTTCATGCAGTAACTTCGTTATAAACAATCATCTATAGCAAGTCTATAGAATAAATTCAGAAATTATGGTGATGTAAATGAATTTCATGATGATTTCACTCGTTGTAATGCTGATTAGTGTATTAGTGATTTTTAAAATCACTAATCGTTTCGGTTTACAGCTAAAACTTAAGCCTTTGTTGCTTTGTGCCTTTTGTGCTTTTTGGATAAATCTATTCACTCTTTTCATCTCGCCTTATTTGATGTTTTCACATTTGGGGCTTATTTTTGTTTCAGTATTGGGTTCAGCTTGTGCTGTTACTTTTTACAATGAGAAGCTGACGACATTAAAAAATGATTCCGATGCTTTAGAAATCCAAAAATCCACTCATATAATAAAGAGTATAGAAAAATTTTCTTCTGCAACAACAGAAAACAACATAAAAAAAGAAGAAAACATTTCAGTTATAGATTTAGCTAAAGTTCCTGTTGCTGAAATACCTGATGAAATGCGAATTATCACGGAGTCTAATAGTCTTGAAAGACTGGATGAAAAAGAGCAAATTGAAAAAGAGATTGAATCAACAAAAAAGCAAAGACTCAGTGAAGAACTGGAAAAGCTGAATTCTTTAGATGAAATTCTTGATTATGCTTATGAGCAGAAAGAGCATAAGCAATATGTAAATTCTCTTTTTGCTTTTAAACAGGCTTTAAAAAAATACAGCAATGATGAATATGCACCTTTTATTATTATTGAAATGGGCAATATCTATAAAAATATTGGATTTTATGACGAGGCTCTTAACATCTATGCGAGAGCATTTTCATTACCATACGTTGCAGTCAATGACGTAGTTAAGGAAAAATTCCAAAGGGAAATTACTTATCTGCGTGTCATAAAAGTAATTTTGCTGGAACATAATTGTTCAAAAAAACCATTCAATCAAATCCCGCAATTCATTATGCAGAAAATTGAAGTGGCATTTCAACATTGTAAGGAAAATATTAATTGTGAATAATCAGGAGGTTTATCAGTGAAAAAACGTAGAAATTTTAGGTTTACCTATTATCAGCATTACCGAAGGGCGGGAGCTCGGCATCAGCAAGTCCTTATTAATTGATGCGCAAAATGCTCGTGTTTCTGCTTTAATTATTGAAGATGAAGACTGGTAGCGCGGCGTGAAATTATTGCCGTATGAAGTAGTAATTGTTATGGGGGATGATGCAATTACAATTACCAGCAGTGAAAACATCTTAAACTTTAATAAAACTATGGAATATGAATTTTTGCTTGATGTGAATGCCTATATAAGGGAAAACTGAATTCAAAATTGAAAAAACTTGCTGCATCAATTTCATAACCAGAACAAGGGAATTTATAGCACCAAAATCAGCAACTATAGTAAAAATAGCAGAACTGGTGAAAATGAAGTTGAAGTCTCTAAATTTGCAGATGACAACAAAGCGACTAAAGAAAGACATCGTCATTGCTTACTTAGAGAAAAAGCCAGCCAACGTATTATAATCGATACTGGAGATTGTTGAACTTTCGATGAAGGGAGGCTACACAAAATGAAGTCCCTGCGAATGAATGCAAGGGCTTTATTCTTAAATGTTAAATGAGGGGAGAAATTTATATTTTTCTAAAAAAACTCAATTTATCCTGCCGCATCAATAAGTTGATTCTTTTTTTTGGAATCATTCTCATTTTTTTCAGTATTTTGGTACTCACTTCCAGCCTAGTTTTAATGAATTCAGACCGCATCAGTTATGGCATCAGCATTAGTAAGATAACACTCAGCAATCTTACAAAAGAAGAAGCTATTGAAACCATCACACCGATTTATACAAAGAAATTAGAATCTCTCGACTTCATTAAGTTGACTTATAAAGGACAGTCCTGGGTCATTAACCCCAGTGATATTGATCTCAAAATCGATTTGCAAGGCACGGTTAATGAGGCCTATTCCATTGGACGTAATCCTAATATCATAAAAGGTTTTATGGAACGTATCGATAGTATTATAAATGGACGAGAAATTTCTTCTAAAGTAACCTATAATGAAGATAAATTAAAGTCCATTTTAAAGCAAATAGCAATAAAAACGGACGAGCCTAGCAAAAATGCTGAATGTACCTTAACTGACAAAGGCGAAATATTGATTACACCAGAGATTATCGGTCAAACTTTGTCTATTGATGATTTTTCCAACGAATTAAAAAATATAATCCTTGCATTGCAATTACCCCAAAATATTTCTATTCCACTGACAGAATCGGCACCGCTTGTAACTGCAAACAGCCTCAAAGGGATTGATACCATCCTTAGCTCTTATTCAACGCAATTCAATAACAGTAATTACAAGCGCAGTGAAAATATTCGTATTTCAGCAGCCAGTTTAAATCATATATTGATTGATCCAGAACAAATCATATCATTTAATGAATTAGTTGGTCTGCGACTCGCTCAAGCAGGGTACCAGGAAGCACCTGTTCTTATCGACGGAAAATCCGTTCCCGACATAGGCGGTGGTGTATGCCAAGTCAGTTCAACTTTGTATAATACAGTTTTACTAGCAAACTTAAAATCTGTTGAACGTATTTCCCATTTTTACCCATCAAGTTACGTTCCAATGGGTCTTGATGCGACAGTTGCTGACCATCTTCTTGATTTTAAATTTCAAAATATATTGAAGAATCCTATTTATATCATCACTCAGGTTTACCAAGGAACGGTATCCATCTACATACTGGGGAATCATGACGACCTTAGTCCTTATAAGATTTCTTTGATTTCCATCATTGAGCAAACGACTTCTCCCCCAATATCCCTTAGGTATGATAAAAGCTTGCCTGCAGGAAGTCGCATTCTCATAGATTCGGGAAAACCCGGTTATATCGTCTCTGCTTATCGCCTCAAAAGGATCAACGATAAAGAAATTGAACGTGAACTTTTACATACAGATACCTATTCACCAACCGACAAAGTTTTTCTAATTGGCACGAGGTAAAAAGATACTGCTATAGCTGCAACTAGTGGGGGCGTGCGAAATATTCTGTGCAAGTTTTTGGGGGGGATTCGGTTTATTACTTTTGAAAAAGCAATACTATTTAACATAACACGAATAAAGTTTGCTGGTTTTTAAAAATTGCGCATAATGTGAATAAACTGCACAATAAGATACAGGCAGGACGTTGTGGGCAACATTTATATCCATTGCAAACAACAGCATAAACATAAATATAAATATAACCCAAAAGCGTACACAAAAATTAAGTGGATTTATACCGCTTAGTTTCGTGTACGCTTTTTTAAGATGGCGCCCTCTTTTATTTAAAATTGTGGTTGAATCGGGCAAAAAAAGAGGCTATCGCTAGCGTTGAAGGGACTTGGCAGGGAATTTATTTTTGTGAATTTGACGGACCGCGAAAGCGTATGTTCTTGACATATGGCGGAAAGAATGTACAGTTATTTTAGGTAGAGCATTTTCTCAGCAAAATTTGTGTAGCCAACTGGAGAAGCAGGTGGGAAAGGATTTAAACATCAATATATAAAAAAATGCATTGATATTATTCAAATGCATTACCCGACGAATTCTTCTATGTTGACAAACTAACATCGTTAGTTTTATAATTAACTTCATTAGTTTTGTATCGTTTTGACAATACCGTTGTAGAAACTATTCATGAAAGAACGAATCAATTTAGTGCGATGAACATTTGAAAAAAATTAGATAATAATGGAAAGGCGGTGGTGCTTTTGTGTACACGTGTTAGATTAGATAGCCAGACCATCGTAGCTGCTGCTGCGGGAATCGCTGACTTGAATGGCTTGGATAATGTTACGCTTACTTCCGTAGCAAATCACTTGGGAGTTCGCAAGCCCTCCCTGTATAACCATATTAACGGACTACCTGAATTAAAAGGACAATTGGCGATTTGGGGTACAGATCAGCTCCGAGTCAAAATAAGTGAAGCAGCTATTGGTAAATCGAGACATGAGGCCATTGAGGCTATCGCTGAGGCCTACAGGTTATTTGCCAAAGAGCGACCAGGTTTGTACAGGGCCATCGTTTCATCCCCAGACCGTGAGAATCTAGAGCTAAAGGTTGCCATTAAAAAAATGATGGCGGTAATTTCAATGGTGCTAGAGCCATATAATTTGAGTGCCGATGATAGAACTCATGCAATTCGAGGGCTACGTAGCCTGATGCATGGTTTTGCATCTTTGGAAGAAGCCGGATGGTTTGCTGCACCCGTAGATCGGGAGGAGAGCTATCAAAAGCTAATCAACATTTTCATTCGTGGTATTGAGTCTTCTTGTGATTAACTACTGAACTAACTAGAATTATAGAATATGAGGATATTATTATGGAATTTTGGAAAAAGAATCTGTTGGTGTGCTGGTTTGGCTGTTTTGCCACGGCTGCAGGCTTAAGTCAAATAGCTCCGGTCTTACCTCTATACATTGAACATTTAGGAGTAGAAAATATTGAAGAAATCGAACAATGGTCTGGGATTGCATTTGGTGTTACTTTTATCGTTATGGCAATTGCTTCGCCAATTTGGGGGCAAGCTGCAGACCGATATGGGCGAAAACCCATGTTACTTCGTGCCAGCTTGGGAATGGCTATTGTCATAACTTGCATGGGATTTGTACAGAACGTTTATCAATTGGTGGGGCTACGGCTAATACAAGGAGCTGTCTCAGGCTTTGTTTCCGCTGCCATAACTTTAATTGCAATCCAAGTGCCAAAGGAACGTGCTGGATGGGCATTAGGTACGCTTTCTACTGGAGCGGTTGGCGGAATGCTGTTAGGGCCGTTAATCGGTGGCTATCTCGCTGAAACGTGGGGATTTCGTAGTGTATTCTATGCTACGGGTACATTGCTAATGATCGCGTTTATGGCATCTCTTTTATTTGTGCAAGAAGAGTTCCAGCCCCCCAAAAAGAATGTACTTTCTTTTCGTGAAGTTTGGAGTTTGATACCTAACCCTAGAATCATGATAACTATGTTTGTGACTACGTTTATCTTGCAACTGGCATTGTTGTCTATCGAACCGATTATCACAGTGTTTATCACCCAATTGCATGTCACGACCCATATTGCTCTCATTTCCGGCATGGTTTTTGCTGCTTCCGGACTTGCCAATATGTTGGCAGCGCCGCAATTAGGAAAAATATCTGATAAAATTGGTCCTCATAAGGTAATACTAGTGGCTCTTATTGTTGCGGGGTTGCTATTTATTCCTCAAGCTTTTGTAAAAAATCCTTGGCAACTGATGGGACTTCGGTTTTTGTTAGGTATAGCCGCGGCAGGATTGTTGCCTTCTATTAATACCTTGATTATGCGTAATACACCGAAGTCTATTACGGGCCGTTCGTTTGGCTACAACCAATCGGCCCAATTTTTAGGTTCCTTTGGTGGCTCGTTGCTAGGTGGTCAGACGGCGGCAAATTTTGGAATACATTATGTATTTTTTATCACTGGTTCATTATTATTACTCAATGCATTATGGGTTTATACAACGCTATACAAGCAAGTATCATTGCAACATAAGAAAAACTGCTAGCGTTTAATTTCTAAGGGTCGGTAGAAATTATTTACGTGTTCTTATAGATATTAGATCTTAATATCTGAGTGCTAACAGGATAATTTTAATTTCATCTTGGGTAATTTGTCCTGGAATTAGGCTTTTAATGCCTAATTCTTATTATAGGAAATATTTAACGTGCTAAAATCATTGACTTCAAGGGCATAAAAAACTAAACTTATTGTAAGTTCATAAAAGTTATTGCCAAAAAGTAAAATAATAAACTTGTCTACATAACATATGGGTGTGAAAGTGATACTTTGAGAAAATTCCAAATGTTGCAAAAATACAATTCAAAGCAAGACTAACATTATAAGGAGAGATTATTATGGAAAAAATTCAAAAGCAGCACTTAGGTGGAGAAAGCTCCTTGGAAAACGTTACGTTAGCCGATTTGATTGATATTAAATTTCTGCAAAGGTTTCAAGACGATTTTGCAAAAGGCGTTGGTGTAGCGAGTGTAACGGTGGATGCAAATGGAATACCTGTGACAAATCCTAGTAGATATACGAGGTTTTGTGAAAATTATACACATTCCACTGAGTGTGGGGATAAGCGTTGCGCTGGATCACATCGTAAGGGCGGGGAAGATGCGGCAAGACTTGGAAAACCAGTCGTATATGAATGCCATGCAGGTTTGATTGATTTTGCTGCACCGATTATCATTGAGGGGCGTTTAATCGGAACAATTCTTGGAGGACAGGTTGTGACTGAAGTGCAGCCAGACGAAAAATACCGGAGAATTGCTGGTGAAATTGGCGTTAATGCTGATGAATACGTTGCGGCGGCAAAAGAAGTTCGTATATTATCTAGAGAGAGTATAGAATCTGCAGCAAATGTATTGTTTATCGTTGCCAATAGCTTATCAAATTCGGCTTATCAGCAACGAAAATTAGGTTCAGCATCGGCTACTTTAAATGATGGAATTAGTCAAATATCTGCAACGATGGAAGAATTAGCAGCATCGGCTTCGACAGTTAATAATACACAATTGGCTTTAAATAATGAGATTAAACATGTTAGCGAAATTACTGCTAAAATTGATGATGTAATGGCTTTGATTAAAGATATTGCAGATGAAACTCGATTATTAGGCTTGAATGCTGCGATTGAAGCGGCGCGCGCTGGCGAAGCTGGTCTTGGTTTTAGTGTAGTTGCGCAAGAAATCAGAAAGCTTTCTGATGAATCGAAACAAACTGTTGGTAAGATCAAGGAATTTACCAATGTCATCAAAGCATCTGTGGATAAAACAGTTGCGATGGGAAATGAAACTACTGAAATCATTGAGCAACAAGCGGCAGCAATCCAAGAGGTTACTGCGAGTGTTGAAGAAATTAACAGTTTAACAGAGCAATTGAATCATTTAGCAACGCATAAATAAAATTACATAAAATAAAACACCTTTCATGTAATATAGTGTCTAACTATATTACATGAAAGGTGTTTTATTTTATTTTGGTTAACATTATAGGAGAAGAACGATAGGGGGATAAAATTTTAGATAAATTTTTTGACAATGTTTCAATTGTAGTTTTTTTATAAATAAATCATGGTAAATATATTGACAATACAGAGTGATTGTTTTACTCTGTTCATTATGTAATTCATTTATTTAGTGGATAAAAAATCATTATTTAAGATAGCTGTTGGTTTGGCAAAGTATAGGGGGATTTATTATGGGACAAGTAAGGGTAAAGGTAAATTTTTTTGATACCGATGCTATGGCGGTCGTACATCATGCCAATTATTTTCGTTGGTTTGAAATTGGTAGAGTAGAGTTTTTGCGTGAAGCAGGGATTACCTTAAATGAACTTATGGCGGATCATATCGTATTTCCAATTACGGAAGTCAGTTGTAAATACCGCGCATCGGCACGCTTTGATGATGTCGTGATCATTGAAACGATTGCGAAAGTGCTTACACCAGTTAAGCTAGTTTTCGATTATAAGGTTTTACGTGAAGCGGATGGTGAGCTTTTAGCAGAAGGTTATAGCCAAGGGGTATTTACGAGTATGGAAACGGGGAAACTTATCAAGTTACCTAAAGAATATTTTGATAAATTAAAGACAATTCGTGAGTAAAAAGCTGGCTACTTATCAATATGCGAGTATAATAGATACTTAGTGATTAAACAGAGCTAATAGTTTTTGAGGAGGTGGTGCAGTGAACGCTAATGCACCAATCGGGATTTTTGATTCGGGAATCGGCGGTCTTACTGTGGTTAGAGAAGTGAGACGGCTGTTACCAAATGAAAATATTGTTTATGTAGGGGATACAGCGCGTGTTCCCTATGGATCACGTGATCCAGTGGAAATTTTAAAATTTATGCATCAGATATTACGTTTTTTTGCAGAGCAAAATGTAAAAATGGCGGTGTTTGCTTGTAATACGATGACGACATATGGTTTTCATGAGGCAAAAGAAAGTTATCCCTATTTACTTACGGCGATGAATAGTGGCGTTGATGAAGCGATTAAAGCAAGTCATAATAAAAAAATCGGTGTCATTGCGACAAAAGGAACGGTTAACAATCAAATGCATAGTAAAGCTGCGCTACAATTGGACAAACTAGCGAAAGTTTATGCGAAGGCTTGTCCGGAGTTTGTGCCGTTGATTGAGAATGGGACAATTGCTGGGCGTGAGATTGAGCTTTTAGCAAAGAAATACTTGATGTTTTTTAGCGAAATTGATATTGATTCTTTGATTTTAGGCTGTACGCATTATCCGTTGATTGATCGGGTGATTCAAAATGTTATTGGCAGTCAGGTGAAACTGGTTAATCCAGCAAGTGCAACGGCCAATGATGCAATTGCTTCATTAAAAAAAGCAAACCAATTAAATACCAATCAACATGCTGGCTCTTTAAAAATGTGCTTTTCAGCCAATCTTGATCAAGCGCGCAAGATGACCAATTTAGTCCTAAGTACAAATAAGGCGGAATTTAAACTAATAAATTTAGAAGATTATTGCTAATTTATAGTAGTTTATTCGTTTTTTTGATATAATAATAACAATTGTCAAATTTAACTGAAACAAGTTTGATTTTTACGTAATGATAAATGGAGGCGTAGTTGTGGGAATTTTATACGGCCTTATAGGCCTAGTTGTACTTATTATTTTTGTTTGTTGGGCATATATTGTAAATAAAGGAAATGCTCAATTTGAATTGAAAGTAGCGGAGAGAACACCGTTTGAATTAGTAGAGATTACTGAGGATAGTATTACACTAAATTGCCAAGTGGCTATGGTAAATAAAGGGCAACAACTTGGAACGATTATGGATTGTTATACGCGGCACCTTTTACCATATGAACAGTTTGATGGCGTACAGGTGTTTTCAAAAGTAGAATTGGAGACAGCACGGCGCGCAGATGATTATTTCGAAGCATTAATTATTGAAAGAAATCGAAGAGTAAACTTAATCGTAACCGTTAAGTTAACTGCACAGAAAAATAGCGATATTAAGTCTACACTGACCCAAATGGTGGATATGCCGATTGATATTGTGTATCAACAAGTAACTCGTGCTGATTGGCACATAGAAAAAGCTCGTATAGAAATGAAAGCTAGTGAAGTTGCCAATGCTGCAAATGTAACGTTGGCTGATTAAGGGAGAGAGTAAAATGGCTGAAATTGAAATCATACCAGTGCCAACCCGTATTTTAACGGATAAAGATGACATTGTAGATATAATGGAAAAGTATGCGAAGGATAGAATTGGTCCAAACGATGTAATTTCTGTTGCTGAAAGCGTTGTGGCAATTACGCAAGGACAGATCGTCAGACCAGAGGAGTTAGAACTTTGCTTTTTAGCACGTGTTTTATGTCGCTTTATTCCTGAGGAAGGTAGCTTGGCTAGCCCTTATGGTATGCAGGCTTTAATGGATGTAGAAGGAAAATGGCGTGTGTTTTTTGCATTTATTGTTGGCATGATTGCCAAAGTATTTGGCAAAAGTGGCGTGTTTTATAAATTGGGTGGAGAGCAGACAGCATTGATTGATGATGTCACTGGTACGATGCCACCGTTTGATAAACATATTGTTTATGGCCCGGATAAACCGTTTGAAGTTGTAAAAGTGTTAAAAGAGCGTTTAGGTTGTTTTGGTGCAGTAATTGCGGATGTGAATGATTTAAAACGATCTCGCATCGTTAGTGTTACTGAAGGTACGGATGGTGAAAAAGTCGCTCATTTATTAATTGATAATCCGTTTGGTAATGCTTCACAAAAAACACCAATCGTAATCATTAAAAATTTTGCTGAGCATCAAGCGAACTCATAAGGCTAAATTATAGGAAAAGAGGATAGACTATATGCTATCCTCTTTCACTATGCAATGAGGCATGAATAGGTTATTATTTATTACTTTTTCATATTGCTACTTTGCTAAAGTAGTTATAAAATAATAGGAAGTACAAGTATAGTTTAGGAGGCCCTTATGGTTAGAATAGATGGACGTAGTAGTGTCGATCAAATGCGGAAGGTGAAAATCACAAGACATTATTTGAAGCATCCCGCAGGATCAGTTTTAATAGAATTTGGCAATACAAAGGTAATTTGTGCGGCAACGATTGAAGAAAGAGTACCAGGTTTTTTAAAGGGAAGTGGCGAAGGTTGGATCACAGCCGAATATTCACTACTGCCTAGTTCTACCCAAACACGTAATCCACGCGAATCAATGCGAGGCAAGGTCACAGGACGTACGCAAGAGATTCAACGCTTAATTGGACGGGCGCTTCGTAGTGTGATTGACTTAAAAGCACTTGGAGAAAAAACAATTATGATTGATTGTGATGTGATCCAAGCGGATGGTGGAACGCGGACAGCATCAATTACCGGGGCATTTATCGCTTTAGTAGAGGCATTAGACACCATCTATAATCCTGAAAAGCCATTTCCAATCAAGGATTTTCTAGCGGCTGTTAGCGTCGGAGTATTAGAAGATGGTACACCAGTCGTCGATTTATGCTATGAAGAAGATTCCAAAGCAGTTGTAGATATGAATGTGGTCATGACCGGAAGTGGAAAATTTGTTGAAGTACAAGGAACTGGCGAAGAAAGACCATTTAGTAGAGAAGAATTAGACATTTTACTTGAAAAAGCAAGCAATGGTATTGCTGAATTGATTGATTATCAAAAAGATGTTTTAGGTAATAAACTGGTCTGGAAAGTAGGCCGTGAACCATGAAAGAGCTTGTGATTGCGAGTAAAAATAAAGGTAAAATAAAAGAAATCCAAGCGGCTTTTCAAAATATCGGGGTAAAAGTTATTTCACTTGCTGAATTTGAAGAAATTCCGGATGCTGTTGAAGATGGCAAAACCTTTGAAGAAAATGCCCTGATTAAAGCACACTTTTATTCGAAATTAACGGGAAGAGCTTGTTTAGCCGATGATTCTGGTCTGGAAGTAGATGCACTACATGGTGAGCCAGGAGTGTATTCTGCTCGCTATGCAGGTGAAACGGCGACAGATTTTAAAAATAATGCTAAATTAATCTCAGAGCTTCAGAAGATCAATGGAATCGGTAGTACAGCTCGTTTCCGTTGTGTATTGGCTTTCGTTGATATGAATGGTGAAAGCATCCTTTGTAATGGTAGTTGTGAAGGAATTATTTTAGAAAAAGAACGTGGAAATGGTGGCTTTGGCTACGATCCACTGTTTTACATAGAAGAGTTTAAAAAATCAATGGCAGAAATTACGATTGAAGAAAAGAATCAAATTAGCCATCGGGGCGCTGCTTTAAGAGTGATGGCAGAAAAATTGGCGGAGTATTTAAAATGATAATAGGCGTAATGAGTGATAGTCATGGAGATGGGGTAGCAATTGAAAAAGCTGTAGATGCAATCGGTGAGGTTGATTTTTGGCTACATGCAGGCGATTTTTGCAGTGATGCTGCTACTTTAGCAGAGTATAGTGGGAAAAAAGTGTATGCTGTTGCAGGTAACTGCGATGGATTGGCGGCAAAAAGTAAGGTGGATGAATTCCTTACCGTGGAAGGAAAGAAAATTTGGCTTACGCATGGTCATCAATCTAGTGTAAAATATGGTACTGACGACTTGATTTGGAATGCGAAGCAGTATGGGGTGGATATTGTTATTTATGGTCATACACACATCAGTGAAATATCTCGTTATGATGATTTATATATAATCAATCCGGGAAGTGTGGCAAGACCTTACCAAGTTACTGCGCCAACTTGTTTGAAGCTTACTATTAACAAACAAGAAGTATTCGCAGAGTTAGTAGAATTATGATAGAAATTTGAAAATATTAAAAAAATATCTGCGATATAGCAGGAAAGTTGATTATACTTAGCAAATATTCATTAATAATACTAATTATAAACGGAAAAACGATAAATAGTTATCATATAATAATCAAGAGTTATTATGATTATATATTTGGATGCTTCTCATAGAATCATTTAGTAAAATAGCATTAAAACTCCTTTTTCATGTTCTCATCTGGATTGAGAATTTTGTTGAAAAGGCGTATTAAATGTGCTATTATGGTCCCTATGAGTGTGTTATATATTATATTTTGGGAGGGTTTACATTGCGTACAATTCAAGTAGAAGAAATTACGAAACGCGTAACTCAAATGTGTAAAGATGCTTGTTATTATTTACCTGAAGATGTTTATGAAGCTTTAAAAAAAGGCAAAGAAACTGAGGAATCTCCTGTAGGCAGAGATGTTCTTGACCAAATCATCAAAAATGCAGAAATTGCAAAAGCTGAAGATAGACCCATTTGTCAAGATACTGGGATGACAATTGTGTTCATGGAAATTGGACAAGATGTTCATTTTGAAGGCGGGAGCGTGGTAGATGCTGTTAACGCTGGTGTTGCTGCAGGATATACAGAAGGTTATCTTCGTAAATCTGTAGTTGGTGAACCTTTATTCAATCGTAAAAATACGACCAATAACACACCGGCAATTCTTTATACAAGTATTGTCGAAGGTGATAAAGTTAAAATAAAACTTGCTCCAAAAGGCTTTGGTAGTGAAAATAAATCAGGTATTAAAATGTTAGTTCCAGCTGATGGTGTTGAAGGCGTTAAAAAAGCTGTATTAGACATCATTCAACATGCTGGTCCAAACCCATGCCCTCCAATGGTGATTGGTGTTGGTATTGGTGGTACTATGGATAGAGCTGCTTTACTTTCTAAAGAAGCTTTAGTACGTTCAATTAATGTTCGCAATCCACATCCTGAATATGCTAAACTTGAAGATGAATTGCTTGAAATGATCAACAAAACTGGTATCGGACCACAACTTGGCGGTACTACTACAGCGCTTGCTGTTAACGTTGAATGGTATGCAACTCACATTGCAGGTCTTCCAGTAGCAGTAACTATTTGCTGCCATGCAATGCGTCATGCAGAAGTTACTTTATAATAATTTAGGAGGGGAAAGTAAAAATGGCTGAAAAAATTCGTATTACAACACCTTTAACAGAAGAAGTATCCCGTACTTTAAAAGCTGGTGACAGCGTACTTATTACTGGTACAATCATCAGTGCTCGTGATGCTGCTCATAAAGTTATGACTGAAGCTTTAGCACGTGGTGAAAAATTACCAGTTGATTGGAATAATCAAATTGTTTATTATCTAGGACCTACACCAGCAAAACCTGGTGACCCAATTGGTTCTGCAGGCCCTACGACATCTGGTCGTATGGATGCTTATACTCCAACGATGCTTGATCTTGGAATCAAAGGTATGGTTGGTAAAGGATCACGCACGCAAGCTGTAGTTGATTCTATGAAAAAAAATGGTACTACTTATTTCGCTGCAGTAGGTGGCGCAGCTGCCTTAATTGCAAAATCAGTTAAAAAATACGAAGTATTGGCATATCCTGAACTTGGTCCTGAAGCAGTTGCTGCTTTGACAGTTGTAGATTTTCCAGCTATCGTAGTGATTGACTGTGAAGGTAATAACTTCTACGAACAGGGGCAAGCACCTTATCGTAAGTTATAATATTTTCCCCCTTTGTAGGGGGATTACAAAAATATAGGAGGTTTAAGCATGAGTCACACAACTTTTTATGTTCGTCGTTTACATTCTTTATCTGGCATCGTGCCAATCGGTTTCTTCTTGTTGGAGCACATTTTTACGATTTCATCAGTAATGGGGGGCGCAAGCAACTTTGATAGTGCTGTTGCAAAATTAGCTCTTATTCCTCATGATATCATGATCTTTATGGAAATTTTCTTTATTGCAATTCCATTTTTATTCCATGGTATTTACGGTGCAATCATTGCTATGCAAGCAAAAAATAACCCACAACAGTATGGGTATGCTCGTAATTGGCAATTTTATTTCCAAAGAATGACTGCTTGGTACACAATCGTATTCTTAATCTGGCATGTAGTTTACCTACGTTTCATGATGAAAGGATCCGGCGTGGAAATCAATTATGCTCTTATGAATAATTATCTTAGCAATCCAATCGTATTTGTATTATATGCTGTTGGTTTAGTTGCAGCAATTTATCATTTTACAAATGGACTATTTACTTTCACTATGACTTGGGGCATTGCAAAAGGTCCTCGTGCACAAGCTGCGTTTAACAAAGCTACATTGGTGTTATGTGCATTATTGTCTATAGTTGGTGTAGTTTCATTAACTCGCTTTATTGCGTAATTAAAACAATGGTCTAGTAAAAGTACTACTAGATAATCTTAGATTAAGGAGAGAACCTGCGTGAAAAAGAAAATTATAATTGTAGGTGGCGGTCTATCCGGTTTAATGGCTACAATGAAGGTTTGCGAAGCTGGTGGCGAAGTAGAATTATTCTCTTATTGCCCAGTAAAACGTTCGCATTCCCTTTGTGCTCAAGGCGGGATTAACGCTTGTATGAATACAAAAGGACAAAATGATAGCATTTGGGAACATTATGATGATACTGTATATGGTGGCGATTTCTTAGGAGATCAAACAGCAATCAAAGGTATGATTGATAATGCTCCAAAATTAATTAAAATGTTCGATCGTATGGGTGTTCCTTTCACTCGTACAGCGGAAGGTGTACTTGACCTTCGTAATTTTGGCGGTCAAAAAAATAAACGTACTTGTTTTGCTGGTGCTACTACTGGTCAACAATTACTTTATGCTTTAGATGAACAAGTTCGTATGTGGGAAACACAAGGTTTAGTGAAAAAATATGAATTCTGGGAATTCATTAGAATTATTAAGAATAAAGAAGGCGTATGCCGTGGTATCGTGGCACAGAGCATGAATTCGATGGAAATCGAAGTATTTGTTGGCGATGCTGTTATCTTAGCAACTGGTGGTCCTGGTATGGTATTTGGTAAGAGTACTAACTCCACAATCTGTAACGGTTCTGCTGTATCTGCTGTTTATCAACAAGGTGCTCACCTTGGTAACAGTGAATTCGTACAAATTCATCCAACAGCTATTCCAGGCGAAGACAAAAACCGTCTTATGTCTGAAGCGGCTCGTGGTGAAGGTGGACGTGTGTGGACTTATAAAGATGGAAAACCTTGGTATTTCTTAGAAGAAATGTACCCTGCATATGGTAACCTTGTACCTCGTGATATCGCTGCTCGTGCAATTCACAAAGTATGCGTAGACATGGGACTTGGTATTGATGGCGGTAATAAAGTATATCTTGATCTTTCTCATATTGATACTGATTACTTAAACCGTAAACTTGCTGGTATCATGGAAATTTATGAAGAATTCGTTGGTGACGATCCTCGTAAAGTTCCAATGCAGATTTTCCCATCCGTTCATTATTCTATGGGTGGTATCTGGGTTGACCAAAAACACAATACAAATATTCCTGGACTTTTAGCATCTGGAGAATGTGATTATCAATACCATGGTGCGAATCGTCTCGGTGCTAACTCCTTACTTTCCGCTGCATATTCCGGAACAGTATCTGGTCCAGAAGCTATGCGTTGGGCTAAAGAAGGAGAAAAAGGTTCAGACTTGTCGCAAGATGAACTTGATAAAGCTAAAAAAGAAACAGTTGATGAATTTGAAAAAATTCTTACAATGAATGGTTCTGAAAATGCATATAAATTACACCATGAACTTGGTGAATTGATGATGAAATACGTTACAATCGTTCGTGTAAACAGCGAATT
>Ga0316600_10000491_pt1 | contig 19097 bp, 14 predicted proteins | sample OWC_soil_day5_CT_FD_207652 | JGI IMG/M metagenome (GOLD analysis project Ga0316600, IMG submission 207652) | Wetland soil microbial communities from Old Woman Creek delta, Ohio, United States - OWC_soil_day5_CT | ecosystem: Environmental > Terrestrial > Soil > Wetlands | place: USA: Ohio... | reverse complement strand
GGCAACTTACGTCGGACAGCAGGCGGATCAATTCCCGCTTGAGCACCGCGTAACACTCGCACACTCGGGTCTCCAAAGCTGAGCGCTCGAGCACCGCGATGTGGCCACGTCGGTAACGGATCACTCCTGCACGCTGCAGGTTCCCGGCTGCCTCCGTAATGCCTTCCCGGCGCACGCCGAGCATGCTGGCGACCAGTTCCTGCGTCATGATCAACTCGCCGGACGGAGCCCGGTCGAGCGTCAGCAACAACCAGCGACACAGTTGTTGCTCGACTGAATGGTGCCTGTTGCATACCGCCGTCTGGGCCATCTGCGTCATCAGTGCCTGGGTGTAACGCAGCAGCAACTGCTGCATCACGCCGGCGCGATTGAATTCCTGCTTGAGCAGCGGGCGCGCCAGCCGATAAGCATGACCGCCGGTCTGAACCACAGCTGAGCTCGCCGTGGTTTCCCCGCCCATGAAGAGCGCAATACCGACGACCCCCTCGTTGCCCACTCCAGCGGATTCTGCCGTTGCACCGGACTCGAGGACGTAGTGCAACGAGACGATCGCAGTGGTTGGGAAATACGCGTACTGCAACTGCCCACCCGGTTCGTAGAGCATTTCGCCGAGCGGCAACCTGACGAGCTCCAGGTGCACAGCCAGCCGCTCGAAGTCCGCCGCGGGCAGATTGGCGAGAAGTCGGTTTTCGTTGTGACTGCGGAGTGCTGACATCGCGATGCGTCGTGCGCTTGCGCTCTATCGCCTCTCCCTGGTTTCAACGCCGATGCCACGGTAGCCGATGAAGCGGCAGGACTGGCTGAACATCGGCTCCCCGCTCACCCGGTACTGCTGTCGCGATCCATCGGCGTTGACGCGGCTGAGCTCCAGATCAATGAACGGTTGCCGTTCGGCAATCCTTGCCTGCAGCACCCGTCGCTCTTCCTCGTTCCAGCCGGTCACTCCGTCGTCGCTCTTTGCACCGACGAGCGGCTCGACCCGGATGCCGAGCATTTCCAGGACTGGGCCAGAGACCTTCGTGAAACTCCCTGTTTCGTCCTGCTCCCAGTACCAGTCGGAGGCCAACTCGGTCAGGCTCCGGTAGCGCGCTTCGCTCTCGCGCAGTTCGGCGGTGCGTTCCTGCACTGTCTGTTCCAGCAACTTGGCGTAGTTCTCGAGTTTCTTGTACAGCAGGCGCACCTCGAGCATGTTGTGGATGCGCGTCTTGACCTCGACGAGATCGAACGGCTTGCTGATGAAGTCCTTTGCGCCGGCCTGCAACGCGCGCAGCTTGTGACCCGGCTGGGCAGTGAGCACGATGACCGGCAGGTACGCGTCGGCATCACTCGCCTGGAGGGCGGACATCACGGCGAATCCGTCCATCCCGGGCATCTGCAGATCGAGCAGTATCAGGTCGTAGCGGTTCTTGCGATGCAGCGCGCAGACTTCGCGCGGGTCCTTCGTCGCGGCAACGCAGGTATAGCCGGCCTCGCCCAGCAATTGCCCCAGCAACTGCACATTCGCTTCCTGATCGTCGACAATCAGGATGCGCGCGCCGAGGATGTCGAGTGCGCCGTCCATCACGACGCCTGCGCCTCGCCCATGCGTGCAGATTGCGATTCGGCAAAATTCAGCGCTACTTCCAGCGTGTACATGAACTCGTTGACCTTGATGGGTTTGGTGAGATAGCGGAAGAACCCTGCCTCCAGGCCTCTCTCGATGTCCCGCGGCACCGCGTTGGCACTGAGCGCGACGATAGGGATGTGCGCGGTTATGGGATCCTCAGTCAGGATGCCCAGTGCCTGGATGCCACTGATACCGGGCAGATTGATGTCCATCAGGATGACGTCCGGCAGCGAGGCACGGGCAATCTCGATGCCACGGTTGGCGTCTTCTGCAGTCAGCAGGCGGATGTCGGGCCGGCGCGCGACGAGATCTTCGACCAACATCAGGTTGGCCGGGTTGTCCTCGACATAGAGCAGCGTGCGCAACCGCGTCCGCGCTGGACCCCGCTCCCGGGCGATCGCCACGGCCGTGCTCGCGATTTCGGATGGTTGCGGCCTGGTCGTCAGGTTCAGCTCGATCCAGAACACACTGCCTCCGCCGACCGTGCTTTCCACGCCGATGACACCCCCCATCAGCTCAACCAATCGCTTGCACACCACCAGGCCGATGCCAGTGCCTTCCTCCATGGTCGCCGCACGTCCGAGCCGATTGAACGGCTGGAACAGTTGCGCAATGTCCGCAGGGGACAGGCCCTCGCCAGTGTCCTCCACACGGATGCGAACGCGCCCCGGCGTGTTGACGACGCAGGCCACGAGCACGGTTCCGCCCGCCTTGTTGTATTTGATCGCGTTGGAAAGCAGGTTTATCAGAACCTGCTTGACTCGCGTCCGGTCGGCCTTGACGAAGTGCGCGGTCTCCAGCCGCGGAAAACTGACACGGATGCCACGTCCCTGGGCCTGCGGTTCGATCATCGTCTGGCATTCGAGCATGACGTCGGCCAGCGACACGGGTTCTGGCGACAGCGACAGCTTGCCAGACTCGATCAACGAGAGATCGAGGACTTCGTTGATCAGGTCCAGCAGGTACCAGCCGGCCTTGAGAATCTGATCGACGCTGCGCTTCTGCGAGGGCGTCGGCTGCGGAGCGCCGGATTCGATGAGCTGCGCAAAGCCGAGGATCGCCCCGAGCGGCGTGCGCAGCTCGTGGCTCATGCTGGAAAGGAAGTCCGACTTCGCCAGGTTGGCCTTTTTCGCCACGGACATGGCCTCGTGCAGTTCCACCTCGACCCGCTTGCGCGCTGAATTGTCAGTGCCGATCAACAGGTAGCCGATGACATCGTCGTAGTCGTCGCGCAGCGCCGTGATCGACACGATGGCCGGAAAGCGGCTGCCGTCCTTGCAGATATAGGTCAGCTCATAGATATCCTCGATGCCGCGCGACGCCTTGAACGCCAATGCCTCGAAGCCCGGTGTGATGGTGGTGCCGAGTTCGAGGCTCAGCGCCTGAGCGCGCGCCATCACTTCCTCTGGATCGTGGATATCACTGGGCCGGATCCTGTTGACGACTTCGGCAGCCCGGTAGCCCAGCATGCGCTCGGCGCCGACGTTGAACAGCTGGATGATGCCTTTCTCGTCGGTGGCAATAATCGAGAAATTGGCGCTGGTGAGGATCGCGTTCTGCAGGGCCCCCGTCTTGAGCAACGCTTCCTGGCGCCGCACTTCGCTGATGCCAGCTGCTTTGCCGCCCTCGTCGCCCACGGTGGGACCATTTCCAGTCTCGGGCATAGTCGCACTCTGTGGAGGACGCACACTTGTCGCGTAGACAGCCGGGCGGGTTGTTCCGCCGGGCGGAAGGAGATTCACGGTTCTGCCGACGGTCGTCTGTGCGGTAGGACACATTGGCCGACAGATTGACCGTGAGGCCGCGCCGTGCGGCTCGACGGGGCTCGATGCGTCCAATCGCGGCGGTGGGACTTCAGCGTCTTTACGTCGGCACCGGCTTCCGTTGACACCGTCCTAAACGGAGCACTGCGGTTGGGTTTTCGCCAGGAATGCCTCGACGTTCTCGAGCGCAATCAAATCGATGCCCGTGTCTACTCTCTGTGGAATCGGCACTCCGAGCGAAGCCTGCCACAGCATCAGGATCGACATCGAATGTAAACCGGCGTGCAATTCTGACCGGGGGAGGTGCGGACGAATTCTTGGACTACTTGAAGGGGTAGTTCATGTATTCATACGAAGATCGACTTCGAGCTGTTCGGCTGTACATCGAGCTCGGCAAGCGGGTCGGGTTGACCATTCGCCAGCTCGGCTACCCAACAAAGAACGCCCTAAAGGGCTGGCATCGGGAGTTTGAGCGGTGCCTCGACCTGCCGACCGGCTACGTTCGCGGACCGCGGTACTCCGATACGCATAAGGAACGAGCGACTCTGCACTACCTGGACAACGGACGCTGCCTCGCAGCAACGATCAGGGCTCTGGGTTACCCCTCGAGGAAGCTGCTTTCCGCTTGGGTCAACGAGTTGCATCCGCAGGCTGTAGTGCGCGTCGTTGGGCCATGCCGGGAGTTTTCTCCTGCAGTGAAGCAGGCAGCGGTCATCGCGCTGTGCATGCGGCAAGCAAGCGCGGAGTCCGTGGCCCAAGGGCTGGGCGTGTCGCGGCCAACACTGTACAACTGGAAGCATCGGCTACTCGGTCACGACGCACCCGCATCCATGAAACGCAAGAAGGATTCCCCGCCCGGCTCTGAACGAGCGGAGTTGGAGCAGCAACTCGAGGCCCTACGGCGAGATATTCGACGCCTGCAACTCGAGCAAGACCTGCTGAAGAAGGCGAACGAACTCCTAAAAAAAGAGCTGGGCATCGACCGGCAGCTCCTGACGAATCGGGAGAAGACGCAGCTGGTTGATGCCCTGCGATCGACTTACGCGCTTACCGAGCTGCTGCGAGCAGTCGGCATACCGCGCAGCTCCTACTTTTACCATCGGGCACGGCTCGAAGTTGCGGACAAGCACGCCGAGGTGCGCCGCGTCATGACTGACATCTTCGAGCGCAACTACCGGTGCTATGGTTACCGCAGGATGCACGCCTCGCTCACCAAGCAGTCCGTGAACATCTCCGAGAAGGTGGTTCGGCGCCTGATGAAGCAGCAAAGTCTGGTCCCCATCGCGCGCAGACGCCGTCGATACGGCTCGTACATGGGGGAGATCAGCCCGGCTCCAGACAACCTCCTTAACCGCGACTTCAGCGCGAGCGCGCCAAACGAGAAGTGGCTCACCGACATCACCGAGTTCCAGATCTCGGCCGGCAAGGTGTACCTCTCTCCCATGATCGATTGCTTCGACGGCATGGTCGTCAGCTGGTCGATCGGCACGCGTCCGGACGCCGAACTCGTCAACACCATGCTGGATGCGGCCATCCAGACCGTAAGCGCCAGCAGCGATCGGCCCATGGTGCATTCGGATCGTGGCGGTCACTACCGCTGGCCTGGCTGGCTATCCCGGATCGCAGAGGCCCAACTCGTTCGCTCGATGTCACGCAAGGCGTGCTCGCCAGACAACGCTGCGTGCGAAGGCTTCTTCGGCCGCCTGAAGAACGAGTTGTTCTACTCGCGCGACTGGCTGTCCACAACCATCGAGGAGTTCGTCGCGGCCTTGGACGCCTACATCCGCTGGTACAACGAGGCACGGATTAAGATCTCGCTGGGCTCCCGCAGCCCAGTCGAGCACCGCAGGGAGTTGGGAATCGCTGTTTAATCCGTCCAAGTTTTCTGCCGCACCTCCGCACGCCAACGCGGCGCTCTTTTCGACGGTGATGACGGCGGAAAGGAAGGGACTGTTTCAGTGGGTGGGCCCACTGGTGACACAAGACACCAATCTCTACGCCCTGAAGGAATCCGGGATCGAGATCGCCAACCTGGACCAAGCGAGGAAGGCAGGCAAGATAGCGACGGTCTCGAAATACTATTCGGAGCAGATGCTCGCGGAGGAGAGCTTCACCAATACCGAGAGCTGCCCGGACCGCGCGACGAGCCTGCGCCGATTGCTGGACGGCAAGGTGCAACTGGTGGCTGCCAGCAACACTGAAATGACCGCAGCACTGGAGAATGCGGGGGCATCCGCGGATGACGTGAAGAGCGCCTTTACGCTGTCGACCGACCTGGTCTACATCGCCTTCTCCGAGGGCACGTCACCCGCGCTGGTCGCGCGCTGGCAGAACGAGCTCGATGCGATGAAACGCGACGGCACATTCGCCAGAATCTACGCGCGGTGGTTCCCTGCAGAAATGCCACCCGGCATCTTCCAGCTCGTGACGGAGGAATACCCGCCCGTCACCTTCCTGAAGGACGGCAAGCCGTCGGGACTTGTCACGGAAATGGTCAGGGAGATCGCCGCGCGACAGGGCATCCCAGACAACATTCGGCTGACGTCCTGGAAGAATGCCTACAACATGGCCCTGCTCTATCCGAAGGTCGTGCTCTTCAGTGCAGAGCGCACGCCTGAGCGCGAGAGTCTATTTCAGTGGGTGGGGCCGGTCGGAAAGAACAGCGCGATTCTCTACGCCAAGAAAGGTTCTGGAGTCAGGATCAGCACCCTCGATGAGGCGAGGAACGTTGCCGCAATCGGGACGACCACCAGCTGGTTCACCGAGCAGCACCTGAAGCGCGAGGGATTCACCAACCTGCTCAGTTCACCGGATCCGCGCGCCAACGTCAGGCAGCTCATGAATGGCGAGGTACAGCTCTCCGTATTCACGGACATCACGATTACGGAGATCGTTCGCCAGGCCGGATACAGCATGACGGACCTGGAGCCGGTATTCACCGTGGGCCGGACGTATTTCTACATCGCCCTGACCCGGGACACGCCTGCCGAGGTTGTCGACGCATGGCAGTCAACGCTCGATCAGCTGAAAAGGGACGGCACATTCGAGAGGATCTATCGCAGCTACCTGCCCGACGCGGAGCTGAGCGATCTGCTGGTTCAGTAGTGGCGCGACTCCAGACCGATCGTCCGCGGGCGATGCCCAAACCGGCATGCAATTCATGGTGCAAGTGGCGGCCAGTGAGGAAATCGAACCATCGACACGCGGATTTTCAACGCGACGGAGAACCCGGTCAGGTCATGCCCCTGCTGAAGCGTGACTCCGACCGAGCAAGGCACCCAGCAGCGCCGCCCCAAGCACGCCGTGCAGGACCGCGCCACCCAGCGCCGGCAGTGAGCCACCCCCGAGCGCGACACTCGCCCAGGCCAGCGTGACGCAGGCGACCACGTTGTACGCGAGGTAGGCCCAAGCGACGCCGATGCTTGCCGGCGAAATTGGCGTCTTGCGCGCCACCCAGCAGGCGATGCCCAAGGAGAGCAGACCTCCTCCGCCGATGCGCCCGATGGCTACTCCGGCCCCTTCCATCGAAGAGCCAAACAACGCCATTGCCCCGCCGGCGGGATCAAGGAGAAGCCCCAACCCGGTCACGGTTTCCAAGACGCCTCCGATTCCCAGGAGGCGTGCGAGCCAGACCGGCTTATTCATAGCCCAATGTATCCATGGTCAGACACTCCGTGCACTCGTGCACCCGTAGCCCCCTCGAGGGTTCTACCCCGATTCCGCGGACACTTTCACTAAGGCTCATACTGAGCCAAAGGAGTGTCCATGTCGAAGCGCAAGCGTTACAGCCCTGAGTACAAGCAGGAGCTCGTCGAGCTGGTCCGGCGATCACAGTCGAGCGGCCGGCAGATCGCCCTGGAGGTCGGGATCAATCCGAACATGCTGACCCGCTGGGTCCGCGAGGCGAACGCCGGGGGCGGCAAGGCCTTCCCCGGCGGCGGCATACCCCGCGACGAGGAGATGGCCCGCCTCAAGCGCGAGCTGTCGAAGGTCGTCCGGGAACGCGATTTTTTAAAAGACGCGGCAGCGTACTTCGCGAAGCAGTCACCGAGCGGTACGCGGTGATTGCACACTGCCGCAGCGAGTATCCCGTGGGGATGATGTGCCGCTGCCTTGAGGTCTCGACGAGTGGCTTCTATGCCTGGGCGTGTCGAACGCCAGGGCCGCGGGTGCGCGCCAATGCGCGCCTGCTGGAGCGCATCCGGGAGATCCATGAAGACAGCCTGGGAGTGATCGGCGCGCCACGTATGCACGAGGATCTCACCGACGAGGGCGAGAGCGTCAGTCTCAACCGCGTGGCGCGCCTGATGGCCGGCGCCGGCCTGCAGGGCTGGCCGCGACAGCGCAAGCGCCGCTTCGGCGGCAAGCCAGGTGTTCGGCCGATCGGGGTGACGAACCTGCTCGAGCGCGACTTCAGCGCCAACGAACCGGAGACCAAGTGGGTCACCGACATCACCGAGATCCTGACCCTCGAAGGCAAGCTCTACCTGTGCATCGTGCTCGATCTTTTCAGCAAGCTGGTCGTGGGCTGGTCGATGCATCACCGCCAGGATCGTCGCATGGTCGTGCGCGCGGTGCAGATGGCGGTGTGGCAGAGATCGGGCAGCTCGGAGATCATCCTGCACTCCGATCGCGGCGGCCAGTTCATCAGTGGCACCTACCAGAAGTTCCTGGGCGGCAACGCGCTGGTGTGCAGCATGAGTGCGGTCGGCCATTGCGCCGACAATGCAGCCTGCCAGGGCTTCTTCGGCCAGCTCAAGCGGAAGCGCGTGAACCAACGCCAATATCGGACTCGCGACGAGGCACGGGCGGATCTGTTCGACTTCCTCGAGCGGTTCCACAACCCGCGGATGCGTCGTAGAGTGGCGCGGCAAGATCGAAGATTTTCAGTCGTAACTCAACCGTCCGTGGATATGGGGTAGAACCCATCACGCTACGAACACGCCACAAGTCGGCAAAGGTTCCGCAATGGAGTCAGTTCGTCCCGGATCCAATAGTTGCGGAGCGCACCACCCGCCAGACCGGCCCGTGCCGAACCGGAATCGGGACCGGAGCAACCCCGATCCATCGCGGTACGACGTCCTCGGGCGCGGTCATTACGGAAGCCTGTCCTGTCGCTTCCGACATAAACTGCTCGCTGGCGGACCCCACTTCCACGTCTGAAGGTCGTGCTCGACGAGACCGGGCTGGTGGAGAACTGCCAAATCGAGGGCACCTTCCCGATGTTCGGGAACAATGACAAGGGCGTCGACCAGAGCGCGACATCGGCGGTCGGCGCCGTCTCGACGAAGGTCACGAGGCCTCCGAGCTATCGGAACGAGCGTCACAGCCGCTCGACCCTCCCCACATGGCGAACGTCGCGTTGGGCAACGTGCATTTCGTCCAGCCCACGCGCGGACGACAACTGGACGTAATCCATCGCGAGGTCCGTGGAGCCTGAGGAAGGAGTGACGCGCATGTCCCACGCGAAGGTCCCGCGACAGCAGTCCCCCAATCCGCTGCGGCGGGGGGCCGGCTTGATCCTGATCGCGCTGGCTGGGTCCGTGCTGGCGCTCGGCGGATGCGTGGTGGGCCCGAAGTACGTGAAACCCGAGGTCCCGGCCAATTCGGACTGGAGCGAGCAGGCGGATCCGCGGCTCACGTCCGAGACCGCTCCGGACAGCACGTGGTGGAAGGTGTTCAACGATCCCACGCTCGACCAACTGGTCGAGCTCGCGCATCGGCAGAACCTCTCGCTGCAGGCTGCCGGCCTGCGCATCATGGAGGCGCGCGCCCGACTCGCCCTCGCGGTCGGACGCCAGTACCCGCAGATCCAGGAGGCTTTCGCCAGCGCGACCGCGGTGGGACTCAGCGAGCACGGGCCCACCGGCGCGCTCGTCAACTCCAACTACTGGGACTACCAGGTGGGCTTCGACGCCGCCTGGGAGGCCGACTTGTGGGGCAAGTACCGGCAGGACGTGCGCGCCGAGGCCGGCAGCTATCTTGCGACCGTCGCCGACTACGACGACGTGCTCGTCTCGCTCACGGCCGAGGTCGCCCGCACCTACGCGGTCATCCGGACTTTCGAGGCCCTGATCGAGCACGCTCGCGCCAACGTCGCACTGCAGGAGGAAGGGCTGCGCATCGCCGACGCGCGCTTCCGTAACGGCGCGACATCGGAGCTGGACGTGGCGCAGGCCACCACGCTGCTCGAGAGCACGCGCGAAACGATCCCGCGGCTCCAGTCCAGTCTGCAGCAGGCGGAGAACGCCCTGAGCACCCTTCTCGGGCAGCCGACGGGCGCGATCAGGAGCCTGCTCGGCACGTCCGCGGGCATCCCGTCCGCGCCGGCGCAGGTGACCGTGGGCATCCCCGCCGACATGCTGCGGCGGCGCCCTGACGTGCGCAGTGCCGAGCTCTCCGCGGTGTCCCAGTGCGCGCGCATCGGCGTCGCCAAGGCGGACCTCTACCCCCGGCTCACCCTGTTCGGGACGATCGGAACCCAGACCACCAGCGGCGCCGGCGCGCTGTCCGGGAATTCGAGCCTCAGCGACCTGTTCGGTCCAGGCAGCTTCTTCTACGCGTTCACGCCGCAGGTGGTCTGGCCCATCCTCAACTACGGGCGCATCGAGAACAACGTCCGCATCCAGGATGCCCGGTTCCAGCAGCTGCTCGTCGGTTACCAGAGCACGGTGCTGCGGGCGGCGCAGGAGGTGGAGGACGGCATGACTGCCTTCCTCCGCGCGCAGGAGGCGGCGGCATTCGCCGAGAAAGCCTCGACGGCGGCCGCGCGTTCGGTCGAGCTCGCGTCGATTCAGTACCGCGAGGGAGCGGTCGACTACCAGCGAGTCCTCGACGCGCAACGCACCCTGCTGCAGGAACAGAACACCCTGGTCACGGCGCGCGCATCCATCGCGACCAACCTGATCGCCACGTTCAAGGCGCTGGGCGGCGGTTGGGAGACCCGCACGGGTCAGCCGTACGTCCCCGACAGCGTGCGGATCGAGATGCAGGACCGGACCAACTGGGGCAACCACTTTTCGACCCCGGCGACCGTGACGGTCGAAGGCGTCACTTCCAACCCGTAGGTGGCCGCCATGCCCAAGATGTCCAGGACGTTCAAAGTCGCGCTCGCGGTCATCGCGGCCGGGGTGATCGCCTTTTTCGGATACCAGTACTACGAGTCGAGACGAAGCACGGTGCCGGAGGGCATCGCGTACGGGAATGGCCGGATCGAGGCGAAGCTGACCGACGTCTCGGCCAAGGAGGCGCTGAGAATCAAGGATGTCCTGGTCGACGAGGGTGACCTCGTCACGCCCGGGCAGGTGCTGGTGCACCTCGACACCGTCACGCTGGATGCCCAGCTGGCGGCAGAGAACGCCAACGTCGCGGCCGCGAAGGAACGGCGCGTGGGGGCCGAGGCCACGATCACCAAGGTCAAGAGCCAGATCAAGCTGGCCAGGATCGAAGCCGACCGCTCGCGCAAGCTCGTCGCCGAGAACGCAGGCTCCCAGCGCGAATACGACGTCCGCAGGGCGGCGGTCGAAACGAACACCGCGGCGCTCGCCGAAGCCGAGGCGCAGCTCGAGACCGCCCGGCGGGAGGTGACGGTCGCCGAGGCGAACGCGGCGACGGTCCAGACCCGCATCGACGACGCGACGTTGAAATCCCCGGTGCTCGGCCGCGTGCTGTATCGGCTGACCGAGCCGGGCGAGGTGCTGGCCGCGGGCGGCAAGGCGATGACCCTCGTCAATCTCGAGGATGTGTACATGGAGATCTTCCTGCCGGCCGCGGAGGCCGCCGCGGTGAAGGTCGGCGCCGAGGCGCGGCTGACCGTGGACTTCCGGCCCGGCCGGTCCGCCATCGGGTACGTGAGCTTCGTTTCTCCGGAGGCACAGTTCACGCCGAAGGAGGTCGAGACGAAGAGCGAGCGCGAGAAGCTCGTGTTCCGCGTCAAGATCCAGGTGCCGAAGGCGCTCGTGACCCAATCCATCCAGCACATCAAGACGGGCGTGCGCGGCGTCGGGTACGTGAAGATCAGTGAGTCGGCGGCCTGGCCCGCCTGGCTGCAGGACAACGTGGTGGCCCCGAGCGAACCCGAGCCGGGGCTGCGATGACGACACCCGTGGCCGCGGCGCCCGCTGGCGGATCGACCGCCGCGCCGGTGGTCAAAGTCGAGCGCGTCACCCACCGCTACGGCAGAGTGGCCGCGCTCGACGACATTTCCGTCGACATTCCTCCCGGCCTCATGGTCGGCATCATCGGACCGGACGGCGTCGGCAAGTCCACGCTGCTCGGGCTGATGGCTGGCTCGAAGAAGCTGCAGCAGGGCCGCATGCACGTCCTCGACGGCGACATCGGCGACATCCGTCACCGGCGCGTCGTGTGCCCGCAGATCGCGTACATGCCGCAGGGTCTCGGCAAGAACCTCTACCTGGAGTTGAGCGTCAGGGACAACGTGGATTTCATGGCGCGGCTGTTCGGTCTCTCCAGCTCCGAGAGGCCGGGGAAGATCAAGGAGCTGCTGGAGGCCACCGGCCTTCATCCGTTCCCGGATCGTCCGGCCGGCAAGCTGTCGGGCGGCATGAAGCAGAAGGTCGGACTGTGCGGCGCGCTCGTGCACGAGCCCGATCTGCTCATCCTGGATGAACCAACCACCGGCGTGGACCCGTTGTCGCGTCGACAGTTCTGGACGCTGATCGACGACATCCGCAGGAACCGGCCCGGCATGAGCGTGGTGATCGCCACGGCCTACATGGACGAGGCCCAGAAGTGGGACTGGATCGTTGCGATGGACGCCGGCAAGGTGCTGGCGACCGGGACTCCCGCGGAGCTGATGCAGCAGACCGGCACCCGGGACCTCGAGCAGTGCTTCATCGCCCTCCTGCCCGAGGAGAAGCGCAGGGGACACAAGGAGCTGACGATCCCCCCGCGCGCGGCCGGCAAGGGCGAGATTGCGATCGACGCCAAGGGCCTGACCCGCCGGTTCGGGGACTTCACCGCCGTGGACCACGTGACCCTGTCCATCGAACGTGGCGAGATCTTCGGCTTCCTCGGCTCCAACGGCTGCGGCAAGTCCACCACCATGAAGATGCTGACCGGGCTGCTGCCGCCCACGGAGGGAACGGCCACGCTGTTTGGCAGTTCGGTCGAGGCCGGCAGCATCGAGGTCCGCAAGAACCTCGGCTACATGACGCAGTCGTTCTCTCTCTATGGCGAGATGACCGTCCGCCAGAACCTCGACCTGCACACGCGCCTCTATCACCTGGCTGCCGACAAGGCGAAGGCGCGCGTCGACGAGCTGGTGTCGAGGTTCGGGCTGGGCGACCATCTCGACGCGCTCGCCGGGGATCTGCCGATGGGCCTCCGTCAGCGCCTCTCGCTCGCTGTGGCCGTCCTGCACGAGCCGCAGATCCTCATCCTGGACGAGCCTACGTCGGGCGTGGACCCCGTCGCCCGCGACAGCTTCTGGGAGCTGTTGATCGATCTGTCGCGGAACCAGGACGTCACGATCTTCGTGACCACGCACTTCATGAACGAGGGCATGCGTTGCGACCGGATCTCGCTCATGAACGCGGGCAAGGTCCTGGCATGTGACGCCCCGCGGAAGCTGATCGAGCAGCGCGGCACCGCCAGCCTGGAGGATGCCTTCATCGCCTACATGGAGGACTCCGCCCCCGAGGCCGCCGCCGGTGCAAAGCCCCCGGTGGGCGCGCCAGTCGCGGCGGCGCAAACCGCCCAGCCGTCGACGGCGGCGCCTGTCGCGCCCGACCGGTCGTCGCGGTGGCGGCTGCCCTTCACGCGAACGGTGGCTTACGCCCGCAACGAGACGATGCAGATCCTGCGCGACCCGGTCCGACTGACCTTCGCCTTCGCCGGTTCGGCGCTGCTCATGCTGGTGTGCGGCTTCGGCATCACGACCGACGTCGAGCACATCCGATACGCGACGTTCGACCAGGACCAGTCGCCGGCAAGCCGCGCGTACCTCGAGCAGTTCGCCGCATCGGAACGCTACTTCACGCAGGAGCGGCCGGCGCGCTCCGCCGACGACGCGCTCGATCGGCTGAAGTCGGACGACGTGTCGCTGGTCCTCGAGATTCCGCCCAACTTCGGCCGGGACCTGCGCAAGGGCGACGGGCCGGAGGTGCTGGCCCAGGTGGACGGGGCCATGACCTTCCGTGGCGAGACGGTGGCGCAGTACGTCAAGGGAGTCCACGAAAGGACGCTGAAGGACCCCGCCCTGCCGACCAGCGCCCCGCAGGCGTACACGGCCGACATCGACAATCGCTACATGTACAACCCCACGTTCGAGAGCATCTACTCGATCGTCCCCAGCATCCCGGCCCTGCTGCTGCTGCTGATTCCCTCGATTCTCATGTCGGTCGCCATCGTGCGCGAGAAAGAGCTGGGCTCGATGATCAACTTCTACGTCACGCCGACGGGCAAGCTGGAGTACCTCGTGGGCAAGCAGCTGCCCTACATCGCCATCGGAATCATCAACTTCCTCGTCCTCGCCGCCATGGCGGTGACCGTCTTCGGGGTTCCAGTCAAGGGCAGCTTCCTGATGCTGTTCTTCTGCACGGTGCTGTACGTCACGGCCACGACGGGCCTGGGGATGGTCCTGTCGACGTTCACCAGCAGCCAGGTGGCCGCGGTGTTCGTGACCGCGGTCGTGACCATCACGCCGACGCTCCAGTTCTCCGGCCTGCTCCAGCCAGTCTCGACGCTCGAGGGGAGCGCCCGGGCCATAGGGTCGATCTGGCCCGCCACGTACTACATGCACTCGAGCCTCGGCGCATACACGAAGGGACTCGCGCCCGGCCTCATGCTGGAGGACCTCCTCTTTCTCGCGGCCTGCATCCCGGTCCTGCTGGTGATCAGCTGGTTCGGGCTCAAGAAGCAGGAGCGATGAGCATGGGATCGCTGAAGAACATATTCTGGCTCGGGGTCAAGGAGCTCCGCAGCCTGCTGAGCGACAAGGTGATGGTCTTCTTCGTCATCTATGCGTTCACCCTCGCAATCCAGGTGCAGGCGACGGGCACCTCGAGCGAAGTCACGAACGCGTCGATCGCCTTCGTGGACGAGGACCAGTCGGCGCTCTCGAAGGAGATCGCCAACGCGTTCTACCCGCCGCGATTCCAGTTCCCCGAGTACATCGCCGCCAGCGAGGTGCTGGACGCGATGGATCGCGGCCTGTTCATGTTCGTCGTCTCGATCCCGCCGCAGTTCGAGCGTGACCTCCGTGCCGGTCGCAATCCTTCCATACAGGTGAGCATCGACGCGACCGCGATGCAGCAGGCCGGCCTCGGGGCAGGCTACATCCGGGCCATCACCACCGACCGCATCTCGAGCTACCTCAAACGCACCGAGGCGACCGGGCCGAAGCCGGTGCAGCTCGTGGTGCGCCGGCTGTTCAACCCGAACGCCGAGTCGTCCTGGTTCAAGAGCGTCATAGCCATCATCAACCAGATCAGCATGCTGACGATCATCCTGACCGGCGCCGCGGTCATCCGCGAGCGCGAGCACGGGACGCTCGAGCACCTGCTCGTGATGCCGTTGACTGCCTTCGAGATCGCCATGGCGAAGGTATGGGCCAACAGCCTGGTGATCCTGATCGCCACCGCGGCTTCGCTCTTCCTGATCGTCCGCGCCGTGCTGGGGGTGCCGTTCGAGGGCTCGGTCCTGTTGTGGTTCACCGGTGTCATTCTCTACCTGTTCTTCGCGACGGCCCTGGGGATCTACCTGGGCACGATCTCGCGCTCGATGGCCCAGTTCGCGCTCCTCATCATCCTGGTCACGATCGTGCTGATGCTGCTCTCGGGCGGCTCCACGCCGGTCGAGAGCCAGCCGGGATGGCTCCAGTTCCTCACGTACTTCCTGCCGGCGCGGCACTTCGTCAGCTTCTCGCAGGTGATCATCTACCGCGGGGGCGGGCTCGACGCGGTGTGGCCGCAGTTCGCGATGGTGACGGCGGTCGGGCTCGGATTCTTCGTCTACAGCCTGGCGCTGTTCCGCAAGTCGATAGCGGTGACGAAGTGATGCGGTGATCGTCGAGACGCGCCGCTTGCCTCACCGTGGCGGACGGCGTCATCTCGCCAAGTCCCGACAGGACTCCAAACCGCTTCGCTGCTGTCAGTTGGGGGGACGTCGCATCGGCAGAAGGCACGTCGCTTGAGCCCTTGATGGCCACGATGACAGAATGCCGATCACGGCTACCCGCCGTGATTCGACATTCGGGAGCGCACTGATGGCCGCCAAGAAGAAGACTCCGATGAAAATGAAGACTCCGATGAAGAATCCGATGACGAAGGCAATGGCGCAGCCGAAGCCGCCGGGAAAGCTCGTTATAGGTGGTAAGCCGCGCGGTCGGCCCAGAAAAAATCCGGCGTGAGGTAGGGCCCGGGCGCCGACTGCAAAGCGCCTCCGGGTGATCGGCCGCTTCTGGCCGATCTCGACAATTCCATCAAGTCCGCTTCCGGCAGTCGATTCAACAACCGCTCAACCTGCGTAGGAAACCACCTCGGCGTGCAACCTGGCCGCCGCCGCCGGATCAACCGCCGCACGACGGATGAGCGCCATGGCGCCGGCCTGTTGCTCCTGGGTGGCTGACGCCTGCCCGTGTACTGCAACCGCGTACTCGCTCAGGTCCTGCACGAAGACGCCGAACATCCGGTCGACATGGCTCTCGTCGAGGCCTGCGCAGGCGGCGGTGGTTCCTTCGCGTGTCCCGCCCGGTGCGCCGTCGATTGCGAGCGCGGCGGCTTCCGCGGCCAGTTGCGCGTAGACGACCTGGGTGAAGATCTGCCCGATGTTGAGCAGGAAATCGAGGTCCTTGGCCTGCTCCCCGCGCGGCGCAGCCGTGGCCATCAGTTGTCCGAAGGCCTGCACCTGGCTGATGAAGGTCGCGACGTTCGGCAGCTGCGCGAATCGCGCAAAGGCACCTCTCCAGTCCGGGAAGCCGATGCGCGACAGGCCGCTCGCCGGTCCCTGTGCGAACAGGAAGGTGTCGTCGGCGGGGTCGAGACGCACCGGCACCGGTGCGTACTTCACGCCCTGTCCGACCCCGGCCGCGGCAAAGGCCGGCAGGAATTTCAGCACCAGCGCGAGATTGACGTGCACGGTGCCCTCCAGTTTCGGCAGCGTGCGAATGTGGCGGGTCGCCTGCTCGAAGTACGTGTCCTTCTCGAATCCTTTCGCTGCAATCACTTCCCAGAGCAGATCGACCACCCGCTCACCCTCGCTGGTGACCTTCATCTTGGCGATCGGGTTGTAGAGCAGGAAGCGGCGGTCGTCGGCTGACGCGCTGCGCTCGTAATCCGAGCACCGCGCGCTGTAGAGCTTCATGGCGACCAGTCGGATGTAGGCGTCGGCCAGCAGTCGCCGTACGTGCGGGAAGTCGGTGACGCGCGTGCCGTAGAGCACCCTGCGGTGGGCGTGCTGGATCGCTTCGACGAATGCGTGTTCGGCGATGCCGATGCTGGCCCAGGCGAGCTGCACCTTGCCGACATTCACGGTGGCGAGCGCCGCATCCCACGCGGCCTTGCCGGTGTGCAGCACGTCCGCCGGGGTCACGGGGTAATGCGAGAGCCGAAATTCCGAAACATACATCTGGCCGTGCACGACGTTCTGCACGAGCGTGTATCCGGGATGCTTCGGGTCGGCCAGGAAGAACAGGTAATCATCCGCCGGATTGGCCGACGGTCCCTCCGGGCGCTGTACGCGACCGAACACCGACACGCGGGCGGCGCAGTTCCCATTGCCGATGTAGTACTTCTCGCCGCTGGCGCGCCAGCCGGTGCCGTCCGGGGTCAGCACCATGTCGGTGGAGTAGATGTCGGCCCCGTGTTCGCGCTCCGAGAGCCCGAAAGCGAACACTCCGCCCTGCGCGAGCAACTGGCCGACCAGGCCCTTGGCTTCGGCATTCCCGCTCGTCCAGACCGGCCCCAGGCCCAGCACGGTGACCTGCCACGCGTACCAGTGCTCGAGCGAATACCAGGCAAGCAGCTGGCTCAGGTCGTTGTTGCGTGCGGTGTCCCAGCGGGCAGTCGTCGCGTCGGTTCCGCCGTTCAACGCTCCGACTGCGGCCGGCGTGCCGAACCGGGCGAATACGCCTTCGCGGGCGATCAGCGCCAGGAAGTCGTCGTACCAGGTCGCGTCGTGGCTCGCCGCCTTCAGGGCTGCGTGGCCCTTGGCCTCGAAGAAGCGGCGCACGGCCAGCAGTGCGTCGCGAGTCGGCTCGTCGTAATGGGCAGCGTCGTAGGCGGAGGGATGGAAGAGCAGCATGATTCATTGACTCCGGGCGACCGCAGGGGCGGTTGCGCCTGTTTTGACTATGCCGAGTCTACGCCGCACATCCGTGGGCGAGTATTCGCGCCATACAATGAGTCGATCGGGCACCCCCAACCAAGAGCGACTCGGCCGGACACTGGCCCTCCCGGATGGTCACGACGAGCGTCGTCGTCACATGCCAACCGCCTCGGGGAACGCCGTCTGCTAGCATCCGCGAGACTTCACACAAACCGCGCGTCGCCGGCGAGAGGCCGACGGCGGGCAGCGATCAGAGGCAGGACACTGGGGGGCGCCATGACGCATCGTTTCCGGGCAACGCTGGGCGCGGCCCTGCTGCTCTGTGCAGCCGGGGCCGGGGCCTTCACGGTCGACGATCTCGTCGCGAAGAACGTCGAGGCGAAGGGCGGCGCCGCGGCGCTCGCGGCCGTGAAGTCGCTGCGACGCAGCGGCAAGCTGGTCGTTGGCGGCGGACAGTACGTGCTCGACATCGTCGAGACCAAGCGGCGGCCGGAGGCCATCCGGGTGGAGGTGAGCCTGCAGGGTCTCACGCAGGTACAGGCCTACGACGGCCGCGAGGGCTGGCAGGTCGACCCGTTCGGAGGCCGCAAGGACCCGGAACGCATGGCGGCCGACGATTTGAAGGGACTGATCGAGGACGCGGACATCGGCGGACCGCTGGTCGACTACAAAGCCAGGGGAAGCATGGTCGAGTACCTCGGGACGGAGGACATCGACGGCACCGCCGCGCATAAGCTCAAAGTGACGCGCAGCAACGGCGACCTGCAGTACGTCTACCTCGATCCCGACTACTTCCTCGAGATCCGCGTGGAGAGCCAGCGCACGGTGCGCGGCGTGAGGCAGGTCACCTTCACCGACCTGGGCAACTACGAGAAGGTCGCGGGCGTCTACTGGCCGCTTTCGCTCGAGAACGGGCGCAGGGGCTCGAGCGACACTTCGAAGATCGAGTTCGAGAAAGCGGAGGTCAACCCGCCGCTCGACCCGCAGCTGTTCTCGTTCCCGGCCGTCGCGGCCAAGGGAGGCCAGCCGTGAAGCACCTTACCACCGTGCTGCTCGTGCTGCTCGTCGCAGCGCCGGCGCTCGCCGCCGATGCGACTGTGCCATTCGACTCGGGCACGATCTCCGGCCTCGGCGTCCGCAACATCGGCTCCGCCGCCATGAGCGGTCGCATCTCCTCGCTCGACGCGGTCAACACGCCCGACGGGAAGCTGACGCTGTACGTCGGGGCGGCAAGCGGCGGCGTGTGGAAATCGATGGACGGCGGCACCACGTTCGACCCGGTGTTCGACGACCAGCCCGTCCAGTCCGTCGGCGCGGTGGAGATCGACCGCCGCGATCCGGAAACGGTCTGGGTCGGCACCGGCGAGGCCTGGACCCGCAACAGCGTGTCGATCGGGGACGGCGTCTACAAGACGACCGACGGCGGCACGACCTGGACGAAC
>Ga0316600_10000490_pt1 | contig 19097 bp, 16 predicted proteins | sample OWC_soil_day5_CT_FD_207652 | JGI IMG/M metagenome (GOLD analysis project Ga0316600, IMG submission 207652) | Wetland soil microbial communities from Old Woman Creek delta, Ohio, United States - OWC_soil_day5_CT | ecosystem: Environmental > Terrestrial > Soil > Wetlands | place: USA: Ohio... | reverse complement strand
CGAAACGGCCGGACCATGCGCTGCTTTTCGTGCCCAGTGGATCGGATGGTGTCGCGGGGGGCTCTGACATAATCGTTTCGAGGGGAGGGCGGCCATGTACATCGAACCGAGGACCACCATCGCAGCTTGTGAGTCGTCGCCGATTATAGGTTTGTGAAGCCAACGCCACCTGCGATCAAGGGTCCGCTCGCCCGCGCGGAGACCGCCGCCCCAACGCCGCGCCAGGTCATCCCCGATGGCTGCAACATGGGGGTGCTGCTGCGTGTGATCGGCATCGTCGTGGCGCTTTCATTGACCGCCGCTGTCGCCGACGCTGCGAGTCCGGCGGAGACGCTGGCTCAGTTCCTGCGGATCACCTCGATCGCCGCGCCCGCCACGCTGACCACGCTGATGCTCTGGTGCGCGGAGCTGCGCGCTTTGCCCCTGCTGACGGTTCCCTTGCAACGCGCCATCGCGTGGGCGACGCCCGCTGTCGTCAGCTTGCTGCTGTCCTCGCTGCTGCGGGAAAGCGCCAACGCCTGGACGCCGATCGGGCATGCGCTGGCAGCGCTGGCTCTGGGCGCCGGGGTGCAGCACTACTACGAGTTGCGCCAGCGCGCGTTCTCGCCGGCGCTGGCCGAGGCCAAGTATCAGGCGCTGCAATCACGCATCCGCCCGCATTTCCTGTTCAACAGCCTCAACGCGGTGCTGGCGGTGATCCGCACCGAACCTGGCAAGGCCGAGCGCATGCTGGAAAGCATCGCCGAACTGTTCCGCGCGGTCATGGCGGACACGCGCAAGCTCGTGCCACTTGCACAGGAGATCGAGCTCTGCCGCAACTATGTGGAGATCGAGCAGACCCGGCTCGGAAATAGGCTGGCCGTTGACTGGCAAATCGGGGCATACCACCCCCGGGCAAAAGTGCCACAGTTGCTACTGCAGCCGGTGATTGAAAACGCGATCCGGTACGGAGCCGAAAAGCTCCCGGGGTGCGCAGATATCATCGTGCGGGTACGCCAGCACGGTTTCACGCTGGAACTGTTCGTCAGCAATCCGATTGCACCGGAGCGCCCTGAGCGCGAGGGCAACCAGATCGGGTTGGCGAACATCCGCGGCCGGCTGGCCTTGATTTATGACCTCGAAGCGAAGATCGAGACGCAGGTCAGGCGCAATCGCTTCGAACTGACAATGACCTTACCGGTCGAGAAACGCGCCTGAAGGGCCCGCCATGTTGAACGTGATGATTGTCGACGACGAACCTCCGGCGCGAGCACGCCTCGGACAGGTTCTGCGCGACTGCTCCGAGCAGGTCGCACTGCAGCTGGTGGGTGAGGCCGGCGGCGGCATCCGCGGACTCGAGGAGGTCGACCGGCTGAATCCCGACGTCGTGCTGCTCGACATCCACATGCCGGACATGAACGGCATCGAGATGGCGCGTCACCTGGCGCAACGGAACAATCCTCCGGCCGTGATCTTCGTGACCGCGTACGACGAGCACGCCCTCGAGGCGTTCGAAGTGCGCGCTCTCGATTACCTGATGAAACCGGTGCGTGCCGAGCGGCTGGTCGCCGCGCTGGCGCGCGCCGAACGCTTCCGCACGCACGAACCGCGCATCGAAGACCTCGCCAAGACGATTGGCGCGGTGCGTTCGCACGTGACGGTGTCCGAACGCGGCCGCATGATCCTGGTGCCGGTCGAGGACATCGTTTACCTGCGCGCAGAACTGAAGTACGTGACGATCCGCACGGTGGCGCGCGAGCACCTGACCGAGGAATCGCTGACGTCGCTCGAGAGCGAGTTCGGCGAGCGCTTCGTGCGCATTCACCGCAATGCGCTGGTCGCGCGCAGGGCCATCCTCGGCTTCCAGCGCGTCCGCGGCAGCATCGACGAGGAAGGTGAATCGTCGGAAGGACACTGGGAAGTGCTGCTCAAGGACGTGCCGGAACGGCTGCCCATCAGCCGCCGGCAGTGGCCGACCGTGAAGGCGGCATCGAAGTCATAGCGTCGCTCGTGTACGCGATCGGCTGCGCCGATCGCACGTGCACTCGCTCCGGTTACGGTTCGCGCGAAGCGCGAACTGCTCAACACTGATCAGTCGGCTGCGCTCCGGAGCGGTCGCGCGCTCCGCCGAACTTCAACGGCACCACTCCCACCCGACCTCCCTCCGCGAGGGAGGAGCCTGGCACCCCATCCCTGCGCCCTTCCCCGCCGAGCGGGGAAGGGACAACACCAGACTGCGAAACGCCCCGCCCTGCAATTGCGCTTGATTCGCACCCGCCCCTCGCGGAGGGGCGGGACGGGGTGGGGAGCAAGCATCCCTCTCGCTCGGCGAGAGGGCAGGGAGAGTGCCGAGCATTTGTCTTTCGGCGGAGCGCGCGGCCGCTCCGGAGCGCAGCCGACAAGACAGGCTTGAACGGTTCGCGCAGTGCGCGAACTGTATCGGAGCGAGTGCACGTGCGATCGGCGAAGCCGATCGCGTACACGAGCGACGCCTCATCCGGTGTTGCGCAGCCCCGCCGAGATCCCGTTGATCGTCAGGTGGATCCCGCGCTTGATGCGTTCATCCGTGACTCCCGCGCGGTGCCGCTTGATGAGTTCGACCTGCAGGTGATTGAGCGGGTCAATGTAGGGCAGGCGGTGCCGCAGGGCCTGCTGCAGTTCCGGGCTCTTTTCCAGCAGGTGTTTCTGGCCACTGATCGCGAGCAGATGGCGCGTCGCGAGCCGCCATTCATTGCGGATCGCCGCCATGATGACGGCACCGCGACGGCGGTTCTGCGCCAACTGTGCATAGCGCCCCCCGATGGCGAGATCGGCCTTGGCCAGCACCATTTCCATGTTCGACAGCAGCGTGCGGAAGAACGGCCAGTCGTGCGCCATCGCGGCCAGCACACTGCTGCGCTCGCGCCGCTGCCGTGCGCTGCCTTCGCTGAGCCAGGCTTCGACGCCGCTGCCGAATCCATACCAGCCCGGCAGCAGGATGCGACACTGGCCCCACGAAAACACCCACGGGATCGCGCGCAGGTCTTCGATGCGCCCGGTGAAGCGGCGCGCCGCGGGCCGGCTGCCGATGTTGAGTTCCATGATCTCCGTGATCGGCGTCGCGCTGAAGAAGAACTCCGCAAAGCCGTCGGTCTCGTAGACCAGCGCGCGGTAGGCACGATGCGAATGCCGCGCGATCTCGTCCATCGCCGCCTCGAATACGCGCTCCTGTACCGGGGCTAGCGCCGGCGGCGCCAGGCTCGCTTCGAGCAGGGCGGCAACCAGCGTTTCCAGGTGATTTCGACCGAGACGCGGATCGGCATAACGAGCCTGGATGATTTCACCCTGCTCGGTCAGGCGCAGCTGCCCGCGGACGCTACCGGGAGGCTGCGCCAGGATCGCGTCGTAGCTCGGGCCGCCACCGCGTCCGACCGTGCCGCCACGTCCGTGGAACAGTCTCAATCGCACGTGCTCGACATCGGCGAGCCGCGTCAGTCGCTGCGTGGTCCGGTACAGCTGCCAGGTCGACATCAGGAAGCCGCCGTCCTTGTTGCTGTCCGAATACCCGAGCATCACTTCCTGCAGGGGTTCGCGTGCCGCTGGTGCGAGCAGCAGGCTGCGCAGGCCCGGATGCGCCCACAGTTCGCGCATGATCGTCGGCGCCCGTTCGAGATCGTCGATCGTCTCGAACAGCGGCACGACCATCAGCCGGCAGTGGCGCTGCTCGATCCCGCCCAGCAGACCGCACTCCTTCTGCAGCAGCGCGACCTCCAGCAGGTCCGAGAGCGCCTCGGTGTGGGAAACGATATGGCGCTCGATCGCGCGTGCGCCGAAGGCACTGCGCAGTTCACGCGCGGCGTCGAACACCGCAAGTTCGGTCTGGGTGCGGGCGCTGTACCGCAGGTGCGTGGATACCAGCGGCCGCGCATGCGCCAGTTCGCGCGACAGCAGCCGCACGCGCTCGGCCTCGCCGAGGCGCCGGTAATCGGTGCAGACCTCGGCGGCGGCAAGCAGCTCGGCAACGACGGATTCCAGCACGTCCGAGCTCTGGCGCAGGTCGAGCGTGGCCCCGTGGAAGCCGAACACCTCGACGGAGCGCAGCAGCGGCTCCACCCGGAGGCGTGCAATACGCGCGCTGCCGTGGCGCGCCAGTGAATCGGCCACGGTCTGCAGGTCCTGATGGAACTGCTCGGCCGCGTCATAGGGCGCGGCAGCGGCGACGGCGGGCCGCGCATGAAGGGAAAGGCCGAGACATGCCGCTGTCGCCAGCAGGCGGGCATAGACGCCGGTCAGGGCCAGGCGATACGGCTCGTCCGCACGCTGCCGTGAAGGATCCGGACTTTCACGTGCGAGCGCATCCAGCTGCGCGCTGACCGATGTCAGCAACTGCGACATCGACAGTTCCGCCCCCAATGCGTGCACGGCCCCGGCATAGTGGTCGAAAACGGTGGTCGACTGCGCAACGAGCGCAGCCCGCATCGTTTCCGCAGTGACATGGGGGTGGCCATCGCGATCGCCACCGATCCAGCTGCCTAGCGCGAGGAACGGCGGAATGCGCTCGGGCAGTCGTGCCTCGCGTGACAGATCCTCGTACAGCGCGGGAATTTCGCGCAGGAACGTCGTGCGCCAGTAGGCGAGCGCGTTGGTGATCTCGTCATGCACGCTGAGCTTGGCTGGACGCAGCATGCGCGTCTGCCAGAGCGTCGAAATCGCGGCGAGCAGCTCGTCGTCGATCGTCGTGTGATGGTCTTCCGGCGACGTTTCGCGCGCTTCGATCAGCGCCGCGATCGAGCGCTCGGCGTCCAGGATGCTCTTGCGCCGTACTTCGGTCGGATGGGCGGTCAGCACCGGCATCAGGCAAGCATCTGCAAGCAGGGAGGCCAGCCGGCGCGGGCCGATGCGGCGCTCCTGAAGCGAATCGAGAGCGCGCGCGAGCGACCCCGGCCTCGCGGGGCCTTCGGCGCTCTGTCGACGAACCAGGTGTCGGTCCTCGGCGATGTTCGCCAGATGCGAGAAATAGCTGAATGAGCGCACGACACCGATCGTTTCGTCGCGCGACAACTTGCGCAGCAGCCCGTCGAGCTGGCGCGCTGCGGCGGGATCGCCTTCGCGGCGGAAGCGCATCGCGGTCTGCCGGATCGCTTCGACCTTGCCGTACAGAGCTTCCCCTTCGTGGCCGCGCAGCACCTCGCCGAGCAGCTGTCCGAGCAGCCGGATGTCGTGGCGCAGGCCGTGGTCGAGTGCGGTCGTCATCGTTGCCATCCACCGTGGATCATGCATGAAGCGCGAACCCCCGGTGCTAGACTCGCCGCGCTTTTTTTGCAGGACACTGCAGTGAGAGGACGTCGTCGATGAATACGCCGGCGCGTGTCGTCATCGCGACGCGTGAAAGCCCGCTCGCCCTGTGGCAGGCCGAGCACGTGCGCGACCTCCTGGCGGGCCGCCTGCCCGACACGCGGGTCGAACTGCTCGGCATGACGACGCGCGGTGACCAGATCCTCGATCGCACGCTGTCGAAGGTCGGCGGCAAGGGACTCTTCGTCAAGGAGCTCGAGGTCGCACTCCTCGAGCGTCGTGCACAGCTGGCGGTGCACTCGCTGAAGGACGTGCCGATGGAGCTCGCGCCGGAGTTCACGCTGGCCGCCGTGATGAAGCGCGAGGACCCACGCGACTGCCTGGTTTCCAACCGCTTCGCCTCGCTCGAGGACCTCCCAGCCGGTGCCCGCGTCGGTACCTCGAGCCTGCGTCGCGAACTGATGCTGCGCGCCCGGTTTCCGTCGCTCCTGATCGAGGCGGTGCGCGGCAACGTCAACACGCGGCTCGCCAAGCTCGATCGCGGCGATTTCGATGCGCTGGTGATGGCGGCCGCGGGATTGAAGCGCCTCGGTCTGGCGTCGCGCATCCGCCAGATCATTCCGACCGCGGTGTCCCTGCCGGCGCCGGGCCAGGGGGCGTTGGGGATCGAGGTCTTGAGCGACGACCGCGCGACCGCGGAACTCCTCGCGCCGCTCGACGATGCCGCAACTCGCGCAGCGACCGCGGCCGAGCGCGGCGTCTCGCGCGGTCTGGGCGGCAGTTGCCAGGTGCCGCTGGCCGCGTATGCCGAAGTCGACGGCGACCGGCTGCGACTCCGTGCACTGGTCGGCAACGCCGCGACTGGCGAGTACGTCGAGACCGAAGCCAGCGGCGCTCTGGCCGAGGCGGACGATCTGGCGTCGCGAGCCGTTGCGCACCTGAAGGAGCGCGGGGCCCTGCGACTGCTGGGCATGGCCTGAGCGGCGTGAATTCGCCGGTCATCGTCACGCGTCCCGCCCCGGCGGGGCCGCGGCTGCTGCGCCGGCTGCGGGAGGCGGGTCGGGACGCCGTCTGGTGGCCCGCCTTCGAACTCGGGGCCGCGCCGGATCCCTCGCGGGCCTATGCGACGCTCGCGCGCCTCGCCGAGTTCGACCTGGCGATCTTCGTCAGCCCCGCGGCGGTCCAGGCGGTGGCGGACCTGCGCGACGCCCCGTGGCCGCTCGACACGATGATCGGCGCGGTCGGCGCAGCCACCGAAGCCGCCGTCCACCTTCAACTGAAGTTGCCAGATGATGCCTTGGTCATTGCTCCTGCAGATCATGGCTCGGGGTCGGAAGCCTTCTGGGCCGAGTGGATTCGGCAGGCTCGGGTTGCTCGCCGCGTGCTGATCCTGCGCGCGCAGCATGGGCGGGAGTGGCTGGGTGAGCAGTTCGTGGCCACCGGCGCGCAAGTCGAGGTGCTGCCCGTGTATACCCGGGCGGAACGCACACTTGACGACGCGGGGCTCAAACGTCTACGCCGTTGGGTGGACGCGGACACACCGGTCGTGACAATCTTTTCCAGCAGCGAATCGGTCGCCGCGCTCGATCGCCAGCTGGCGGTGTCGCCCGGGGCACCCGCCTGGCTGCGCCGCGGAGTCGCCGTGGCAACGCACGAGCGCGTCGCAGAGCAGTTGTTGGCTGCTGGCTACACGCGGGTTGAATTGTCCGCTCCGGACGACGATGCGTTGATGGCGCGGCTAGAATCAATTTAGCCCTTGCATTCCGTGGGGCCAACATGGCCGCCCCGCTCGATCAACGATCGAGCCCGCTTCGACGATCATTGCCTTGAACAACAACGAGCTGCCACCCATCGAAACGGCGCAGCCCCCGGCCGTGCCGCAACCGGGCGCGAACGCTATGCCAGTTGAGCCGCCGTCGACGCCGCCCGCGCGGCGTTCGATCGGATCGTGGGTTGCGGTCATCGCCGTTGGCCTGGTGATCGCAGCCGCCGCCTACACGCATGTCCAGCTGGGCAACCTGCGCAAGGAGTCGGCGCGTCGACTTGGCGAACTGGAGCAGGCGACGCTGCGTGCGAACGAAACCGCCAATCGTGCCGATGCGGAGGCGCGTGCCGCGCGCGAGCGCACCGCGCTGCTCGAAGCGCGCCTGGCGGAGGAACAGGGTCAGCGCGAGGCGCTCGAACAACTGTATGCAGACCTGTCTCGCGGACGTGACGAAGCGGTGCTGGTCGAAGTCGAACGCCTCGTTGCGATGGCAGGCCAGGAACTGTCGATCAGCGGCAACGTGGCGACGGCGCTTGCGGCGCTGCAGACGGCGGACGTTCGTCTCGCGCGCACCGACAGCGCGCGGTTCCTGCCGCTGCGACGGATGATCGCGCGCGACATCGAACGACTGAAGGTGGCGCCGACGGTCGACATCGCCGGCATGGCTTTGAAGCTGGACCAGATTGCCGCAGGTGTCGACAGCTGGCCCCTGCTGTCGGACGCGCGAGCGGCCTCTGCCGCCGTGGCACCGGCCCCGTCGACGCTGCGGGAAACCGTTGCCCCGTCGCCGGGAACGCCCTGGTGGGAACGCTGGATCGAACGGCTGCAGGCCGAGCTGGGCGAGTATCGCGACCTGGTGGTGCTGCGGCGTGTCGAGACGCCAGAGTCGTTGCTGCTGCAGCCACAGCAGCAGCAACTCCTGCGTCTGCAGATCCGCATGCGGCTGTTGACAGCGCGGTCCGCGCTGCTGACGCGCAATGACCGGCTGTTCCGTGCGGATCTTCTCGAAGCGCAGGCGCTTATCACGCGGCACGTCGATGCGCGCCAGCCGAACGTTGCTGCCGCGCTGGCGACGATTAGGCAGTTTGCAACGACAGCACTGTCGATGGAGGTGCCGCAGATCAACGACAGCCTGGCGGCCGTGCGGGCGGCGCGCGTCGTGCCGGGCCGCTGATGCGCTGGCTGACCTGGGCGCTGGTCCTCGCGCTGCTCGCCGCCGCGGTGGCCATGCTGCTGCAGATCAATGCCGGCAACGTGGCGTTCTTCGTGCCGCCGCACCGGCTCGACGTCTCGCTCAACCTGTTCCTGCTGGTGCTGGCCGGAGTGCTGATGCTGGTTTATCTAGGCGCACGTGCATGGCAGCGGGTGGTGGATTTCCCCGAGCAGGTGCGGCTGTATCGGGCGCGGCGCGAGGAAATTGGCGGGCAACAGGCTCTGGTCGAGGCAGTGCGCAGCCTGCTCGAAGGCCGCTTTGCCCGTGCCGAGAAGGCGGCGCGGGCGGCCCAGTCTTCGACGCGCACCGCAGGGGTGGCGGCGCTGATCGGTGCGCGGGCGGCGCACCGCATGCAGGAATACGAACGGCGCGACGACTGGCTTTCCCGTGCCGAGGACAGTCGCGAGGTCGACACGGCAAGGCTCGTCAGCAGCGCTGAGATGTGGTCGGAGCAGCGCGACAACGACGCCGCGCTTGGAGCCATCGATCGCCTGCAGGGTGCCGGCGCGCGGCACATCCATGCGGTGCGCATCGCCCTGAACGCGAACCTGCAGTCCGGACGGTGGGAGGAGGCCTTGAAGGCGCTGCGTGCGCTGGAAAAGCGCAACGCGCTGCATCCTGTGCTGGCACGCAAGCTGAAACTCGCCGCGTATCGCGAGCAGCTTCTGACGCAGCGCTACGACCCGATGTCTCTGGAAACGGCGTGGAATGCAATCCCAGCGGCCGACCGGGCTCTCCCGGAGATCGCGCTCGAGGGCGCCCGGCTGCTCAACGTGGCGGGCCGCGGCGGACGCGCCGCCGAAGCGATCGAGGAGGCGCTCAAGCTGCCGCACGCCGAGTGGGACGAAACCTGCATGCGGCTGCTCGACGAGTATGCGAGGGCCCAGTCATTTCCGGCACGCGGCCAGCTGGAGCGCGTCGAGCGCTGGCTTGCCGATTCGCCGCGCGATGATGCGACGCGCGCGGTCCTGCTTCGCACGGCAGGCCTGCTGTGCCTGCGTGAGCAACTGTGGGGCAAGTCGAAGAGCTATCTTGGCGACAGCCTGCAGATCGCCAAGCATCCGGCCACTCTGGTGGCACTCGCACGTCTCGCGGACGCCGTCGGCAATGAAGCGGAAGCCGCGCAGCACTACCGCGAGGCCGCGCTGGGATTTGCGCAGCCAGTGGCATTGGCCTCCGACAGCTCGCGACCCGGGCTGCGCGACCACGCGGTCTAGGGCCCTGCGTGACCGGCAGCTGGCGGCGGGAAATCCGTCTCGCTTGACACGGTTCGTGCCGGCCCCGAGACTGCGCCTCCGTCGCGCTGCACCCCTCGTGCGGCGACAGAGCCAGGAGACACCATGACGATCATCCGCCAGACCGCCGCCTTCGCAGTCGTGCTTGCTGCAGCGATCTCCGCGCCGGCCTACGCCCAGACCACGATCAAGATCGGCTACGCGACCGCGCCGACATCGCACTACGGTGTTGGTACCACGGCGTTCTGCGACGACCTGGAAAAGCGCACGCAGAGCCGCTACAAGTGCCAGCAGTTCGCCAACTCGGCGCTCGGCGGGGAGCGCGAGATGATCGAGGCGGTGCAGCTCGGCACGCTCGACATCGTCAACACGTCGACCGGCCCGGTCGGCAACTTCGTGCCGGAAGTGAACATTGTCGACATCCCGTTCCTGTTCCGCGACTACGACCACGCACGGCGCGTGCTCGACGGACCGATCGGCGATGACCTGCGCGCCAAGTTCCCGGCCAAGGGTCTGGTGGCAATTGCCTGGACCGAGAACGGCTTTCGTCACATGACCAACTCCAAGCGCCCGATCATCAAGCCTGACGATGCCAAGGGATTGAAGATCCGCAGCATGCAGAACAAGGTGCACATCCAGGCTTTCCAGTCGATCGGCATCCAACCGACACCGATGGCGTTTCCGGAACTGTTCACAGCGCTGCAGCAGGGCACGGTCGACGGGCAGGAGAATCCGATCCCGGTGATCCTATCGGCCAAGTTCGCTCAGGTGCAGAAGCACCTGTCGCTAACCGGCCACGTCTACTCCCCGGCACTGATCATCGTCTCGCCGGCGCTGTGGAACAAGCTCTCCGACGCCGACAAGAAGGCGTTTATCGAAGCCGGCAAGGCGGGTTCGGCGGCGCAACGCAAGAAGGTCAACGACGACGAACGCGACGGTATCGCGCAGCTACGTGCCTCGGGCATGGAAGTCGTGACGACTGTCGACGGCCCGGCCTTTCGCACTGCGATGACGCCGGTGTGGACCGACTTCGCGAAGCAGTTTGGCGCCGACAACATCAAGAAGATCCAGGACTACAAGTAGTCACGCGCGTTCCCGAACCTGCGACGACGGCGGCCCACGGCCGCCGTCGTGCTTTTTCCACCCCTGTCGATGAAGCGCCGGCTCCTCGCGATTGATCGCCTGATCAGCAATATCGTGTGGGCGGTGGCTGCGGCGCTGCTGGGTGTGGTCGCCTGCATGGGGCTTTACCAGGTGCTGGTGCGATTTGTCTTCAACCAGCCCAGCCCGTGGAGCGAGGAGCTGATCGGCCGGCTGCTGATCTGGACCGTTGCGCTCGGCATCGCCGCTGGCTTCCGGCAGGGGGCGCTGGTCTCTGTGGACCTGATGCTGCGGCTGTCGACGGGGCGCTGGCACCGCCTCGTGCGCGGCATCATCCTGCTCGCCACGGTCACCTTCCTCGCGCTGCTGGCCTGGCTCGGTTTCGACCTGGCATGGCGGATCCGTTTCCAGACCTTCGCAACGCTGCCGCTGTCGATCGCCTGGGCGTATCTGGCGCTGCCGGTGGGTGCGGTCTTCTCGATGCTGGCGGTGATCGCGCACCACGCCGATCCGATCAACCGCGAACTCGAAGTACAGCAATAGGGCGTCGCCGATGTCGATCGCGATGCTGATCACGATGCTGCTGGCCTTCGCGTTCTCGATCGCGGTGGCGGTGGCGATCGGACTGTCGGGACTCGTCGGCATGGCGGGCTTCACCGAGCTGCCATGGATCGCGATGCCGAAGGAGATGTTCACCGCGATCGACCGCTTTCCGCTGGCGGCGATCCCGTTCTTCATCCTCGCCGGCAATCTGATGGAGACCGGGGGAATCTCGCGCCGCCTGGTCGATTTCGCCAAGTCGCTGGTGGGCGGCGTGCAGGGCGGCCTGCCGATGACCTGCGTGCTGACCTGCATGATCTTCGCCGCGGTCTCCGGCTCATCGGTGGCGACGACATTTGCGATCGGCGCGATCCTGATCCCCGCGCTGATCAAGCACGGCTATCCAAAGCCCTGGGCGGCGGCACTGCAGGCAAGCAGTGCCGAGCTCGGCGTCGTAATTCCGCCGTCGATCCCGATGATCCTGTACGGCGTGGCGGCCGAAGTGTCGATCGGGGAATTGTTCATCGCCGGCTTCGGGCCTGGACTGTTGATTGGCGGCGCGCTGATGCTGTTTGTCTATCTGTACTGCCGGTGGAAGGGCTGGGGCAAACGCGACGGCGAAGATCGGCTCCCTGTGCTGGCCGCGACCCGCAAGGCCGCGTGGGCACTGCTGATGCCGGTCATCATCCTCGGCGGCATCTACGGCGGGGTCTTCACGCCAACCGAGGCTTCGGTGGTGGCCGTGTTCTACGCGCTGATCGTGGGGCTCTTCATCTACCGGGAGTTCACTCCGCGCGATGTCTGGGCCGCGCTGAAGAAGTCGGTGATCTCCTCGGCGGTGATCATGTTCATCATTGCCAACGCCGGCTTCTTCGCCTACCTGATCACGCGCGCCGGCGTGCCGGAACAGATAGGACAGTTCCTGAAAGCCACGCTGCAGTCGCCCGAATTGTTCCTGCTCGGCGTCAACGTCGCGCTGTTCCTGATCGGCATGTTCATCGAGACCTCGGCGTCGATCATCGTGCTCGCGCCGATCCTGGCGCCGGTGGCGGTGCACTTCGGCATCGATCCGGTGCACTTCGGGCTCATTATGGTCGTCAACCTTGCGCTCGGCATGGTCACTCCGCCGTTCGGCGTCAACCTTTTCGCGGCCTGCACGGTAGCGCGCATCTCGGTCGACCAGATCGTGACGCGGCTGCTGCCCTTCGTCGGCGTGGTGCTCGCGTGCCTCGCGATCATCACCTATTTCCCGCCGTTGTCGCTGGTCCTGCGCGATCTCGTTTACCGCTAGCCCGGCAATACGCCACGCGTCGCCCTCTCGCCCGTCGAGCGCCGCAGCAGCCGTCCGTGGTCAAATCACAACGTGGACACGAACCAGACGCTGCTGATCGCCGGGTTGCTGCTGTTTGCGGCCATTTCGCTGTCGGCGTTTTCGACGCGCATTGGTGTGCCGTCGCTGCTGGTCTTCCTCGCGGTGGGCATCTTTGCGACCGAACTCCCGGGACTGGAGGGGGTAAGGATCGACCTGGATATGGCCGCACTCGTCGGAAGTCTGGCCCTGGCGGTCATCCTGCTCGATGGTGGACTGCGAACGCGCGTTGCCACGTTCCGCATGGTTGCTCGCCCCGCGCTTGCCTTGGCGACACTTGGCGTCGTGCTGACCGCGGCGATCGTCGGAGTGGCCGGCGCGATGCTCCTGAAACTGGATTGGCGTTACGGCCTGCTGCTGGGCGCAATCGTGGGTTCCACCGACGCGGCGGCCGTGTTTGCCCTGCTTGGCAGCAGCGGCGTGCGCCTGAACGAGCGGGTCGAATCGACGCTCGAAGTCGAGTCGGGTCTCAATGACCCGATGGCGGTGTTCCTGACGCTCGGCATTATCTCGCTGATCCAGGCACCCGAGCAGTCGATCGCCGACTTGCTGCCGATGTTCCTGCAGCAGCTGGGGGTAGGCTTGCTGGCCGGCGCCGTACTCGGGCACCTGCTGTCCCTTGCGGTGGCGCGCGTCCGGCTGCACGAATCGCTGTACGCCCTGCTGATCCAGTCCGGCGGGCTGGTGATCTTTGCGCTGGCTAATACGCTGGGCGGCAGCGGCTTCCTGGCGATATACCTTGCCGGGATGCTGGTGGCGGCGCGTCGGACACACGTGGGTGAAGACGTGCTGCGCGTCAGCGATGGCTTCGCCTGGCTGGCACAGGCCGGAATGTTCCTGGTGCTGGGCATCATCACCGATGCGCGCGGGCTACTCGGTGTGGCGGGGCCGGCCCTGCTGATTGCCGGCGTCCTGATGTTCGTGGCGCGGCCGATCGCCGTGGCGCTGTGCCTGCTGCCGTTCCGCTTTCCGCTGCGGGAGATGGGCTTCATTGGCTGGATCGGCATGCGCGGCGCGGTGCCGATCGTACTGGGGCTATTCCCGTTGCTCGCCGGGCTGCCGCAGGCGCAGTTGCTGTTCCATGTCGCGTTCTTCATCGTGCTGTTATCGCTGCTGCTGCAGGGCAGTTCCCTGCCGCTGGCGGCCCGACTGGCCGCTGTCATGTCCTGGCGACCGAGGGCGGCGATCGCGACAGCACCCCTGGAGGGCGGCGCCGGAGCGCGCGAGGTGCTGCAGTTCATCGTGGCTGATCGCGCTCCATCGACCCGTCGCCCGCTCGACGAACTGGACTGGCCGGAGGGAGCCCGCGTCATCGACGTGGAACGGGACGGCCAGATTGTGCAGACCGCGGCCCTGCGCCGCGGGGATCTGGTCGCTGTCGTGGCGCCGGCCGCGCACGTGAGTGCACTTGAGGAGATGTTCGGGCCGGCGGCAGCCGACGGCGAGATGACACTCGCTGCCTCCGCCACGCTCGGTGATCTTGAGGACTACTACGGCGCTCCGGTGCCGGCAGGCTTGCCGCGCGAGACGACGATCGGACGCTACGCCGAGCAAGTACTGCGCGGCCGGGCGGCGAGTGGCGACATCATCGTGCTTGGAAGACTGAGCCTGCGCGTGCGCGAGTCGAGCGCGGGCAGCGTACGCTCGTTCAGCCTGCAGCTCGCACGGCGTTAGTGGCCTGTAACAGCCAATTCAGAACTGCCTTGCGAGGCGGCGCGGCCGATTGCTTTGTCGCTCGCCTTGCGAATATGCGACGGCTATTCGACGCGGCTCGCTTCGCGCACTCGGCTCGCGCGGGCGCGCCTTTCAGTCCCGAATCGACTGCTTCAGGCCACTAGACGCAGCGGCCGCCGTCGACCTCCAGGCAGGCGCCGGTGATGAAGGTTGCTTCATCGGAGGCGAGATAGACGCAGGCGCTCGCGACATCCTCGGGCGTGGAAAAGCGCCCGAGCGGAATTGTCGCGAGGAACTTCTTGCGGTTTTCCGGCGTATCCGGCATGCCCATGAACTCGGTCACGAGGCCCGTTGCGCCGATTACGGGGTTGATGCAATTGACGCGGATCTTGTCGGGTCCGAGCTCGGCCGCCATCGACTTGCTCGTGACGATGACCGCTCCCTTGCTGCCGTTGTACCAGGTCAATCCCGGCCGCGGCCGTACCCCGGCAGTCGAGGCGATGTTGACGAAGCAGCCGCCGCCGCGCAGGCGAAAGTACGGCACCATGTGGATCGCGGTCCAGTAGATCGACTTCACGTTGACGGCGTAGACGCGATCGAACTCCGCCTCGGTCACGCCGAGCAGCGGTTGGTTGCGGTGCGTGGTTCCGGCGTTGTTGACGACGATGTCGAGGTGTCCGAAGTGGGCCAACGCGGTGTCCAGCATGGCTTTCACGTCGCTGCCGCGGGTGACGTCGCCGTAGGCGAACTCGGCGCGGCCGCCACTGGCGCGGATGCCCGCCACCACCGCGATGCCCGCGTCGCGCGTGATGTCGTTGACGACGACCGCGCAGCCTTCGCCGGCGAATCGCTCGGCGATGCCCTTGCCGAAGCCCGAGGCCGCTCCGGTCACGACGGCCACTTTCCCTGCAAGACGATCCTTGGTGCTCATAGCTCCCTGCTCAATTGGCTGCTGCGCTCGCTCGCTGTCAATCGGAGCACTGTACGCATTGTGTGCGAAAGAAACTTGCCATCGTGCGCCATCCTGGGCTGCCCGCTGATTCAGCCATGCCTGATCGCGATGGTCTTCAGCGTCGTGAAGCCGATCAGTGCCTCGAAACCCTTTTCGCGCCCATAGCCGCTTGACTTCACGCCGCCGAACGGCAGTTCCACTCCGCCGCCGGCACCGTAGTTGTTGATGAACACCTGGCCGCAGCGCAGCTTGCGCGCGAGCCGCATCTGACGCGCGCCGTCGCGTGTCCAGAGTCCGGCGACGAGGCCGAACGTCGTGCCGTTGGCGATGCGCAGCGCCTCGTCCTCGCTGTCGAACGGCAATGCAGCGAGTACCGGACCGAAAATCTCCTCCTGCGCGAGACGATGTGTGGGCGGTACATCGCGCAGCAGCGTCGGTGCCTGGTAGAAGCCGGTCTGCGGCGCATCTTCGACGACGAGCCCCTGCGCGGCCATGACGATGCCGTCGTGCTGCGCCTGGCTCAGGTAGTCCCACACACGCTGCAACTGCGTCTGGCGGATCAGCGGACCGACGTCGAGATCGGCCAGGGCCGGTCCGGCGCGTAACCGGGAAATCGACTCGCCGACGCGTGCCAGCAGGTCATCGTAGATGGCACGCTCGACCAGTAGCCGGCTGCCCGCCGAGCAGGTCTGCCCGGCGTTCTGCACGATCGCATTGACGACCACGGGGACCACGGCGTCCAGATCCGCATCTGCAAATACGATCTGCGGCGACTTGCCGCCCAGTTCCAGCGTCACCGGGCAATGATGACGAGCCGCAGCCTGCGCGACCGCAGTTCCGGTGACCGGCGAGCCGGTGAAGCTGATGTGGTCGATTCCCGGGTGCGCGGCCAAGGCTGCGCCGGCTTCGGCACCGTAGCCAGTGACTATATTCAGCGCGCCCTCCGGGAAACCGACGTCGGTCGCCAGTTCGGCGACGCGCAGCAGTGACAGGCAGGCGTCTTCCGCCGGCTTCACGACGCAGGCATTGCCGGCGGCGAGCGCTGCACCGACGCTGCGGCCGAAGATCTGCATCGGGTAGTTCCACGGAATGATGTGGCCGGTCACGCCGTGCGGCTCGCGGATCGTCAATACCGTCATGCCGGATTGATAGGGAATCGTCTCGCCGTGAAGCTTGTCGGCCGCGCCGGAGTAGTACTCGAAGTAGCGCGCCAGTGCGAGCGCGTCGGCGCGCCCCTGTTTCAGTGGCTTGCCGGTCGTACGCGATTCGAGCCGCGCCAGTTCGTCCGCGTGATCGAGCACGGCGGCCGAGAGTTTCATCAGCAGGCGGCCGCGCTCGGTGGCACTCAAGCGGCCCCAGTCGCCGTCGAAGCAATCGCCCAGTGCGCGGCGGGCTGCAGCCACGGCGGCGTCGATGTCGGCCGCGTTGCCGCGTGCAATGCGAGCGAATGCTGCGCCGTCCGAGGGATCGATGACATCGATCGTCTGGCCGGAGTTCGAGGCCGCCCAGCGGTTGCCGATGAAGTGATGCGCTCCCGCAGCGGCGGCCCAGTTGCCGTCCATCGATTCCTCCAGCCCCGAACCGTATGTTGGAGCCCGATTATTGAGCAAACCCGACAGCGACCTCAAACCGTCCGGGGCGTGTTCACAGGGCCTTAGAATCGCCCAGCTTCCATCGGACCCCATCATGAGCCTCGATCGCGTTCCTGCCGGCCGCAACATTCCAGAAGAATTCAACGTCATCATCGAGATCCCGGCCCACGCGGATCCGATCAAGTACGAGGTCGACAAGGAGACCGGCGCGGTGTTCGTCGACCGCTTCATCGGCACCTCGATGCACTACCCATGCAACTACGGCTACGTGCCGAAGTCGCTGGCCGACGACGGTGATCCGCTCGACGTGCTCGTCATCACGCCGTTTCCGCTGCAGCCGGGTGTCGTCGTGCGCTGTCGCCCGCTCGGCGTGCTGAAGATGGAGGACGAGGCGGGCGGCGATTCCAAGCTGCTTGCGGTGCCCATCGACAAGATCCTGCCCTGGTACCGGAACTGGAAGCAGTGGTCCGACCTCGCGCCGGAACGCCTGGCGCAGATCCAGCACTTCTTCGAGCACTACAAGGATCTCGAGAAGGGCAAGTGGGTCAAGGTGATCGGCTGGGAGGGTCCCGACTCAGCCCGCAAGGATGTCGCCGATGCCGTCGCCGCCTACGAGAAAGCGTCGCCGAAGCCGGCGTTCTGAGCGGCCCGGGCCCGGGTAAGCCGATGCCGCCGGCCCCTTCGCTGAAGGACCTGAAGCGGCACCGCTATCTGGTCCTGCTGCTGGCACTGGTGCTGACGATCACGCTGGCAGTCACCGAAGCCGAACATCCGTACCTGCGCGAGAGCGTGGCGACGATCATGATGGCGATGGTGTTCGTCATCGTGTTCGACCGGCGCATACTCCGGCTGATCTCGCTGGCTGCTGGACTCGGCGCACTGATCGCGCTGTGGAATCTGCGACTGGTGTCGGAGCCTTCGCAGCGCGTCCTGGAAATTGTCACGCACCTCGGTGCCACGCTGTTCTTTGCGCTGTCGGTCAGCATGGTATTGCGGCACCTGTTCGACCGGCGTGCCGTGCGCTTTGACGACATCCTGGGAACGATGTGCGGCTACTTGCTGGCCGCGCTCGCGTGGGCCAACCTGTACGCGGCGATCGAGCTGATTTCGCCGGGGGCCTTCCTGGTGACGGGCGCCGACCAGCCGGACCTCATGCGCTGGCATGAGCGCGAATCCTTGTTCATCTACTTCAGCCTGACGACACTGACGACGATCGGCTACGGCGACGTGACACCGGTGGCGGCGGCGGCGCGCAGCGCGGCGATGTTCGAAGGGGTTTTCGGGCAGTTCTACATTGCCGTGGTCGTGGCCCAGCTCGTCGGCTCCAAGCTGGCCGAGGCGGTGGCGCGCGACAGCGGCGAACGTCGCTAGCGTCAGCGGCGGCGCGACGCCAGGACGTTCAATCCGAGCCCGGACAGCACCAGCGCAGCGCCGGCAAGCTTCCACCACGTTACCGGCTCATCCAGCAGCCAGACGGCGCACGTCATGCCGACCACCGGGACCAGCAGGGTGAACGGCGCGATCAGCGACGCCGGATGCTGACGTAGCAGCCAGGCCCAGATGCCGAATGCCACCAGCGTGGTGGGCCAGGCCTGGAAGGCAATGCCGAGCCAGTTCGCCACGGACATCGCGCCGACGATGTGCGCACTGCGTGAGAGTCCTTCGGTCGCAAGAGTCGCGAGGGCGAGCGGAACCACGGCTGTCGCGCTCCCCCAGACGACGACTGACAGCGGCGCGTCACCGGGCACGCGCTTGACGATGACGTTCGCGATGGCCCACGACAGCGCGGCAGCAACGACCAGCACGAAGCCGAGTACGGTGCCCGCCGGCAGATGCAGCGCCACCAGGACCAGGCCCGCACCGGCAACCAACGCACCCAGCAACTGCGGCAGCCGCGGCCGATCACGCATCAAAATGGCCACCAGTGCGATCGTGAAGAACACCTGCACCTGGATCACCAGCGATGACAGCCCGGTAGGCATCCCGGCTGCCATTCCGGCAAAGAGGAAGGTGAACTGGAGCGCGAAGGCGAACAGCCCGTAACCCGCGATCAACCGCCAGGGCGCTTTCGGCCGAGCAACGAAAAGCAGCGCCGGAAACGCCGCCAGGACGAACCGCAAGAGCGTCAGCAGCAACGGCGGAATATCGTTCAGCCCCCAGCGGATCACGACGAAGTTAAATCCCCAGATCGTGACCATCAGCAGGGCGGCGGCGAAGTGCAGAGGCGTCATCGCAGTGGCGCCCGGCGCAGTAGTGAGGGGATTTGCCCGGACTCCCCGCAGGGGCGTGCGCGCAGCGCATCGGCCCAGATCGTGACCATCAGCAGGGCGGCGGCGAAGTGCAGAGGCGTCATCGCAGTGGCGCCCGGCGCAGTAGTGAGGGGATTTGCCCGGACTCCCCGCA
>Ga0316600_10000485_pt1 | contig 19154 bp, 17 predicted proteins | sample OWC_soil_day5_CT_FD_207652 | JGI IMG/M metagenome (GOLD analysis project Ga0316600, IMG submission 207652) | Wetland soil microbial communities from Old Woman Creek delta, Ohio, United States - OWC_soil_day5_CT | ecosystem: Environmental > Terrestrial > Soil > Wetlands | place: USA: Ohio... | reverse complement strand
ATATACAATGCATGTAATTTTACTTGGTCTACCTGTATTGCAGATAAAACTTTTGCATTTTCAATAACATCTGTCATATCATCCCAAGGTAGATTTAAAATTAAATGTGCACAAACTTCTAACCCATATTTTTTAATTCTATGCGTTGCATCTAAAAATTCAGCTAAGGTGTGTCCCCGATTTACTTTGATTAAGGAATGATAATTGACACTTTGCAAACCAAGTTCAATACAAATATCGCTATTATTTTTCTTTTTTATTTCAGCCAACATTTCTAAATATTGATCATTTACACAATCTGGGCGAGTTGCAATTGCAATCCCTACAACATCCTTATGGCATGCTTCTTCAATATAACCTTTTAATTTTTCAATCGGCAGATATGTATTGCTAAAATTTTGAAAATAGGCAATAAATTTTTCTGCTTTATACTTTGGCGTTATATGTGCTTTATTCGTAAGTAATTGCTCATTTACCGTCATATCAGCAGGTAAATTTTCATATCCTGCCCCAATTTCTCCACAAAAGGTACAACCAGTTATCCCACAAACACCATCACGATTTGGACAAGTTACTGGTAAACCAACTGGCAATTTATATACTTTTTCACCATAACGATTTTTTAGATAATCCGAGTAAACATTATATAACATTTATATTTCTCCCTGCCAAAAATCCTTGTCTTTAATTACTTGATAAGTTGTCATATCTCCTGTAAAAGAAAATAGTACAGGCAAATTAGTTGTAACTAATTCTTTTGCTTTCATGAATTTAATGATATCAAATTTAAATACTTCAATATGATACTTTTTCCTAATATCACGCCAAGTCGTAAATTTATAATGGTCAAGATATTCTTCTGCAACTTTTTCGCGCCAAAAATAAGATGTTCTTGTATTATACTTTTCTTCATTCCAATCTAAAAATTCTGGTCTTATCCCTGCCTTATCAGATAATAGCGCATCAAATTTTAAAATTTCTTTTAATAACTCTGCTTTTTCAGGATACTTTTCCTCACAAAATTCATATAAATATTTATAAAGAGATTTTGTTGTATGGGCAATTAGATGGAAACCTCTTTCTTGCCAATATTCTGTTAATGTATCATAAAATCTAAATGCATTTCCATCTTTTAAATCAATTAACAACTGCGTTGCGTTTCTAAAACGCCCACTATTGTAGTATTGTTCAAATATTTCCTCTAAAATGTATAACTTTCTAACTTCTTCATAAGACATATACTTATTTGCTAGTACTTGATATGGTGCAGTGTCCATAAATACATACTCATGTTTTTCTCTATTTAAACTAATTCCTGAACCTTTTAATAATTTTAAAAAGCCAATTTGTAACATATGAGGTTTTAAACTATATACATCGTTAAATGATTTCTGAAACGATTCGTAATCTTCATTTGGTAAACCAATAATCAAATCTAAATGTAGATGAATGTTGTTAAAAGCTAAGATACGCGTTACATTATAAACAATTTTATCCCAATTATTGTTACGACAAATTTTATCTAATGTAACTTCATTGGTTGATTGCACCCCGATTTCCAATTGCACACGCCCAACTGGCATTAGCGCTAATACATCTAATACTTCATCATCTAAAAGATCGGCAGCTATTTCAAAATGAAAATTTGTTTTGCAATTCTGCCCTACTAGAAATTTAAGTATTTGCATATAGTGACTTTTCTTCGCATTAAATGTCCGATCGACAAATTTAACTTGCCGAACGTCATGCCGGATAAAGAAACGTAACTCATCTAAGACTCTATTAATACTAAAAAAGCGAACACCCTGTGTTGCACTCGATAAACAATATTGACAAGAAAATGGACACCCTCTAGAACTTTCATAGTAAATAATTTTATCTTTTAGTTCTGCCATTTCTTCATCATGATAAGGAAAAGGTATCGTATCTAAATTTTCTACCACAATAGCACGACTGCTTATCATTTCATTTTTTTGATTATAATAGGTCAATGCCAGAATATCTTCTATTCTTTTTCCTAGTTTTAACTGCGCTAATAGATGATATAGAGTTTCTTCTCCTTCGCCCTGTATAATGTAATCAACACTTTCATTTTCTCTCAGAAATTCTTCCGGTTGGTAAGATACCTCTGGACCACCACAAATAATAGTTATATTGGGTAAAACTTTTTTTATTAAATTTACCAGCTTTATTGTCATTTCAATATTCCAAATATAACAGGCAAATCCAACGGTATCCGGTTTAGCCTGAAATATTTGACTTAAAATATCTAAAATACCATTATTTATACTAAATTCTTTAATTTCCACTTCACATACTGGCTTACAATATTCTTTTAAATAACGAAGCGCTAATGAGGAATGTGTATATTTTGCATTTAAAGTTGTTAAAATAACCTTCAATTTAGTTCACCCCTATTTATTATTACCATTGTTTTGTATCACATAACATACCCCAGAATAATAGTATACACCAAACTCAATATGAAGGTGGTGTATTTATGCGAATTGTTGTTGATGGACAAAAACTATCTACAAATCCTCGTACAACAAAAGATTTATTGCTTACGATAAAGAGTCTCGCACGAGTATTAAATTGGCAAACATTATATGACACGGATAAAGAAATTATTTATATCTCAACATCAAAAACAAATGCTATTTCAACTGTTTCTGATTTACCAATTCCAGTACTAGAAGAATTAGAAAGTCTTCGTTTACAAGATAAAATCATTTGCATTGATGCAGGTCATGGTGGCAACGATCCTGGTGCACTTGGTCCAAGCGGGACTATGGAAAAAGATAACACGATTGCTATCGCAATTCTATTAAAAGAAAAACTTGAAAATAACGGTGCCAACGTTATTATGACACGCGCCTCAGACCAAGATTTCTCTTATCCCGATCTATCAAGAAATGACCTATTAAGTAAACGTGTTGCCATTGCAAATGATTCCAATGCTGATATTTTCGTTAGCATCCATAATGATGCTTTCTCTAGTGCTACTGCTTCAGGTACAACTACATTTCATTATGGGAATGAACAGGCGATTGAGCTAGCGAGTCATGTACAAAAATCGCTAACCAATGAATTAAATACATTTGATCGAGGAACTCGGTTTGCCAGTTTCTACATTCTTCGTTACACAACTATGCCCGCTATTTTAGTTGAAACAGCCTTCATCTCCAATCCCGAAGAAGAATTATTATTGGCAAGTGATGATGGCCGCAATAAAATAGCAGAAAGTATTTATAATGGAATTGTCCGTTATTTTAAAGTATAAAAATATTTCTATATCATACCATACCAAATAAAAATGATAAATAATGCTTATTCATGAAATTTATCTGCTCAGACAAAAGTATAGGTTTCTTATTTTATAGAAAGCAATTTATTTTTTCTGTTTTTTCTAAAATAATCCTTAAAATTTTATTTAATCAAGCGTTTTCAGCATGTTTTAGTATTAGATTGGTGTATAATAATATATATATAATGATAGTTTTATAAAAAACACAAAGGGAGTTAAATATGTACGAAAAAATTTATTCAGCAAACATAAATTATAATTCTACTACGAATGCAGAAAATACAAATTCAGCTCAAGTTCCCACACGTGATGAAATTGATGCTAAATTTAAATGGAATTTAAATGATCTTTATTCTAGTGAAGCAGCATTCCAATCTGATTATGAAGAGACAAAAGAGTTAATGCGTAATATTTCCACCTGCAAAAATTCACTCAAAAATAGTGATGCTTTGTTAAACTGCTTAGACCTTCGTGATAAACTAAGCATCAAAGCGAGTACTCTATTTGCTTATGCTAGAATGCACCGTGATGGTGATGCTAAAAATTCTAACTATCAAGCAATGACTTCCAAAATAGAAAGTCTACTCGCTGAAGTTTCCGCTGCAACTTCTTTTATCGAACCAGAATTAATTGCCCTACCTGAGAAAAGCTTAAAATCGTTTATAACTACTGAGCCAGCGTTAAATAAATATAAATTTTATTTTGAAGACTTATTACGGCAAACTAAACATGTATTATCACCAATTGAGGAGGAACTTCTAGCGAAAACCGGTGAATTACTGAAGAGTCCTACCAATATTTACAGCATGTTAACCAATGCTGATATGATATTTCCTGAAACATTAGCAGAAAATGGCGATATGATTCAGCTAAGCGAAGGACGTTATAATTCTTTTATCCGTTCTAAAAATCGCGAAGTTCGCAAAACCGCTTTCCACAATTTATTTAATACTTATACAAATTATCGTAATACCTTCGCAACCACATTGGCAAGTAATATAAAAAATACAATGTTTTATGCAAAAACTAAAAAATATAATTCAACGTTAGAAGCTGCCCTTGAAAACGATAATGTTCCTGTTGATGTCTATACCAACTTAATTTCTACTATCCATAAAAACATAAAGCCACTCCATAAATATATAGACTTAAAGAAAAGCGCACTCCAATTAGATGAAATTCATATGTATGATCTCTATGTTTCATTAGCGAAAGATGCACCTGATAATATTAAATACCAAGATGGGCTTCAATTAGTTGTTGATAGCCTAAAGCCTATGGGAAAAGATTATATTGATTCACTTCTTGCTGGTGCAAATGGTGGTTGGGTCGACATCTACGAAAACCAAGGCAAACGTACTGGTGCTTATTCCTGGGGTGTATACGGAGTCCACCCATTTGTATTGCTAAACTATGACAACAGATATGGAGCTGTGTCTACATTAGCTCATGAGCTCGGTCATGCCATGCACAGTTATTACAGTAATAAAACACAAGATTATATTAATTCATCTTATACTATCTTTTGTGCGGAAGTCGCTTCTACAACAAATGAAATCTTACTACTAGATCATATGCTAGAAATTGAAACCGATCCAAATAAAAAAATTTATTTCATTAATCAATATTTAGAGCAAGTAAGAACAACAGTCTATCGTCAAGCGATGTTTGCTGAATTTGAAATGATTGTTCACTCTAAAGCTGAAGCAAACGAAGCAATAACTGCCGACATACTAGAAAGGATTTGGTTAGATTTAAACAAACTATATTATGGTGATACTATCATCATGGATGATAGTATCAAAATTGAATGGGCGAGGATTCCTCATTTTTATAGACCGTTTTATGTTTACCAATACGTTACTGGGTATGCAGCAGCTACTACCATTGTCCATAAATTAATAACCGAAGGGGTAGTAGCACAAAAACGCTATTTAACTTATTTGCAAAGTGGTGGTTCAGATTACTCTATTGAGCTTCTTAAAGGCGCTGGTGTTGATATGAGTACCCCTACTCCTCTTGAAATCACGCTGGAAAAATTTGATACAAGACTTAAAGAATTGGAAGAATTGCTAAGAATCTCTTGACAATAATATTATTTCAAGGTATAGTATGAAAAGTAACTAAACTAATTGCTCTGGATAGCTTGCGTGGCTGTAACCAACCAACTTACCAGCACAATTTTGTTGGAAACTAAATAATTTAAGGAGGTTGGTTAACAATGACCTACCAAGACAAAGAACTTTCATGTAAAGAATGTGGAGTAGAGTTTGCTTTCACTGCATCCGAACAAGCTTTCTACGCTGAGAAAGGTTTCCAAAATGAACCTTCCCGTTGCCCAGAGTGCCGTGCAGCTAGAAAAGCACAAAACAACAGAGGCGGTAACAATAGTGGTTTCCGTCAACAACGTGAAATGTTTGATACTGTTTGTAGCGAATGTGGTAAAGAAACTCAAGTTCCTTTTAAACCAACTGCTGGCAAACCAGTTTTCTGTCGCGATTGCTTTCAAGCTCACAAATCTTACTAAGATTATAATTTAAGAGACCTTCCGGTCTCTTTTTTGTTTAATTTAAATTCAACTTTAAGGGGTCACCTCTACTTTTTGTAATGAGGTGACCCCTTAAAGTTAGACTTTATAGCATAGCAGTTTTATCTGTTACGCTATTTCTTTATGAAGCTAGAAGATTGAGTCTATATTCAACAGGACTCATCCATCCAAGGTTTTGCTTGATTCTTTGTTCATTATAATATTTTATGTATTTTTCAATCGCAGATTTCAACTCATCATAACTATGATAAACAACTCCATAATACATTTCCTGTTTCATAATTCCAGAGAAATTCTCCATTACAGAATTATCATAACAGTTTCCTCTGCGTGACATACTTTGATATATTCTATTAGATTTTAACGTGTGTGAATAAGCTTTCATCTGGTAAGCCCATCCTTGATTAGAATAAAACGTTCTCCTATATTGACACAGTCTGAAGTTATATCTATAGCTTTATTTAATGCTTTCATGATGTTTTCAGCCGAAAGACTCTTAGAAATACCATAACTTATGATTTCACGATTGCAAAGATCCATGAATGGATTAAGATAAAGCTTTCTAATTATCATTCTTCCTTTATCATCAATTTCATATTACCAAAATTTTTATAAGCATTTATCCATCTTTTTATCATACTTTCACTTACTATTGAATATTTCTTTGCTAATATTTGTATCCACCTTCGCCAGATAAGTGTGTTTGGACAACTTTTTGCTTAAGTTCAAAGCTATATTTTGCCATAAAAAACTGCCCCCCATAAATTAGATTGAGGTCTAACTTATGGGGGGCAGTTCATAAAGGTGCACTTCTATCTAATGTACTATTCTGTTTTTGGACCAGCATTTAAGATATCTTCTGACATCTCACCTTTAAATTTAGTAACATTTTGAGCAAATAATCTTGCTAATTTTCTTGCCTGTACTTGATAATCGTCTTTACTAGCCCAAGTATTGATTGGTTTCAATATTTCAGTTGGAACGCCTGGACATCCTTTAGGAATAGAAACTTGGAAAATAGGATCCACTTCCCACTCTTCATTATCTAGTTTTCCTTCTAATGCTGCAGTAACCATAGCTCTTGTATATTTCAAATTCATACGATTACCGACGCCATAAGGACCACCAGACCAGCCAGTGTTCACAAGATAAACATTAGTATTATATTTTTCAATTTTTTCCCCAAGTAATCTCGCATATTTTAATGGAGACAATGGTAAGAATGGTTCACCAAAACCAGTAGAGAATGTTGCTTGTGGCTCTGTAATCCCACGTTCGGTACCAGCTACTTTACTCGTATAACCAGATAAGAAATGATACATTGCTTGTTCTTTTGTTAATTTAGCAATTGGTGGTAAAACGCCAAACGCATCAGCAGTTAAGAAAATAACAGTCTTCGGATGCCCTGCTACGCTTGGAATTAAAGCATTAGGAATATAGTCGATTGGATAAGCAGTCCTACTGTTTTCCGTAAGCGTTGTATTGAAATAATCCGGTGTTCTATCACCTTCAATCCAAACATTTTCTAATACAGAACCAAATTTAATTGCATTATAAATTTCTGGCTCTGATTCTAATGTTAATTTTACGCATTTTGCATAACAGCCACCTTCAAAATTAAAGATACCATTATCACTCCAACCATGTTCATCATCACCGACTAAGCTACGATTAGGATCAGCAGATAACGTAGTTTTACCGGTACCACTTAAACCAAAGAACAATGCAGCATTACCATCTTTACCAACATTAGCTGAACAATGCATCGATAAAATTCCCTTTTGCGGTAAAATGTAATTCATTACGGAGAAAATAGATTTTTTCATTTCTCCAGCGTACTGGCCACCACCGATAAGAACCATATTTTTATCAAAATTAACGATAATAAAAGTTTCAGAATTTGTACCATCAAGTTTTGGATCTGCTTTAAACTTTGGTAAGCAAATTACAGTAAAGCCTTCTTTAGTTTTTACTTCACCTTCTGGTTTAATAAATAATTGTTTAATAAATAATTGCTGCCAAGCGAATTCATTAATGAATTTAACTTGTAATTGATTTTCAGGATCAGCCCCTGCATAAACATCTGTTATGTATAACTCATGGTTTTTTGCATATTCCTTCATTTTTGCATACAACCCATCAAAAGTAGCCTCGCTACATGGTGCGTTATTGGTCCAGCTAATTTGGTCATGAACTGCCTTTGTATCAACAATAAATTTATCTTTAGGAGAACGACCTGTATGCTTACCAGTTGTTACACAAAGTGCGCCTTTATCGGAAAGAACGCCTTCACGATTACTAATCGCTTTTTCAACTAATTCTACAATACTAAGGTTATAAGATAATTTACGTGCTCCATCTAAAAAATTTTCACTACTAATTGTTAATTTTCCCATTTTAAGTCACCTCTCATAAATATTGAATATACTTATAATATAAATAATTAATCATTTGTATTATAAATATAAAATTCTACACACGAAAGTAAAATCCTTCTATTTATATAGTAAATTTAATAAATTATTCTTTATTTTCATAATATTTAAATATTATCTTTTACATCTACTTATTTGTTAACAGTCTACAAATAATAATAGAGTGTACTACATAATTATATAGTACACTCTATCTTTTCTTACTAATAAAGTAATGTTTTTACCGTTACTGCCATATCTTCTTTGGCACATTGTTTCGTATGAAGGATTTCTGCATTGCGCAGACAAGCTAATCCCACTGGAACCTTTGTTGTATTTAATTTTTCTAATTCATCAAGCATTTTAAATTCATCTGTATTAACTACTTTATTTTCATCCAGTGCTCTTAATACACTTTCATTGAATTTATAAGGACTTGCTGTTGACACAATAATATTAGGTGTTGTATCCTCTGTTATTGCTCTATAACGATCTGCAACTTCCCAAGCAACTGCAGTATGGGTATCCACAACATAATTATACTTATCATATACCTCTTTAATTTTTGCAGATGTCTGCGTATCACTAGCCCAATCCGCCCAGAACACGTCTTGAATTTTATCTAAATATGTTTTACTAACACTATATTCCCCAGTGGTATTAAGTTCAGCCATCCACTCTTTTACCTGAGCTCTATCGCCACTTCCGATATGATATAATAAACGTTCTAAATTACTAGAAATCAAAATATCCATTGAAGGAGTATTCGTTTTATAAAAATCACGTTTCTTATTATAAATACCTGTTTTCAAGAAATCTGTTAATACATTATTCGCATTCGATGCACAGACCAATTTATTCACTGGTAATCCCATCTTCTTTGCATAATAGCCAGCTAAAATATTTCCAAAGTTCCCTGTAGGAACAACAAAATTTACTTTATCGCCATTTTTAATTTTATTATCTTTTAATAAATCAACATATGAACTAAAATAATAAACGATTTGTGGCACTAGCCGCCCCCAGTTTATTGAGTTAGCTGAAGATAATTGGAATCCTTTTGTATTTAACTCCGTATTAAAATCTTTATCACTAAAAATGTTTTTAACACCTGTTTGGGCATCATCAAAGTTTCCATTCACTGCAACAACTGCAACATTGGTTCCTTCTTGACTAGCCATTTGCAATCGTTGAATTTGGCTTACTCCATCTTGCGGGTAAAACACGATAATACGGATTTGCTCTACATCTTTAAATCCCTCTAATGCAGCTTTGCCAGTATCACCGGAAGTAGCAACTAAAATGACGATTTCTGCTTTTTCTTCTGTTTTTTGCAGAGCCGTAGACATAAGTTGTGGCAATAATTGTAATGCCATATCTTTAAATGCACTGGTTGGTCCATGCCACAATTCTAAAATACTAGTTTCTTTATCAAAATTAACCGTAGGTGCAACAGCTTCACTATCAAATTTAGCATCACCATACGCATTATTTACGCATTTTTCAAGTTCTTCAGCTGTATAATCAATTAAAAATTTTGCTAATACTTTTTGTGCACGTTCTTGATAAGGTAAGTCAATTAGACCTTCAATAAATCCAGCTTCTACTTTTGGTAAACTCATTGGTACGAATAAACCACCATCAGCAGCAATGCCTGCAATAATCGCCTCGGCTGATTGTAGTTCTTGTTGATTACCTCTTGTACTAATATATTTCATGATAAGCCCCATTTCTTTTGTAATGATAAAAATATTACTTATTCTTCGCGCACAATATTGTAAATTGAAGCGTTGGTAACTTGAATCAAATCCTTCGGATTGATTAATATTTGAAAACCACGCATACCTGCGCTAATTGCAATTTGATCCCATTCTTCTATACTACTATCTATATAAACAGGATATGCTTTTTTAGAACCTAGCGGAGAAACCCCGCCACGAATATATCCGGTTAAACCTTGTACTTCCTTTAAATGCACCATTTCCACTTTTTTATTGCCACTGATTGAAGCTAAATTTTTTAAATTAAGCTCTGCTCCTCCAGGAATACAAGCCATCAATACACCATTTCTATCGCCTCTTGCAACCAAGGTTTTAAAAACTTTTTCTAATGGCATACCAATTTTTTTAGCTACATTTGGTGCACTAAGATCCTCTAAATCAACCTCATATTCACCTAAACTATAGTTAATTTTATTTTTATCTAAAATTCTCGCCGCATTTGTCTTCTTCATTCGGCTTAACTCCTCTGGTAAAGTATATCTATCCATCCGTAATGTTCATTACAAATAATATGAGCACTATTATATCATACAATTTCAAAATATCCTATATTTTTTGTCAACTATCTAACTAGTATTGTATCTGTTTTCAAGGAAATGCTATAAAATATACCACTTATTCTATTATTAGTGTACAATATAATAGTAATTTATTTTAATAAAGAGGTGCCTTAATTGATCAAAATAGCTTTAGGACAATTTGAAGTACGACCAGGTCGCCCTGATTTAAATACAGAAAAAATGCTTTCTATGATTGCTGAGGCAAAAGAAAAGCATGCTGATATTATCGTTTTCCCGGAGATGGCTATTCCTGGTTATTTACTCGGTGATATATGGGAGCAACGTGCTTTTTTAGAAGACTGTGAATATCACGGTAAATTAATTATTGAAGCGTCCACAAATATTTGTATTATCTTTGGAAATATTGCAATGGACTGGACTAAACGTAATAATGATGGTCGCGTTAGAAAATACAATTCCTTTTTTACCGCATATAATCGGCAATTACTTTTTAATCCAAACATGCCTTACCCCTTTGTCATTAAAACACTTCAGCCAAATTATCGCGAGTTCGATGATACTAGACATTTTTATAGTCTACAAAAATTATCCCGTGAAACAAATATTGCAATTGAAAACTTATTACAACCAATTCAACTAAATTTATCCAAACAAACCTTAAATATTGGCTGTTTATTATGTGAAGACGGTTGGAGTGATGACTATTCGATTGCACCAATTAACGTGCTACATAAGAATCATCGAATTGATTTATTCATCAATATATCGAGTTCTCCTTATACATTAGGTAAAAATAACAAACGTAATCGCGTTTTTTCCAAGCAAGCGCAAAGTACTGCTACTCCGCTTGTTTATGTGAATACCACTGGTATTCAAAACAATGGTAAAACACTCTATACATTTGATGGTTCTAGTACCGTATATAATGCAACCGGTGATATTATCGCTTATTGTGAGCCATATAAAGAGAATTTGAACATAGTCACTATAGACTTAGAAAAAAACTCTACTGCTAGTATGAAAGTGCCCGAAGAAAATGATATTGCAAGTATCTACCATGCACTTCATTATGGAATAGAGAATTTTTTACGAAATATCCAAATGAAGAAGGTAGTAATCGGTGTATCTGGTGGTATTGATTCGGCAGTCGCCGCAGCACTTTATGCCAAAATACTAGGGCCAAAAAATATTTTATTAGTCAACATGCCTAGTATTTATAATTCAAAGACAACAAAAGATTTGTCTTATCAATTAGCCAAAAACCTAAAATGTAATTATATAATTGCACCAATCCAAGAAGTTGTGGACTATACAATTAAACAAATTCAAGAGACTCCTATTACAAACTTTATCACTGGTGAGCAAAGCAATCTTACAGTTTCCTCTTTCGTAGCTGAAAATATTCAGGCTCGCGATCGTTCTGCACGTATTTTAGCTGGTATAGCAGCTTCTTTTGGCGGTGGGTTTACTTGCAATGCAAATAAAAGTGAAACTACCGTGGGATATTCTACGCTGTATGGAGATCAATCTGGATTTCTTGCTGCCCTTTCTGACCTTTGGAAATATCAAGTTTATGAACTTGCCAACTATTTAAATAAGGAAATTTACAAACAAGAAATCATTCCTCAAGCAACCATTGATATTGTACCAAGCGCAGAATTATCTCATAATCAAGCAGTTGATGAAGGTAAAGGTGATCCAATTCAATATCCTTATCACGATTACTTATTTCGCGCTTTTATGGAACATTGGAACAGGGCAACACCGCAAGACATCTTAGAGTGGTATCAAGCTGGTGTCCTTGAGGATAAACTTGGCTGCGCTCCTGGTTTAGTTGCAAGATATTTTCCTACGACCAAAGAATTTATAACTGATCTTGAACGTTGGTGGAATTTATATTCTGGTATGGCAATAGCAAAGCGTATTCAAGCGCCACCAATTCTTGCAATTAGTCGACGCGCTTATGGTTTTGATCATCGTGAGGCACAAAATGGCCCATATTATACTGTAAAGTATAAAAAATTAAAAGCAGAATTATTAGATGATGATCTAATATAAAATCATAACTACCCGTCCAACGGGTAGTTTGCACGGAGGCTGTAAGCCTCTATTACTAGCCAGCGTCTAAAGGCGCTGGCTTTCACTTTGTTCAAGCCACTGTGGTTTTGTCATTTTTGCTATCCCTCAAGGGATATTTGTATTATTTTACTTTTTACCCTTAAAAGGGTCTTCATATTCTCTAACACTTAATTTATCTAATGCCTGATCATGCTTTTCTTGCTCTTGTATATATTTTTTTATAGTGGCTTCATTCAATCCTACCGTACTTACATAATATCCTTCTGCCCAAAAATGTCTATTTCCATATTTATATTTTAGGTTACTATGCTTTTCAAATATCATTAGTGCACTTTTGCCTTTTAAGTATCCCATAAATGCAGATACACTAAGTTTCGGTGGTATTGATATCAACATATGCACATGATCTATCATCAAATGTCCTTCTAATATTTCTACTCCTTTATAGCTACATAATCTTCTTAATATTTCTCCAATACTTTCCCTGTATTGTCCATAAATTATTTTTCTTCTATACTTCGGGGTAAATACTATATGATACTTGCACATCCATTTTGTATGTGCTAAACTTTGAGCCATAAACTCACCGATCCTTTCTCCTAATAGTGGCCTGAACACCCTCTATTATAAGAATCCGGTGAGTTTTTGTATAACTTCTGTCGCGCACCTGCATAGCAGGTGGTTTTTTGTTTCGTTCGCTCCGCTGCCTCAACAGACTGAAGTCTAAATATAATCAGCAGTGAACAAATTTATAATTTTGTTCCTGCTGATTTTTATTTTTCTCTTTACTTTTTAAAATTTGCTTACTAACATAGCACTACTTAACATAGCAATAATTAACACGCTATAATCTATTCCTTTTAATTTTGTTTCCGCCATAAACGTTCTTTGGCTCGTTCTAGAAAATCCACGCATTTCTAGGCTAATCGCCATATGTTCACTACGCTGAATTGCTCGAAATACCATTGGTTTAATAATAATCATATAATCCATCAATCTTTTTATTGGATTTGCCGATTCTCTATAACCTCTACACGATTGAGCTTCTCGTATTGCTTGGCTTTCAGCTAGAATATCTGGAACAAAACGAAGTACTGCTGTAACCATAAAAGCATAACTGTATGGCATATAACATTGTTTTACTAAAGCAGCTGTAATCTGCTGCGTTTTTGTTGTTGCAAGCATCAAGATAACCGAGTAAGACATAATGATCATCCGCAGTGCAGATATTAATGATATTTCGGTAGAACTGCCACATAATAATTGAATTCCATATAAACCTATTGAAAATATCCCTAACATAACAACTGCTTTTCCTATTTTATTCGTCCTACCTGAAATTATCATGACAATCAATTCGATGATTAATAATCCGAATAATACATAAGAATCACTAATTAAAATCGAACAAAGAGAAATGATCAAAGCAAGTATTATTTTCGTCAAGGCTGCAAAATTAAACATGTGCATGATTCCTCTCTTCTAATTTTTTATAAATTTCTCTTGGTGTTAAACATATGCCCAAGTTATATTCTTTACCAATATGCACGGCCTCTGGTAATTCTAAGCCGAGACCTACGGTAAGCTTTTCATTCGAAAATAATTCTAGTGGCGTACCATTAAATTTTAATACACCTTTTTCTAATACCACTACTTTATGTGCATGTTCTGCAATAATATCCATATCATGTGTTACTAAAATAATCGTCATGCCTTCTAAATTAAACTTCCGCATAAGTCTCAATAAAATTGTACGTTCACGACAATCTTGCCCTGTGGTTGGCTCATCAAGAATCAAAATTTTAGGTTTTGCGGCAAGCGCTGATGCAATAGATAACCGTTGTTTTAAACCACGCGATAACATCTGGGGAGAATTATACTCTAAGCCAGTAAGCCCAGTAATTTCTAATGCTTTTTTTACACTTGTGGTAATCTCCTTTTCACTAAACCCTAATTGCTTCGGCGCATACGCAACCTCTTCAAATACAGAACTAGCAAATAACTGGCGGTCTGGGTTTTGAAACACATAGCCAATATGTTTTGCCATATCTGCAGGAATCGACTTTGTAATATCTTTACCATCTAACTGCAAAAAACCACAATCAGCATTCATAATTCCCATAATAATGCGAGTTAACGTTGTTTTTCCACTACCATTACGTCCTGCAATCGCAACAATTTCTCCTTCATGAATATCTAGAGTAATAGAATCAAGTACTTTATCTTTTTTATTGTAGCTATAATTAATATCTTTTAAATTTAACATTTTTTATCACCTAATTCCAAATAAATCTTCCATTTAAGCGGTATTGCTTCAGGATATATTTTAGAATGATACATAAAATTTAAACACTCGTCCATCATTCCAGCATATTTTAAGTCGCCATCATCTAGTACAATCAATTGCGTAACACAATCGCTAACATATTTTAAATCATGTTCAGCTACAATAATTGTTTTATGATATTTAGTATTTAACTCTTTCAATAAACTATAAATTTCGATTGCTCCTTCTGGATCAATGGCAGCAATTGGCTCATCCAAAACCAAAATAGGTGAGTCTACTGCTAATACAGTAGCAATTGCTAAACGCTGCTTTTGCCCACCAGATAATGATGTAATTAAGCGATCTTCTAAACCGCCAAGGCCAACCATATTCAACACTTCATTACGTTTTTTTAGAATTTCTTTTGGTTCTATACCTAGATTTTCTAAAGAGAAGGCTATTTCATCCCCAACAGTTTCAGTCACTAATTGCCCTTCATAATCAGCCATTACCATTCCTACTTGGCGATTTAGCTCTGCCAATTCTGTACGAATAATATCAATATCATTCACAATTAAGTTGCTATTTTTCATGCCGCCAAAATAGTTTGTCCTTGCACCAGCAATAGCCAAAAGCAATGTTGTTTTTCCTGAACCATTTACACCTGTTACAATACTAAATGAACCTTTTTCAATCGTAAGGTTGATATGATCCAAAGTATATCTGATTTTATTTTTTGCGTCATGGTTTAAATTAAAAATCTTATTTGCCGGTTTATAAAGCACTTGCCCTACAATCATCCCTAATATCGCCATTATTCCAACAGTTGGCAACATTGCATATAAATAAACATTGATTGGTAGATTAATGATTATTTTTGTAACTGTAACAAAGATGCCACCACTAATGACTGTTGTAATAAATACCATAAATGCAGGTTCAATTTTAATGTTAGCTATTTTTAAATCAAAAAAACGCTTATAAGCCATATAGGCACATAAATATCCTGCAATCGGCTCACTAATCAAATTTGCATATGGTAACGCCGCTTTTGATGTCATCGTTGCAACCAGACCTGCTACAATCCCAATTCCTAGCCCTTGTTCTGGTGTCGGGCGACAGAGCATAATCGCTAAACAATACATTACAATATTCCAATTCAATGATATACCGCCCATACTCGGTGAAATCATACGAAGAATAACCCCTATTGCTAGCAATAATGTCGTAATTGTTATCCAACGTAAACTGCCTTCATTTTTCGCCTTATTCATTGCAGTTTTATTTTCCATACTTTTCGACTCCTTAAACTCTAATTATAAATACAAAAAACCTCTCAATCCCTATAAAAAGGGACGAGAGGTTATATACCCGCGGTGCCACCCTTGCTGACTATAAAAATAGTCCAACTCAGTCAAAATACGAGACAAAAATTCTGTCTGATATCCGTTTCCTGATAACGGCGGAAAAATCCCGATAGCGCCTACCCCGAATAACACGGATCGGACTATATCTCTTAGGTCCATTCCTCACACTGATTTGTACTGACCTCTCACCAACGTCAATTCGCTATAACCATCTTTTTGTGAGTACTCTTCCTAATCATCGAAAATTTAATTATTAATATATATTCAGAATACCAATAAAACATCTCTATGTCAATAGAGTACCAGTTTATTAATTGAAAATCTTGAAAAACGTCAAGCCTCAAGATTTTAATACGATTCTATGCTAATTTGTTAATTATAGAATAAAATATTATAAAAGGTATAAAGAAACGAGGGAACATCGTGGAAATAGATGGAGACTTTTACACATTATCTTCTAATGAATTATTATCATTAAATTTAATTTTAACAATATTACTTGCAAATGGGTTGAATGCAAATCAATTAAATATTCTAGGTAACTTTATCGCTGCATTAGGGCAAAATATTTTATTTCTTCAAGCAGTAGTTGATGCACTACCAGAAGAAGATGCAACATATCAATTCAATCCACCCCACTGTGATACGAAACCAGTATCAAGTACTTTCAATCAAGGCGCCATGACTAATTTGCAAAAAGAAGTTCTTGAACTAAAAGCTAAACTAACGCAGTTAGAAAAAGAATTATCCTTTAAGGAAACTTAATACTAACCATACAACAATACCAACTCCAATTCCAATTAATACAACTGGTAAAGCAATAAATACCATAAAAGCCGCAATTGCTGCTATGATTAAGAATATTGCAATCTTCGAAACCCAACTTGACTGATTCAAGTCAACACTTTTTACATAAATTCTTTGATTTACTCTTTCTCGATAGTATTGTTGATCTATATTTTCTTCACGGATGTCTTCATGATTATCACTTGTATCTATTGTCACCCCATGATAATGAGATTTTTCTTCTGGAGTTAAAACTCTTATATTTTTACTCATTATCTCACCACATTGATTGCATTTTCCTGTTTTTTCATCAATTTCTTGATTACATTTTTCACAACGCATATGATCTCTCCTATATCATTAAAATGAATACAAAGAAAGTATAAAACCTTCTTCTGTTAAATATCTCGGATCAAACATTTTTAATTGCAAAACATGAAAAATATTTTCATACTGCTTTTGAAAATCTGTCTTTGAAAACTTTAAATTTCTTAATACATCTTTTATTTTCACAATATTAATGCCATTTATTTCTGCAAAACAATAAAAAATTGTTCCAGCTACAATTTCCGGGTTTTTAACAACAAGATTCGTTAGATAAAAATAATCATAGCAAATCTTTAATAATAATGTTTTAGCATTTAGTCCAAAATTATATTTTTGGGCTAATTCTTTTAAAAATTCTGTTACCCGCATATCAGCTTGTTCTTTATTTCCAATAAGAGGAATTTGTTTCTCAAATTCTACAGGCATTACATTTACTTTAGCTAAAGACACTAATATATCAATCGTATGTCTAACTAAAATAGCATGCCGTTCAAAAAAATCTTCTATACTTGCATCTGCATATTGTACCTTATAAACATTTTTTTGGCGGATAATCTCTTCTCTAATCCTACGACGGAATTTGATACTTACAGGAATACTCGTAATATAATTTAACATTACTACTCCATCCGCATAGATATGCCCATAAAAAATTACTTTCTTATAATCATTTATACCATAGTCAGGTATAGGTAATTGAATTTTTTCTCCACTGAATAAATTAATGCATTCTACCGTTGATTGATTCATAATTCGTTCTATATAAAAAACAGTAAACTTAGCTTTTAATAAATCCTCTAAAATATGAATTTCATCATGCGTTAAATTATTTTTTTGTAAAAGATAAAAATGTTTAATAGGTATATCATCTGAAAGAATTAAATGATAATCAAACAAAAAATAATCCCAGAATCCTAACCAAAAATCTTCACTCTCATCTTCTGGAATTGTATTAAATGGACCAGTATATAAAGAAATAGCACGATTAAAATCATAAAAGAAATTTTCTTGTTTAAAATACATGCCAATCTTATTAAGAAGTTTTCCTAATAAAAGATTTAATTTATAACTAACATCCCCCAATAATAGGTCATCTTCTGAAAAACCCTCATGAAAGATAATATCATCATCACTAAGTTTAGGAAGAACAAATGTCCCATTATTCATAAAATGAGCTTCGATCTTTTTTAGAGCCTTTGTATTCGATAATGTTTTTTTTGAAAGCAAATAAGAGTAAAAATCATTTAAAACCTTTAAAAAATTAACTAATGATTGTTGATCAAGAACAAACTCAGGATTATTATCTGCAATCCATAAAATTGCTTGAATATATTCATTTACCGTCATTTCATCCAAATCTTCTATATCAGCATAAATCAAATAATTAATGAACCAACCTATTATATCCCATATATCTTTTAAATTCTTATCTGTATATCCCATCCAAGCTTTTTGCCTCAAATAACCTTCTAAAAGAGGTTTTGATATAACAAAATTCCATTCTATATCTATACTAGCATTATAAAAAGCTTGTATATCATCATACACATTCTTCATGTAAATTTATAATCTCCTTATAAAACACCTATGACGTACATTATAACATAACTACAGAAAGTAGTACACACAACAAAAAAGCACCCACAAATATGAGTGCTTTTCATCTTAACCAGCAACTACCTACTTTCCCAGGGCGTTTCCACCCAAGTATCATCGGCGTGTATAGGCTTAACTACTGTGTTCGGTATGGGAACAGGT
>Ga0316600_10000482_pt1 | contig 19181 bp, 15 predicted proteins | sample OWC_soil_day5_CT_FD_207652 | JGI IMG/M metagenome (GOLD analysis project Ga0316600, IMG submission 207652) | Wetland soil microbial communities from Old Woman Creek delta, Ohio, United States - OWC_soil_day5_CT | ecosystem: Environmental > Terrestrial > Soil > Wetlands | place: USA: Ohio... | reverse complement strand
TGAGGGACGGGTTCGTCGTGACTTGGCAGTCAAACGTGCAGGATAGCAGTTCCTATGGTGTTTATGGGCAGGTCTTTGACAGCTCCGGAAACAAGGTGGGCACCGAATTCCAGGTGAACACTTACACAAATAACAGTCAAGGTCGGCCGTCCGCAGCAGGCTTGTCAGGGGGTGGGTTCGTGGTCACCTGGGATTCGGAGGGTCAGGACGGCGATCGAAAAGGCATCTATGGGCAGGTCTTTGACAGCTCCGGAAACAAGGTGGGCACTGAATTTCCAGTTAATACTTACACAACTGGTTTGCAATATTACCCATCAGTCGCCGCCTTGTCAGGGGGTGGATTTGTCGTGACATGGATGGATAGCATTCAGGAAAACGGCTACCATGGTGTTTACGGCCAGGTCTTTGGCAGTTCCGGAAACAAGCTGGGCAGTGAATTCAGGGTGAACACCCACTCAGCTAGTGATCAGTGGCGCCCTTCGGCCGCAGGCTTGTCGGGGGGCGGGTTCGTGGTGGCTTGGGAGTCATCTGCTCAGGATGGCAGTGGGTATGGGATTTACGGCCAGGTCTTCCACAGCTCCGGAAACAAGGTGGGCAGTGAATTCAGGGTGAACACTTACGCGGCTAATAACCAACTGTGGCCGTCAGTGGCAGGCTTGTCGGGGGGCGGGTTCGTGGTGGCTTGGGAGTCCTATGGTCAGGATGGAAGCGGCGAAGGCGTCTACGGCCAGAGATACTCCTGTCGTAACGGAGTCGCCAAGGACGAACTGATCGTAGACTTTGGCGAAATCTATGGACTCTGGCATTATGATCAGGAGGGACTTCCAGACTGGTCACTGCTGAACCCCGTGGATCCGGACATGATGACCGCTGTGGATATCGATGGCGACGGCCGGGATGAGCTTGCCGCCGCCTTCTCAGGCGAGGGTGTCTTTACCTATGACCCTGTCAACGATTGGCAACGGGTCAATACCGTTGACCCGGAGAAAATGATCGCCGCCGACATCGACGGGGACGGCAAGGACGAGCTCGTCGCCGGCTTCAACGGTTACGGCTTGTACTACTACGATCAACCCGGCATCTGGTCGGACGCACCGATCAACACGATCCTACCCGAGGCCATGCTGCGCTACAGTGATGGGGTCATTTGCGACTTTGGAGCCGCCTATGGGTTGTGGTCTTACAACACCTCTGCAGGATGGGTGCGCTTGAATACGGAGGACCCTGGGCAGATTGTGGCCGCGGACACAGACGGGGACGGGAAGGATGAACTCGTAGTCTCTTTTGTCGGCTGGGGGGTTTACCTCTATGAGCCGGAGGGCGGGATATGGCAGCAGATCAACACGGTGATTCCTGACAGGATCTTGTCGGTGGACATAGACGGAGACCTCAATGATGAGCTGGTGATCTCTTTCCCCGGATACGGTCTTTACGTCTTTGAGCCGGAGGGCCTGATCTGGCAGCAGCCGCCGATCAACACGGTCATTCCTGAGAACATGATCAGGCACGGCAACGGCATCGCCTGTGATTTCGGTGCTGCCCATGGGCTTTGGATCTGGACCATGACCGGCGGATGGCTCCAGCTGAACGATGTGGATCCTGTGCACATGCTGTCGGTGGATATCGACAAGGATGGAGTGGAACAGCTCGTCGTCTCTTTTTTCGGCTACGGTCTGTACTATGATGACGAAATCATCGGCTGGCAGCCGCTCAAAGATGTCGTTCCTGAAGAAATGAAATCCATCAACTTCCGTCCATAATACGTTTACTTTAATCTCATGTTTTCGGATTTCAGTTGCGTCGACGCAGGCGCCTAACCGAAGGCAGGGCTTCGAATTTGTGTTTGCAGTGCTGACCGGCAATAGAAGGGCTTGAAGTTTGCGTGTGCCTTTCGTTTGCGACCTTGGGCTGTCAAAGGAGAGAGATGCCTGGCCGTGAAGGATAAGCCGGAATAGATGGACCTGGGCCACGGGACATACAGGAACAGGGGGATCAATGAGACGGAACATGAAGAATCAACTGTGTTTTCCAGGCGTTGCCGGGATCATCCTGGTTTCCTTCACAGTACTTTTTGCGACCGGATGCGCCCCCAAAGAGGAAAAGAAGGCGAAGCATTTTGACAAGGCACAGGAATACATCGCAAGGAACGAGCTTAAGAAAGCGGTCATCGAGCTAAAAGATGTGGTGCAACTCGACCCCAAAGATGACACCGCATATGAGCAGTTGGGAGAAATCTATCTGAAGCTGAAAGAGCACGGGGAGGCTTTCCAATCCTACACCAGGGCGGTTTCGGTCAACCCGGAAAATATTAAAGCCCAGCTCAAGTTGGGCCAGATGCTCCTACTAGGGACAAAAACGGACGAGGCGAGAAAGAAGGCCGACATGATTCTCGAAAAGTTCCCTGATGATGTGGAAGCCCTGGGACTGCTGGCCGGTGTTCAGGTTCAGGAGAAAGACTTCGAGGGCGGCATCCAGACGCTCGAAAAGGCGGCTTCCGTGAACCCAGACCATTTCAATACGCAGCTCTCCCTCGGCAGGCTGTTGCTGTTAAAGGGAAAGCCGGACAAAGCACAGGAGCATTACCAGAAGGCCATTGCGCTGGACCCTTCCTCCAGTGTTCCTTATGTTGAGCTTTCGCGCATCTATGCCGGCAAAGGGGAGTGGGACAAAGCTGAAGCAGTGCTCAAAAGGATGATCCTGACCTCAGGCTCAACATATCAGGCGCTTCACGTGCTGGCCTTTTTCTACGAGAGCACGCGGAAGTTCGGGCAGGCGGAGCAGACTTATCTCAAGGCCGTGGAGACGGCGCCGCAAGGGGATGTGGCGGCCCTGATCCAGTTGGCGTCCTACTATGGGCGAATGAAATCCTATGAACGCGCGTTGCAAGCCATGCAAAAGGTTGTAGAAATCAGGAAGGATGATCTGGACGTGCTGGTCAGCATCGGCCAACTCCATTTTTACTTCAATAAAGTCCAAGAGGCGGAAGCCACCGTTGACAAGGTACTCGATAAAAAGAAGGGGCATTTGGATGCCAACCTTCTGAAGGGTCGGATCCTTTTTGCGAGAAAAGATTTCGGTAATGCCCTTGAGAGGTTTGATGTGGTCGTGAGAGAGAGCCCCCGCAATGGCCTGGCTTATTACTACAGGGGGTTGTGTCACATAGAAAAAGGCGAGCCGAAAATGGGCCGGCAGGATCTCCTGAAAGCGTTGGAATTCAATCCCGGTCTCCTGGATGCAAGGCTCCTCCTTGCGGAATTTTACCTCAAAGACCGGAATGCCGATCTGGCTCGTCAGCAGATTGATGCAGCAGCGAAAATCTCCCCTCAGAACCCCCGCGTCCTGATCTACGCAGGAAGCCTGAAGGTTCTTGAGGGGGACTTGAAAGGGGCTGAGGAGATTTACAGCAGGATCATCCAGGCGGATGCGGACTATGCGCCCGCCTACACGCAGCTGGGGCTCATTTACAACCTAACGAACCGACAGCCGGAGGCCCTCAAGTTCTTCAACAAAGCCCTGGCCTTCAGTCCACATCAGACAGAGGCCCTGTCTCTGATCGTGGCGCTCTATGTTCGCGACAAGAAATACGACGAGGCCCTAAAGGCCTGTGAGGACCTCAAGAAGAAGGTCACGAATTCGCGGGCAAGTCTTGCCCACATTGAGTACCTGGAGGGAAAAATCTTCCTGGCGAAGAAAGATTACAAGACCGCTGAAAATCGGTTCAAGAAAGCGGTTGAGAAGGAACCCGACAATCTTGCCGCCTACGTGGCCTTGGCCGAAATCTATGCCAAAGAAAAGCGTTTCGACGAAGCGATCCAGGAGTACGAGGGTGTGATTGCCAAGAACCCCAAATATCTCGCAGGGTACATGGCTCTGGGAACGATCTACGACCGGAAGGGAGACGATCAAAGAGCGCAAGCTTACTACAGAAAAGCCCTCAACATCAACAACAGCTTCGGGCCTGCCGCCAACAACCTTGCATGGAATCTTGCGGAGAGGGGCGGCAACATCGACGAGGCCCTGACCTTTGCGCAAAAGGCGAAGGAGCAGCTCCCCGACAGTTCAGCAGTCATGGATACCCTGGGATACATCTACTACCTAAAGGGCAGCTACCTGAACGCAGTCACGGAATTCCAGGACAGCCTGGCCAGGGATCCGGAAAACCCAGTGATCAATTTTCACATGGGGCTCGCTCAATACAAGAACAACGACAAGGCAAAGGCCAAGGACTATTTTGAAAAGGCGCTGGAGCTTGACCCCAATTTCAAGGAAGCCGATGAAGCCCGAAGGCTGTTGAAAGAAATCAGTTTACTTTAAATAGTCTGAAACTGAAACTGTTTCGTAACCTGCCTGCGGGGGCAGGGATGCGCAGGTGTCCTGTTCTAAAACAGCCTTTGGTTGCACCCACAGGGCTGCAAGGGACATGAGAGGTAGTCTTGACACATTGAAAATATTCCCTTTTAAGATACTCTTTCTTTGCATCTTATTACCGCCTCTTTGCTACATCATGACGCTGAGCGGTTTGGAGAAATACTTGGCCAAACAGGAAACGGAAAAAGTGCAGGAGCTCATGATCCAGGACCAGCAGGCGCTTTACGAAGGGCGTCACACGATTAAGGATGAGATTAACCGGAATATCGGCATCTATCTCAGGGATGATTTCAAACAGAGGATCGGAATCGAGATCAAGATTCTGGTCAAAACCAGAGACGACCGCATTCTCTACGCCTCCCAGGCCAAATTGGACGTTATGGCGCCGACCCCGGGGGAGAGGGGTTTTTCAGAGAGCGGGTGGGAATCGCTCCGATACACGGAAGTCGCTTCGGAGAATTATCGGATGCTCAATGACGGCTTGATCCTTGACGTGGATTTACAGATCGGTCAGAATACTTGGCTGTCCAACAGCATCCTCATTGTGTACATATTGCTTTCTCTGACCGTCCTACAGGCCTTTATCAGAAAAGGCCTCCGTTTGATGGAACAGGAGGAGAGAGAACACAAGAGACTGATTCAGGGCCTCTCAGACCAACTTCACCAGGCTGAGCAGAAACTCAATGAGGTGGAAGCGAGAGAGACGGAATACCAGCAGAGAATCGCCACTCTCAGAAAAGATAAAGACGAATTGGCCAGAGATGTGGACGGACTGATCGAGGAACTGGAAAGCCAGGAGACAGGTCTCAAAGAACAGAAGCGGATCAAGGAGGAGATGGCGGTTCAGGTGAGTCAGCTCAAGGAAGATCTGAACGGGCTGATCTGGCAATCCAGGAAGATCAAAAAGACGTTGGAGACGGCAAGAAAACGCTTCGGAGTGCTTTACAGGAATGTCGTATTCACGGATCGAGCCCTGGAAGGTCTTCTTGCGCTGACCAATGAGCTTCAGTTGAAAGCAGAGGAAACAATTCACAAGCTGAACGACGATGAATCGGCTGTAACGGTAAAGCGCAAGGTCTTTGGGAAAGGAGGAAAGATGGATTTCCTCGAGGTGACCTTTGCGTATTCAGGGAGGCTCTATTATCAGAGGGATTCTCAGGCCAGGAAAATGATCGTGGCCATTGGAACCAAAAAAACTCAGGAAAAAGACCTGGCGTATCTTCAAAGTATAAGATGATGTACCTTGTCCGAATTGAATGGGTAGAAGAAACCTTGCGTGAAGGTTAAACTGTCTAAAATGACTAAAACGTACGGCCTCCGGCGCGGTCCCAGATAAATCAGTCGGGCGTGGCCAATGGCCTGCATTATGGGGTGCTCTCGCTCTTTGTTGCATCCCCCGGGGATGGGGGGAAGTCCGAGGCAGGTTTCGAGTCGCCGGGGCTCGCAGCGGTCCCCTGTGGGGTTCCGCCCGGCGGCGGTGCATTTCGAATGACTTTGAAGGCTTCAGGCGTCTCTTTGCCCGTAACCGGGCTTCCTGGGGGCGGAGCATTTTCGATGACTCTGAATGCCGGCGGCAGAGGCCCGTCAGACGCAGTAGCGCCGCCAGGAGCCGGAGCGTTCTCCTGGGTTTTGAAGGCATCCGGAAGTGCGGACTGCGCTGCACCTGAGCCGGGCGCCTGAGTCGCAGACCCGCCCTGGGCAGGCTGAGGTATAACCCTTGGCGGTCGACGCACCGTTGCGGCAGGCGGTGTAGAAGTCGAAGGCTTGGATCTCACAGCGGGCACAGGCCGGGTCGTGGCTCTTGGGGGCTGTGCACCGGGCTTAGTCGACTGAGCCGCGGCAGAGGTCCCTCCGCCCATAACCATCACGCCTGCGACCTTGTTCTTGGCGTCAAACATGAGGCTGTAATTCAGGTTGGCAAGAATGCGCTTTAACCCTTCCTCAAGGGGCAGGTCATTGAAGGTCACGGAGATCTTTTCCTGAAAAAGGGTTTCATCTCCCCTGAACCAGACTCCCGACTGCCTCTCAATGCCCCGTGCCACGTCCAAAAGCGTGCTCTCTTTGAGGTTCACGGAGAGCAAGCCGGCCTTAACGCTCACTGCCTCGGCACACAAAGCATTTTGACAAAGGAAGAGGCCAAGGATACATGAAGAAATGAAGAACCCACAAAACCTGGTTTTGATCGCTTTCAGAACCATCTCTAGTTCCCTGCAAATGGTCAGTCTATATCTGCCCAGCCGGCTGCTATGGGCCGGCAACTTCAAAATAGACGTTCGAAATCATATCACACTTGCCGAATGTTATCATTACAATGTTAATGAGCTGCCAATCTTGTGGACAATCGCACTTGCGGCTACAATAGGTTGTACCTATTAATAATTTCCCCAAGAAAAACTGGGCTTCAAACAAGGGATTTGATTTCCAAATAATAAACACTTACAATCATCGGGCTTAGATAGAGCTAAAGGAAATGAATCTCAAACGATTCTTGTTGCTGGGAAATATAATTCTCTCAGGTCTTATTCTCTGGGCAGGAGTGTCCGTTGTCGTCACCTGGGCAACGAGCGGGCGGACAGGAGACGCCGATTTGTCTGTCCCATCCAAGGTGTCGATGCCCAAAGAGCGCGCTGCTTCTAATGGCAAACGGTTGGAAGATTATGCATTGATCACAGCCAAAGATGTCTTTCACACCAGCAAAGAGACTGCCAAGACAGCCGGAAAAGATGACGAAGATATCAAGGTCACGGATCTGAATCTCGAGCTGAAAGGCACCGTGGTGGGATACGGGAAAGATTCCTACGCCTTTATCCTGGACAAGGGATCGAAAAGACAAGAGGTCTACTACGCCAATGATTATGTGATGGGCGCCCAGATTCTCAGGATCATGAAGGGCCGGGTCATCCTGAATGTGAGTGGAAGTGAAGAGGCTCTTCTCATGCTCGATGAGAGCCGGACACTTCCGGAAATGAGCTCGGGTGAAGAGAGGTCAGGCGCAGAGGCTGTGAAGCCAACTTCGCAGGGGGCCACACCGTCCCAAAGGAGAATCATCACTCCGAGAAGAGGGATGGGAAAGACGGAAGGGTCGTAAGGAGCGCAGAGCAAGAACAGCTTTAGTAGGACACAGATTTCCACAGATGATCACAGAAGGGTTGTTCCGATCAAAGAATGAACGAATGAAGCAGGACACAAAAGCACATAAGAAATTCCTGGGTGTTCTTCTGATCGCCCTGGTCCTGTGCCTCGGCATCTCTGCCGCTATTGGCCAGGAGAAAGAGGCAAAACCCGCCTACATCACGATGAACTTCAAAGATGTGGACCTGCATGTCTTCATCAAGTTCATCAGCGAGCTCACGGGCAAGAACTTTCTCACCGATCCCAATGTCAAGGGAACCGTCACCATCATCTCCCCCCAGAAGGTCACGGTGGACGAAGTCTACAGGGTCTTCCTCTCCGTTCTGGAGGTGAATGGCTTCACCGTGATCGAAGCCGGCCAGGTGAGCAAGATTGTCCCTACGGCTGCGGCGAAGACAAAGGCCATAGAGACCTTCCTGGAAAAAAAACTGAGAACGCCTGAAGACAAGATCGTCACCCAGATGGTTCCTCTGACGCACGCTGATGCCTTGAACCTTGCGAGGCTCCTTGCCTCGCTGGTCGAAAAAACCGGCCTACTCGTGCCTTATGCAGAGACCAACACCCTCATCGTGATCGACACCCTGTCGAACATCAACCGCCTTGTCCGAATTATCACGGAGCTGGATGTTCCCGGGGATGAAGAAATATGGGTCACACCGCTCAAGTATGCCAAGGCGGATGACCTCGCGAAAAAACTGGCAACCCTCTTCCAGGAGCGAAGAGGCGCAGCCGCAGGGGCGGGGCAGCAAGCAGGGTTGGTCAGGGCCGATTTGAAGATCCTTCCTGATGAACGGACCAATTCTCTCGTGGTGCTGGCGGGCCCCAATCCCATGGCCAAAATCAGAGTGCTGGTGGACAGGCTGGATCAGAGGCAAGCTCGGCCGAGGGAGAACATTCACATCTATTCCCTCCAGAACGCCGTTGCGGAAAACCTGGCCAAGGTTTTGATGGAGATTCCCGGCAAAGGCACCAAGGATGAAAAGGCAAAAGCGGCGCCCGTATCGAAGGATGTGCAGATCTCCGCAGACAAGTCAACCAACGCCCTCGTGATCATCGCGGAACCCGAGGAGTACGCGATTCTGGAAGAGGTGATCAAGAAGCTGGATGAGCCCAGGACCATGGTCTACGTAGAAGCGCTCATCTTGGAAGTCTCTGCGAACAAGGCTCTGGAACTGGGAGTGGAATGGCGTGTGGGCAACACCTACGACGGCGGGTATGGCGCCGGGCAACCAGGAGGCGTGTGGTTCGGCGGATCACGAGGATCGAACAGCCCTATCGCAGACGCCTACAACACTGGAACGCTTACCGGGCTGCCGGCGGGCTTTGTGGCAGGCGTCCTCGGCAAGGGCATTACCCTAGGCTCCATCACTTTCCCCACCATAGCGGCCTTTGTGAGGGCCGTAAAGACGGACAGCGATTTCAACATCATTTCGACGCCTCAGATCATGACATTGGACAATGAAGAAGCGAGCATTGAGGTGGGTTCGAACATCCCGTTTGTGACTCAAGTCGACCAGGGGACGGAGACAACTTCCCGGGCGATTCAGAACTTCCAATACAAGGATGTGGGTGTTACGCTCAAGGTCACTCCCCAGATCAATGACGAAGGTTTCATCAGACTCAAGATAGAAGAAAGCGTGAAGTCGGTTGTATCGCAGACCGCTCTTCAAGGAACGGTACTTGCGCCGACGACCACTTACAGAACCGCCAAAACGAGCATCTCAGTGAGGGACAGAGAAACTGCGGTCATCGGCGGTTTGATCGAAACAAGAATGGATCGGGGAACCACCCAGACTCCTTGCCTGGGAAGCCTCCCTGCCTTTGGGTGGCTCTTCAAGACCGCTAACGATCGGGATGAGAAGACCAATCTCATGGTTTTCTTGACTCCCCACGTAGTGAGAAATGCTGAAGAGGCCACGGAGATTTTCGGGAAGAAAAAGGGGTACATGGACAAGGAGGCGGACAGGGCCAACAAGGTGCAGGAGCAGGAAATTATCAGAAAGAAGGCCTTTGAGTCCGACTGGGGATTCGGGACCGCTGAAGACGGTAAACAGTAGAAAAATGCAGTAAGCACAAAAGGAAAAAACGTAGCAGATAAGCCTAACGTAGTAGAATCGAAAAAAATCAGTCACAAAACCCCGAAAGGGGAAGGTGATTGTTGTCTCCTTTATCTTTTAAGACGCAATGTTTAAAACTCTCTTCAAAAGCCACACGCGCAATCACCAGCCTCCTCCTCCTGACGCCGACTCGGCTGTGCCTGGACTTTTCGTGCAGGACATGACGGAATCGGAACGCCTGTCGCAGTATTCGAATGAGCTCGGCATTCCCGTCAAGAAAAGGCTCCTCGACGACCTTCACTTTGAGGGCAAGCTGGACATTCCCATCCAGTACTTCAAACGCATAGGACTGGTCCCTCTTTTCGTGGAAGAGGGAATTCTGACCGTGGCCATCAACGACCCGGCGAATTTTCAGGCTGCCGATGACCTGGCCCGCCGCTTCGGGTTCAAGGGAATCCGCATGGTGCTGAGTCCTCTTGGAGAGATCCACTCGGCCATCAACGCGCTCTTCGATCAAACGAGCGATGAGGCGGAGAGGATGGTGCAGGACCTGGAATCGTACCAGTCCGAGGACCAGGTTTTCACCGAGCTCGAAGACCTGCAGGACCTCATGGATGTCACCAACGAGGCTCCGATCATCCGCCTCGTCAACGTGGTTCTGACGCAAGCCCTCCGAAGGCAGGCGAGCGACATTCACATTGAACCCTACGAAACAGACATCAAAGTCCGGTTCCGGATCGACGGGATCCTTTACGAAATTTTCTCCCTGCCCAAGCGGTTCCAGGCCCACATCGTTTCAAGGTTGAAGGTCATGGCCAACCTGGACATTGCGGAAAAAAGGCTCCCTCAGGACGGGAGAATCAAGATCAAGGTGGCCAATAAGACCGTGGACATAAGGATTTCCGTCATCCCCATGGCCTTCGGAGAAAGGATGGTGCTCCGGCTGCTCGACAAGAGCATTTCCATTCTCGGCCTTGCCGACATGGGCATGGCCGAAAAGAGGCTCGAGATCTTCGAGAAGCTGATCAACAAGAACACGGGCATTCTCTTGGTCACAGGCCCCACCGGAAGCGGCAAAACCACGACCCTCTATGCGGCAATCAACCGGATCAACTCCAGGGAAAAGAACATCATCACCATCGAGGATCCTGTCGAGTATGAGTTAAAGGGCGTGGGCCAGATCCAGGTGAACCCCAAAACAGAGCTCACCTTCGCCAGGGGGCTCCGCTCGGTCCTGAGGCACGACCCGGACATCATCATGGTGGGCGAAATCCGTGATCTGGAAACCGTGGAGATCGCCATTCAGGCCTCCCTCACCGGCCATCTCGTGTTCAGCACCCTTCACACCAACGACGCGACGGGCGCTCTCACGCGCCTGGTGGATATGGGCGTGGAGCCTTTTCTCATCGCCTCGTCCTTGCTGGCGGTTCTGGCACAGCGGCTCGTGCGGAGGATCTGCCCGGAGTGCAAGGAACCGTTCCATCCCGAGGAGTCCCCCCTAGAAGAACTAGGGCTTCCGAAGGATCAGGTGTTCTATCATGGCCGGGGATGTGAGACGTGCATGCAGAGCGGGTATCGGGGAAGGACCGGCATCTTCGAGCTTCTCGTGATGGACAACGACATCCGGCACCTTCTCACCTCCGGCGCGGATTCGGTGAAGATGAAGGACATGGCGGTGCGCAACGGTATGGCCACCCTGTTTGAAGACGGCCTCTTGAAGATGAAGAACGGGATGACCACGCTCAGCGAGGTGCTGCGAGTCACGCAAGAGTAGAGATGAAATCCGCTGTGGCGGATTTCATATTAGGAGCGCATGCCTGTCTTTGAATACAAAGCTCTGGACAGCAAAGGCAAGAAGATCCGCGGACTGATCACGGCGGACGGTCCTTCTGCTGCCAGGCTCAAGCTGAGCCAGGACCTCATTTACCCCACCGAAATTCGGGAAGTCAAAGAAGAGGAAAAAAAGCTCTTCGCAGAAGCGGCCGTTTCGCCCTTCGCCAAACTGCAGCGGGTCAATCCGGTGGAAGTCACCACCGCCCTGAGGCAGCTGGCGACCCTCATTTCTTCAGGCCTTCCTTTGGTGGAAAGCCTCGGGGGGGTGGTCGACCAGAGCGAGGAACCGAAGCTCAGGAAGATTTTCACCCAGGTCCGTGAACGGGTGCTCGAGGGCAATTCCCTTGCCCAGGCCATGTCCGCACACCCCGGAATCTTCAGCCATATCCACGTGAACATGGTGAGGGCGGGTGAGACCGGAGGGGCCCTGGACATCATTCTGAAGCGGCTCGCGGATTTCTCCGAGAGACGGCTCAAGCTCAAGAAGAAGATAGAGTCGGCCATGACCTATCCCATCTTCCTGCTTCTGATCAGCTCCATCATCCTGATCTTTCTCATGACCTTTGTAATGCCCAAGGTGGTCGGGATCTTCAAGGGTATGAAACTGGCTCTACCCTGGTCCACCCAAGTGCTCATCTTTGTGACCTATGTGATCAGCCACTACTGGTGGCTCCTGGTGCTCGGGGCTGTGGGCCTCGCCGGGTTGATTGCGGCCCTGGTGAGAACTGAGGCAGGGGCACGCGCCTGGGACCGGATCAAAATGGACTTGCCTCTTTTGGGGAGGCTTCACCGCAAGGCGGTGATTGCCCGTTTTACGAGGACCCTGTCCATCCTGCTGAAGAGCGGAATCCCCCTGGTCGATGCTCTGGAAATCGCCAGGCCTGCCATGGGCAACCGGATCCTCGAGGACGGAATCCAGGAAGCGACTAAACTCGTGGGTGAAGGATCTGATTTTGCGACCCCCCTGCGCCAGAAAGGCGGGTTTCCTCCGCTGGTGGTGCAACTGGTGCGGGCCGGTGAAAAGAGTGGGGAACTGGAGGAAATGCTGGCCAAGGCTGCAGAAGTCTATGAAGACGATGTGGAAGCGACCATCGCCTCGCTGACCTCTATCATTGAGCCGATCGTGATCCTTTTCATGGGGGTGGTGGTGGGCTTCATCGTCTTGGCGATCTTGCTGCCTATTTTTGAAATGACGTCCGGAATTAGAGTCACAAGATAATTTGACAATACCTGTGATTGATTTTTTGAAGAGGAAAAGTACGCGGAAGGTGGTAAAATGATCTAAACACACTGGAGTGGTGGAGTGCTGGAGTGTTGGTTGTTCGGATTACCAGTGCTCCAATACTCCAGTACTCCAACACTCCGGTCGATAACTCCTTTGGGCATAGGAGCTCGGTATGAGAAATTTGACTATTAGATCATGTAAGCTCGCGCAAGGCTTTACCTTGCTCGAGATTCTCATTGTCATCACCATCCTGGGCATCCTGGCCAGCCTCATTGCGGTCAAGCTTATGGACCGGCCAGGAGAAGCCAGGCAGCTGAAGGCGCAAATGGATATCCAGACCCTCGAGACAGCCTTGAAGCTCTACAAGCTGGACAATGCTTTTTATCCGACCACGGACCAGGGTCTTCGCGCTCTCGTGGAGAAGCCCGCGCTGGGTAAAATCCCGATGAAGTGGCGCGAGGGCGGTTATCTGGAAAAGGGTGTGCTTCCCAAGGATCCCTGGGACAGGGATTACCTGTACCTGAGTCCCGGAGTTCGGAACCGGGATTTTGATATCTGGTCCTACGGTGCCGACGGCGAAGACGGGGGGGAAGGGGAAGATGCAGATGTCACCAACTGGGCGACCCAAAAAGAATAGGACAGCCGGGTTTACGCTGTTTGAATTCGCCGTTGTGCTGTTCCTTATCAGCCTCTTCTTTGTCCTGGTGACTGTTCCTATCGAGGGGGTCCTCTCGGGCGGCGACCTGGGGCAGGCGACCCGGTTGCTCATGAGCGAGGTAAGCAAGCTGAGGGGAGAGGCGGCCTACACCAGGAAGATCCAGACCCTCGTGCTTGATATCGAGCAGAACACCTTCTATGCGCTGACACCGGAAACTCTGGTAGAATTCAGGAAACCGGAAGAGAGTCTTTTTGAGGAAGAAAAGGAGCTCGTTCCGGGGAAAAAGGATCTGCCTTCAGGGGTCTTTATTGCGGACGTGGTGTTGCACACCCTGGGCAAGATTCAGGAGGGAAAAGCACAAATTCGTTTTTTTACCAACGGGTCTGCGGATCACACCCTGATCCATTTGAAGAACGAGGGAGGCAAGTTCTACACCCTCGAAATCAACCCGGTGACGGGTCTCATCAGAACCCATGAAGGATATATTGATCAAAATAAACAAAAACCACGGTTTCACGCTTCTTGAGATGATCATTTGCCTTGGCCTGATTGCCCTTGTGCTCGTGGCGGTCTTTCACCTGCAGGGGCAGAACCTGGACCTTCAGTCTGAAGCGCAGTTTATGACCACGGCGACGTGTCTTCTCCAAGAGCGCCTTTCCCAGATCCAGGCCTTGGAAATGATCGAGGAAGGAACGAACTCAGGGGATTTCGGCAAAGACTTTCCGGACTATACGTACACGCAGGAAGTCAGCGAGGTGCCGGACACGGAAATCCTCTACAAAGTCAAGGTGACCGTGGTTCTCGAAAGAGACAAGGCTCACAGGGATCTATGGCTCGAAACGTATTTGTACCGCCAGAAGATATAGAGGGATTCACCCTGCTGGAAGTGCTGGTCTCCATGGCGATCTTGGTCATCATCATGGCGGCTCTGTACAGCGCCTACACCACGAACGTTGAGGCCATTCAGATTGCCCGGCAGAACGGAGAGGTTCACCAGGCGGCCAGAATCGTGCTGGACCGGATCACCAAGGATCTTCAGTCGGCGCTGATCCAGGGGAGAGGTTCTTCGGAGAAGATCGCGCTGGGCCTGATCGGCGCAGACCGGGAGATCGATGGAAGACGGGCGGATCACATTGACTTCACCACCGTGACCCATCTGCCCCTGACGGAAAAGGGTCCGGCAAGCGACCTATGCGAAATCGGCTACCTGGTGGATGAAGATGCCGAAGCACAGGTCCTCGTTCTTTTGAGGAGGGACGCTTTCAGCGTGGATGAGGACTTTACCAAAGGCGGATCGCTTCAGGAAATGGCGAGAAACGTACTGGAGTTCAACCTCACCTACCAGGATGCCCAGGGCGTGGAATCGGATCAATGGAATACCCTCGAAGGGAGGCCTGCCTCCGGGCTTCCGGTGCTCATCAAGGTTCGGCTGGTCCTGAAGGATGAGCTCAATCGCGAACATGGGTTCAGCACGACCATTCACCCGGAACTGGCGGAAAGAAAGAAGGACTCTTGATGCTGGATACCGGATGGTGGATCATCACTTAGGAAATGAAAGGCCCATGATCTCTAATAGGCCGGACAAAACGGTAAGTCTTCTGAAACGGGAACGCGGCACCGCGCTGGTGCTCACGTTGCTGGTTCTCATCACCCTTACGGGATTGGTCCTGGGTTTCGCCGGGGAGTCCGGTGTGGAATTGACCCTGGCAGGCTACATGAAGGACAGGACCAGGGCGTATCAGCTCGCTCGCTCCGGGGTTGACATCGCGCTGGAGCGCCTGGCCAGGGACGAAGATTTCGAAATGGATACCTTCAACGAGGAGTGGCGGCAGTTCGGATCCATGCCTCTGGCTGAAGGCATTGCCGAAGTGGGGGTTTCGTTTTACGGCGGCATGGTGGACGAAAACAGCAAGATCAACATCAATCTCCTCAGAAACAGTGAGGGCGAAATCGATGAAAGGCGAGAAGCGCAGATGCGAAGGCTCTTCGTGGCCCTAGGCCTGAAAGAGGAGCTGCTCAACCCGCTTCTGGACTGGCTGGATGCAGACGACATCGAGAGGCAAGATGGAGCTGAAGGATACTTTTACCAAAATCTTGAGGAACCCTACGAGTGCGCCAATGGCCCGTTCCTCACGGTAGGCCAGGTCTTCCTGGTCCGAGGAATGAGAGAACTCGAACGTTTCGGGGAGAAGAAGAGCAAGAGGCTCATGGACTACCTGACGATCCACTCTGACGGAAAGATCAACATCAACACGGCGCCCAAGGAAGTTATCCAGAGCCTCAGCGAAGACATGGACAGTGCAGTGGCCGAGTCGATTGTGGAATATCGGAAAGAAGAGAGTTTTGAAAGCATGGATGACTTGAGAAATGTTCCGGGGCTGGATCACATTGACGATCATCGCATCGCCGAGATGAGGGAGTGGATCACGGTAAAAAGTTCGACCTTTTCTATCGAGTCCCACGTCGACTGCAACGGGGCTGTGGCAAGCATCAAGACCATTGCCGAGAGACAGGGAAAAAAGGCAAAACTGATTTACTGGCAAGTACTGTAGCGATGATGAATCCTCTCAAAGATCTTTTGAGACCCAAGTATGTGGTCGGCCTGCAGGTGAAGGACGGGGTCATCGGGGCCGTGCAGCTTTATGTCGGCCTTAAGGGACCGGAAATCGACAAGGCTGTGTTCATAGAGGCGGCTGACCCCGAGCGCCTTCAGGAAGAGCTCGCGAGGCTTTTCCAGAAACAGGGTTTCAAAAAGGAGATGATCGTTGCCTCGATCCCAAGCTCCAAAGCCTTTATTCGGGAGATCACCCTGCCCCTTTCTCAACCCAAAAAGATAGAAAAAATCATCAAGTATCAGATGGAACCCTACCTGCCCTGTCCTGTGGAGGAGGTGCTGGTGGACTTCCTTCATCCCGGAGCGGACGGGAGCGTTCTCACTTTCGGGGTGGAAAAGAAATACCTGGCAGAGCACCTTGCCCTGCTGGCCGGAGCGGGAATCGAGCCGGACACCGTCACCCTGGACGACATTGCCCTCTTTTACTTGTATCTCTACAAACACGGCGGTGATTCGGAAAAGCCCGTCGCCCTCGTGAACCAGGACGGAGAGAGCCTGGTGCTCCAGATCGTCCGCAAGAAGAGACTTGATTTCATTCGCATCCTTCCGGACAGCGTGGACCAGCTCGTAGACACCTTCCGCTTTTACAAAATGAAACGGCCCGGCGTCCCCGTGGAAGAGATCTACCTCACGGGAAACGGTTCCTCAGGCGCTGGAGAGATGGTGCAAGAACTGGAATCCCGGACCGGAATCAAGACCATGGCGTGGCGGCCTTTTGACGAGATGAGGGACAGGCTGGACGAGACCCTCTCGTTGCTGCATCCGAAGCTGGCAGTGCCGCTCGGGCTGGCCATCGGTGCGGCTTACCCGCCCGAGAAATCCCTGAATCTGAGGCGCGAGGAGTTCATCCCCAAGACCTATTCAACCCTCAGGAAGAGGTTTCTTTTCATGGGTGCAGGGCTGCTCCTTCTGGCCGTGCTTCTCACTGTAAATGTTCATCAGAAAGCCTACTACCAGGAGAGGCAGTACAACCGGCTCCAGGCCCAGCTCAGGCAGGTCTTTGTCGAAGCTTTTCCTGATGCGGCTCAACGAATCGTCAGGGGCCAGGAAGTGGCGCAGCTCGAGCAGAAGATCGCAGAAGAGATGGGCCAGTACCAAGGCCTCGAGGAAGCGGCGGGAAGGCAGAAGATCCTCGAAGTGTTCCTGTCTCTTACCAGGATCATATCGGAAGACCCGGATGTGCTGATTGAAAACGCCTCTGTGGAGGGAAAGGACATCCGCATTGATGGCCGCACCGCGTCTTTTGAGGCGGTGGACAGGCTGACCGGCCGGCTCACCAAGGCCGGCCAGTTCAAGAACATCAAGCTCGTAGGCGCAAGAATGGACAAGAAGGACAACGCGGTCACTTTCAATTTTGCACTGGAGAGGAACTGATGAAGCTGGACCGGAAGCAGATGACCTACGTCTTCTCAGGAGGACTGTTTTTCATTGCCCTTCTCTTTTATCTGGTGGTCATCTTCCCTGCTCTTTCCAAGCAGGAGCTCCTTGCCAAGAACATCGCAAAAAGGAAGCAGGACTTGGTGAGGATATCGGAGATCAAAGCGAAGTGGCAAAATTTTCAGAGAGACCGGGCCGACGTGCAGGAGACGATCAATGGCCGCGGCAGTTTCACCCTTCTTTCCTATCTCGAGGCCGTGACCCGTGAGATCGGCATTGATCAGCGGATCCAGTACATCAAGCCTGTCACTTTTCCCGAAGGGGAAGGGAAACTCAGACCTGAAGGGATTGAGATCAGCCTCGACGGTGTGAACATGGAGCAGCTGGTAAACTTTCTTTACAAAATCGAGTACTCTGAAAAGCTCCTCCACGTGAAGCGCATCAAAACCCTGAGAGCCTCCAAAGAAAAGACCAGCCTGCTCAAAGTGACCCTGCAGGTGAACACCTACAACCCTACCTGACGCAGGCCTTTCAGGCCTCTTTTCCTCGAGACGTTTTGCTTTATTAGGGCCTAACGCAGTATAGTTCACGGTTGAGGTTGACCATGACAAGGCTGCTTTGGGAACACGTAGGGCAGGTCATCAAAGACTATCCTTTTCTAAGGGGTAGTGTAACCAGAGGTATCTTCCTCTCATGCAAGGATTGACAAGGTAGGGACGAGTTATATTTTAACCGATCTCCAGAGTACCAATGGTACCTTTGTGAATAACCTGAATTAGCCACAGACTTGCCAGACAGGCGGCGGGCAAGGATGAGATGCGAACAAAGGGGAGCGCGAAATTGAAGAAAACGAAAAAGCAAAAGAAGATCGCCCTCACGGTGAACGGCAGGCTGTACGAGCTGGAAATCGGGGACGGGCCCGGTCAGGTAAACCCTTGGGACACACTCGCCCAAACCCTAAGGAAAACCCTGGGCCTTACGGGCACCAAGGTCTCCTGCGACCACGGGGCATGCGGGGCATGTACCGTGCTTCTCGATGACGAGGCGGTGCTCTCCTGCATGACGCTGACCGTTGAGTGTGATGGGCAGGCGGTCAGGACCATCGAAGGGGTAAGCGATCCAAAGACAGGAACGCTCGATTCGTTGCAGCAATCCTTCATGGACCATACTGCCTTTCAGTGCGGTTTTTGCACTCCGGGCATAATCATGAGCGCCAAAGGGCTTCTTCGAAAGAACCCTTCCCCAACGGAGGAACAGGTGAAAGAAGCCCTGTCGGGCAACTTCTGCCGCTGCATCGCACACTACCAAGTGGTAAGAGCAGTGATGGCGGCATCCGGAAAGGGGGAGTGATCGCAGTGGCCGGCAAATACCGTTTCATCGGCAAGGTGACGCCCCGCAAGGACGCTGTGGAGATCCTCACGGGAAGGGCGAAGTTTCTGAACGACATCAAGCTCCCCGACATGCTCTGCGGCAAGGTGTTGAGAAGCCCCTACCCGCACGCGCTCATCAAAAAGGTAAATAAAATCAAAGCGGAAAAGCTGCGGGGGGTTCGCGCCGTCCTCAGCTGGCGGGACGTCCCCGACTGGAAGGGAGGAACACCCAGGTGCAAGCGCGTGCTCGATCAGAAGGTTAGGTTTGTAGGCGATGCCGTGGCCCTAGTGGCTGGCACAAGCGAGGAGATTGCCGAAGAGGCCTTACGCCTCATCGAAGTGGAGTACGAAGTACTCCCGGCCGTTTTCGACATGGAAGAGGCTCTGAAGCCCGGAGCTCCCCAGCTCTACGATGAATTCCCCGGCAACGTGGTGACCCCCGGCGTGCCCTTTTTCGGCCCCAAGAGCCTGAAAGAAGTGGTCATGGGGGATGTGGACAAGGGGTTTGAGGAGGCCGATGTCATCACAGAGGGGGCCTATGCGTACG
>Ga0316600_10000481_pt1 | contig 19186 bp, 17 predicted proteins | sample OWC_soil_day5_CT_FD_207652 | JGI IMG/M metagenome (GOLD analysis project Ga0316600, IMG submission 207652) | Wetland soil microbial communities from Old Woman Creek delta, Ohio, United States - OWC_soil_day5_CT | ecosystem: Environmental > Terrestrial > Soil > Wetlands | place: USA: Ohio... | reverse complement strand
GCCAAATGTCAACGAAGGTATTTTTAGCCCCACGCTTTTAATTACATTGTACTGAATCATAATCTTCACCCTTTCATTAATCTCTAAATTATTATTATTCAACCTTAGGTGAAAAAATAAGCTTCATGATATAGGTGAGTATAAATACAACTACCACAATGCCTTAGATCGTTTCATCAAAATTTAATTTTTCGACAAAATCAACAAAAGTCTTTACTAGCTTTAATTCTAGAAACTCCTTATGGTAAAACATCCACGTACTTCGTTTAATGGGTGTACCGTCTTTACTAATAATATCAAGCCTAAAAATATCCTCAGTTTGATTGAGCACAAGGCTAGGTATAATAGCATAACCAAAACCTCGCATAACCATTTCTCTACATGTATCTGATTTATCTACTTCCATACAGACTAATGGAGGTTCAGAATAATTCTCCCACCACCAATTAGAAATTAACTCTTTTAATTTGGAATCCATCTGATAGTCAATTCTCTGAAGTTTAGGAAGGTCTTTTAAATTAACCTTATTTGCGCTCACTATACACACGGTTTCTTCTAACAATAAATATTTCTCATCTTGCCAATTATAATCTCCTCGAATAAAAGCAACCTGTACATCTTGATTATAAACCAAATTAAAGATATCACCACTCCAGCCAGTTGTTACCTTAAACTCAACTTTAGGATATTTTTTCTTAAAAAGTGTTAAAATTACAGGAAGTTTATTTCTCGTCATGAAATAAGAAGCTCCCACTCGTAAAGTTCCTTGAATACTATCGCCAATATTGGCTAAATTATCATTAATTTCTCGGTACATGATTAAAATCTTGTCAGCGCATTTCGCTAGATATTCACCTTGAGGTGTAAAGTGAACACCTCTTTTTCCTCGATGTACAATGGCAACACCAAATTCTTTTTCAATTTGTTGCAATCGTTTTGTTAGCGCAGGTTGTGACATATATACAATTTCTGATGTCTTGGTAATATTTTTCTCTTTATGAAGAACCTGAAGAATCAGCCAGTCACGATTTTCCATTTTTCCCTCCAAATTATAAACTTTGCCTTGCAGGGTTTTTAAAAAATTTCATAATTAATTTAAGTAATAATATAACACTTTTTCTTCATGTATGCTATTAAGTAGGTACTCCAAAAACGAGTATAATAGCTAACTAATATAACTATCTTGATCACTCTTATTTTATCCCGTGCATCTTCTATGTAGTCTTTATTAACTGTAATAGTCACGGGACTTTCGTCAACATTTTTTTAACCAGGCGATGCCCCCTAAACACCTATCAAACTATATTGCAGCAGCTTTAACAATCCCCTATCTTCTAGTTACATAACAAAAGACTCAGCATACGCCAAGCCTCATACATAGGCAAAATTATTTTACGTCCTTATTAATTTAGGAAAGTAAAACACGGCTGACATACACATCCACTTCAGGATAGTTACGAACTACTTCCTTGACCTCTTTCGCTTTACTTATTATTATCGGCAAGTGCAGTCCCATCTTTACTATAACCTGCGTGGCACTATCTGCAATCTTTTGTGATGGACTTACAAAGAGTATCCTTTCCATCATTCACGCTCCTAATCATATTCGTAAATAGTAAATTATAAAAATCTCTATTTTCCTATATTTCTTAGAAAATTTTTAACTTGAAGGGCCATCAGTGTTGATGCTGACGGCCCTCCTTGACCTTCGTTAGAGCTGCTGATTTTTCAATTTAAACTCTTTGATTTTCTTCAGTACTTCACTCACTACTCTTTCAAATTCTTCAACTTGCTCGCATAACTTTCTCCTCATAATTTTATTAGTAAGCTTGACAAATATAAGTATTTATATTACTTATATTATTTACTTTGCCCACATATTGAACAATACACTTCCCATGACTAAAATCATGCCCCCACCAAGCCTAGTCGCCAGCTGTGCATAAGGCATTAAAATTAATCTCTTGGAAGCACCCAATACTTCGAGGTCGCCCGAACCACCTCTATTCACATGACACAGACCGGATGCAATGGCCGACTCAATCTCATAGAAACCAACCACTTTAGCAAACAAAGCACTGCCGAGAGCAGACCCAATAACTGTAAATAAACATATAGTTACGGTCACAAGATTAAGCGCATTGACTAGCCCCTCAAATTCCACGAAAGTTATACCTACTCCTGCTAAAAAAACATACAAAAGTTTGCCCATCATAAATTCGTTAACCTTTTTTAACCCTGCTTTTGCCTGTGCTGGAATTATGTTCAGGGCATTAGCAAGGATTAAAAGTACCACCATCCAAGCATAGGGATGAATTGCTATTCCGCCTATTTTAGGCAGTAAGCCTTTTCCAATAAGATTACCAAGAACATAGAATGATAGTGCCACAAATAAAGCAAATACCCCATTTTCTAAGGTCGCTGTGACCTTATTCTTGATACCAGCTTCTTCTTTTTCTGCATTTCCTTTAATCAATTCGCCATTACCTGTAAGATGCGGAAATTTCGTCCCAAGCCCATTCAGAAGTGCACCCATAATAATTGCCATAATATTGGCTAAAGTTAATATCGCTACCGCAGAAGAATACCAGATTTTTGGATCTTTTCCAGTTACTTGCCCCCATATTTGACTCATAGGAATAGCACCAGCGCCATTTCCTCCGCCCATGATTGGAAGCGCATAATTTAACAGAACTTCTTGATATGGTACCCCCACAAGGAACCCACCAAGAATAGACATAGCAAACGCTGTAAATGTTCCTACAACCACCATCGGAATAAATCCTCCTACAGCCTTGCCTAATAAATTTCTATCAATACCTAAAATTGAACTTGTGATAATTACGGAAATGAAAAAATCAAGCAATCCTGCACCTTTATCAAAAAGTGACCCTATTGCTTTAACATTGCTCTCCGGAATAATATGATAACCAACTAATAAGGAGGCACCCAAAAAAGCCATAAGGGCACCGCCACCAAAATAATCCTTCCAAATTGGTAGCTCATCACCAATTTTGCCAAATATAAAACCAACTGCAAATAAAAGTAGAATACTACCGGACATATCCCCAGGTAAAGATTTTGTCATAATGGCCAAAAATACTAGCACAACACCACAAATATATGCCCCAAAGGGAACCCCGTATATTTCCTTCTGCATGAAATTTGTTGTCGTAGGGGTTTGAAGATTCTTCTCTGTCATTACAATTCCTCCTTAAGATTCTTTTCTTTTTAAGCTTTAACTACCTCAGTACAAAGCCAAATTAGTCTTTATCCACTTGTTAGCGCACTACAAAAAAGGTTGTCCCCTCTTTTAGTCCTAAGGTCATGACTTGGATGAGCGAATCATTTCACATTTGCAGCTCAATGAATTTTGTTGTTTAGAATGATTGCTTAAAATCATCTCTTTAGTATTTATCCTAAGTTCAGCGAAATGATCTCTACTTTTATATTGAATAAAAGTAATAGCTTGTAGTGTACATTGTTTTAAAGTCAAGTGCTTATCTAGAAAATTCTTTCAAATGCTCTACAGCACATAATAGAAAATCTTCTTTGCCAAAGCTCCCCGATTTTAAAACAATCAACATATCTCGGCCAATTGCTAAGCCTGATGGCAAACCTGTTTCAATTTCCCGAAGTACATAGTTTCCTTGTATTCCAAGTTTTCGACATACGGTTCCGGACGTATCACCACCTGCTACAACCAAACGTTTTAGTCCCGTATGATCAACCAGAATCTCTGTTATATCAGCTAAGGCAGCAGATACTAATTTACTGACTGTCAACGGATCCAAATTTTGTTTTTTACCAATTCCTTTCGTTTCTAAAACAACTTCATCGCTGTTATCAGCCATAACTAATACATCTTTTCCATCATTTAAGATACTTGTTGCCAGTTTAGAGACCCTTTTCACTTCTTCTTTATATTCTGAATCGGCAAAAATTTTACGGGAATCTAATACAACAACCGGAGTCCCTAAAGAAGAAAGATAGGCAGTTTGTGCTCTAGTCTGCGGAGTCAAACTTCCCGATATCACTAGCACTCCATTTTTGTCAGTAATTTTTGCATTTGCCAATGCACTCTCAGATTGCCTTGGTGGCAAGAAATTAGGTAATTCCTCAGCGATAGCAGAACTTCCGCAAAGTACTCGATAATCACGAACCGCTTCCGCTACAATCTTTAAATCAGATTGATCCTCAGAATCCACAATACAATAATTAGAGTCTTTCCCTGATTTTTCGATTGCCTGTTGTAAATACTTTGCTCCTTGTCGTACAGCATCAATATTAACAAGTGAGACTTTACGACTTGTTTGCTCTTGTAATATGGCAACAAGATCCGACTGCTTCATCGGATGAACTGGATCTTTTGCAAATTCTGAGTTTTCCAACAATTTTCCATATACGGTATGAATACCATACAATGTTTTTCTCCCATTCTTAGGAAAGGCTAAACTAATCACAGCAAATTTTTCATCCAGTGCATCCATCATCGCATCGAATTCTTTTCCAATGTTTCCACGAAAGACTGAGCATGTTTTATTGTAATACATAGAGCAACCCATCTTTTGTAATATCTTAGTTGCTTTAAACACTTTGTCATAACTAACCTGTGGTGGATCTAAACGACTATCAGTATCAATAATTAAAACATCAACATCTTTTTCAGGATTGAGATTCTCATTATAAGTAAGTATCTTTACAGAATATTGATTCTTGCTAAACATGATACCGATATCGTTAGCACCTGTTGTATCGTCTGCAACAACTCCTATCAAATGAATCTTCCTTTCTAAATTTTTATTTTTTTCTTGCCACTTGAGATAAGATGGCTCTAACGCTTATCGCAGGACTTGTTAATATAGGTTTTGATGTTTCCTTTAAATCCACTACCGCTCTAGTCATGGACATCTGAGCCAAAACAACTACATCGCAATAGCCCGATAAATCGGATATCTTATTATGAATAAGTTCATTATGCTTAGCAACATCGCCACTTTTAAGCGCAAGAAAAGCTTCTGTAATTATTTCCGTATGAACTTCAATTTTTTTATCCCTTTGTTTCGAAATTTCTTTCAGCAAACTCGTGGTCGTGGGACCTGCTGCACTTACAGTTGCAATTACACCAATTGTCTCTGCCATGCTAACCGCATGCTCCAGCATACTAATGTCAGCACTTAAAACAGGTACTGAAAAAACCTTTGCAATATCCGCAACAAAAGGTGAAAAAACTGAACAAGCCAAAAGTATTCCATCCACTTCACTTTTTTCTGCTTGGTCCATTAAATTAATTAGACGTCTGATCATTCCAGGCGTTACGCCATTTTTTCTGTTTAAATCACTCACAAGTCCTTCATCCACAAAGTTTAACACCTCTACCCCGGGTGCATGACTATGAAAAGCCTCTAAAATTGGTTGCACCGAATTCATGGTTGTGTGAATTAGACCTATCTTAATCGTCATAATATTGCTCCTATCTACTTTATATTTTTAGGAGGTAATCTTCTCTGTCTATACCCAGATTTCTCTAGAAAATCTGTTACTATTTTGCTAGGAATCATATTCAGTTCAATTCCAGATGCTTTCCCTTGCAAGATCATTCTACAAACCATTTCTAGTGTTTCTAATCTCACCAAAGCCTCCGATATGGTTTTATCAAATACGACGACTCCATGATGACGCATAAGAATAATATCCGCATAAAGTGCCTTTTCAGCAATTGCATCTGCTAATGCTTGTGTACCTGGATGAAAATAGTCAACATAAGCAATGTTCTCTAAATAATACATAGACTCCACAAACAATTTTGATTCTATGGGTACATCACTACACGCGAACATGGTTGCATAAAAAGGAGACGAGTGTAAAATTGCCCCAACATCTTCCCGATGCTTGTAAATTCCAGTGTGCATAGGTGTTTCTTTAGAAGCTTTTCGCGTTCCTGTAACTTTTCCCGTGAAAATCTCACATTCTACAAAATCATCTTCTTTCAGATTTCCCATATGAGTTCCTGACGCAGTAATTGTCATTACATCACGATTAACTCTTGCACTCATATTCCCTGAAGTTCCCCAAGCTAATTGATTGGACAACAAATGACGTCCAACTTCTACCAGCTGCTCGATCTCCTTCATAACTGTCACTCCTATGTTAAAATTCTACAATATCAAGAAATAGTCTAGCAGCTATTAGAAGTACCGCCAGACTTATTTCTAAACCTAATTTGACTAAGATTTTTTTATTCTTTCAATGATTGCTTTTGTAAAATCAGTAGTAGATGCAGTACCACCCAAATCACCAGTACAAACACCATCTGAAATAGTTTTAAACACTGCGGCTTCTGCGATACGTGCCACTTTGCCAAGTTCTTTATCATTATTACGAGCAGCCAGCCAGTCTACAAGCATGACCCCAGACAACAACATGCCAACAGGATTCGAAATATTTTTACCTGCAATATCAGGTGCTGATCCATGGGCAGCTTGTGCCATCGCTTGGTTCTCATTGGTATTAATTGAAGGTGCCATCCCTAGGCTTCCTAACAATTCACCTACTAAATCGGAAATAATATCACCAAACATATTCGTTGTTACAATAACATCAAAATCTTTTGCTCTACGTACAAGATGAGCTGTCATTGCATCAATATGATAATCATCGATTTTCACTTCGGGATATTGTTTCCCTACTTCACGGCATGTATCTCTAAATAGTCCATATCCTAACTTAATTACATTAGCTTTGTGTACGATGGTTACTTTTTTACGACGAGTCATGGCTAAACGGAATGCCTCATGAGCAATTCTCGCTGCTGCCTTCTTGGTAAATAATCCGGCAACAATAGCCATCTCAGGATTAGGCATAAATTCCCCAATACCAGCATGCATGTTACGATCTGGGTAGAAACCTTCCGTGTTTTCACGGAAAATTACCATATCGACATCATCACCTACAATGCTTTTAGCGCCAGGCATCGCTTTGTTAGGTCTAACATTTGAATATAAATCAAAATAATGTCTAAGTTCACCACTTGGGTTTAACCTCGCTAAATGCTCGGGCGGATATGCGGCTGAATCGTGAGGTCCCATAAGCCAGCCATCACAAGTAGTTAACTGATCTTTTGTACTTTGCGGTACAGGATTACCATGCTTTTCAATCCCTTCCCACCCCATTGGCAATTCAACAAAATTAAAATTCCCCCCTGTGACATGATCAATTGCAGCTGCCAGCACATCCACCGTTGATTTAACAATTTCTGGTCCAATTCCGTCTCCATATAAAACACCGAGTTTGTAAGATTTCATTTACTTCACTTTCCTTTCCATGTTAATTTCATTGCCGTTTCACAATCAAATGAATTATATACGAAAATAAATGCGATATAATCTTCTGAATTAAGTGATAAATATAATATAATCGTTATGAGACATTTAGTATAATAGCTATTTATTATGCCATGCCATCACTAAATTTCATAATAGATAACTAAGCATAAATATAAAATTAGTAGTTTTTTCAAAAGTTTATCCAAGACAAGAATTATATTACCAACCGATTCTACGTGTACATGGAGCGGTGTCAAGTGTCAACAGGAAAGGTAATCCATATGATAATGCCTTAATGGAATCATTTTATAGAACAATAAAAAGAGAGCTTGTTCAGGATGCTCCATTTCGAGACACCTGAACAAGCTCAGCAAGAAATCTTCAAATATATTGAATTATATAAGTATAAAGATGAGATTCTTCATATATCTGCTTCAAGAAAAGTAATAATGCGTCTCACAATGCTTCTCTCGCCCTCGGCTGGAGTCCCATGAGATGCCGAAGACAATGGGATTCTTTTTCGCTGTCGTCGTATTTCTTTTTCTTCTTTTTTTCAAACTCGATTCCACATTGGCGACAAGTTACTTTCATAAAACAAAACCTCCACCTAATGTATAATAGATTCTATCTCTATTATACATTAGGTGGAGGGGATATTCATTTGGTGGAGGCGATTCGTAACCTTGCAAATCCACCCATTTTATCTTTATATACATATATCATCGCTTACGTAAATTACTACTCAATCCAATGCCGTTTAAGTTTAATTGGAGGTCTGCGTAACGGATCAAACAGCTAATTTTTTCAACAAATTCCAACTTTACCTTATTAATAACCATTACAAGGAATGGGGTATTACAATTCTCTACTCTTTAATTAACGCCTCGTTATTACATCAAGTTTCCTCAGATCTATTATGTTTTTTACTTTGCATACTATTTAATATTTATTTTGCTGGATATTCGACTTTGTCAGTGGTTTCAAGCTACCCCCTTGTCTCTTTTTGCGTTTTTCTTTCCCATTGGTATAGAAAGAATCCCCGTCCTTTAACGGGGAAACTAGTAACTTAATTATTTTTTTAAACTCTGTTAAAAATCACATCAAGTAATATGTCAACAATATTCCATAATATCATAAATCCAATAAAACGAATAATACCACACTCCCACACCGTATGAAAAACGATGCCAGATTGCATAATTTCAAGATATTCTACGTTATTACGGTCTGTTGACCTAGGAAGTTCACGGTTCATTATGGTCTTTTCTATATGTTATAAATTTGAAGCAACCTCATAAGCATCCCAAATCGCATACATGATATTTGCCACCTTACGAGCGTCACCGATTAAATGAACATCAGCGCATTCATACTTAATCTCATTATAGAGGGAGTTTTCAGCGCTGTAGCCTACGGCAAGGACAACGCTATCAGCAGGAAGTTCGCGCTCGTTACCGTTGCTGTTTACTATAACGCCTTTTTCCGTGGTTTTCACAACCTTTGAGGAGGTTAATACTTCGACACCGCTAAATGGTACCAGTCTTTCTAGCATTTCTGAATTGGCATGGCAGAGGGGACCGTTTACAGCTAACAGCTTATCTTGAATCTCGACCAGAGTAACGTTCTTTTCGCTCCGTGCCAACCAAATGGCAAGTTCGCAGCCTACAAGTCCACCACCTATAATTACTACATTTTTGCCAGAATCAACCTTTTTTAACAATACATCTGCGGCAACATATACGTTACTGTCATCGCCAAAACTGAACATTTTGGGTTTTGACCCTGTCGCAATGATGGTAGCATCTGCAGAGATTTCGCTGAGCAGATTTGCATTGACTTCAGTATTTAGATTAACTTCTACCCCAAGTTCCTTGAGCGTATGTTCATACCAAGCAACTAAAGCGTGGTCATCTTCTTTAAAATCAGGTGCTCCGCCGGGAATGAGATTACCGCCCAGCCGGCTAGATTTTTCATAAATTACAGGTTTATGCCTCCTTAAGGCTAATACTCTTGCCGCCTCACATCCTGCAACTCCGCCGCCGACAATGACTACCTTTTTGCTCTTGAGTGTCGGAAAAAGTGCTGCGTCTTTTTCTCTGCAAGCGGCAGGATTTACGGCGCAGTTGAGCGCAGAATATTCCTGAATACGTCCCATACAGCCTTCCTGACAAGATAAACAAGGCCGAATATCCGCTGTTTTCCCTGCTCGAAGCTTATTGACATAACTTTCATCTGCCAATAGCGGACGACCAAGACTTATCATATCACAAGCACCGTCATTTATTGCACCTAGGGCTAAATCAGGGTTGTCCATACGCCCTGCACAAATGATAGGTACATCTACTACGTCTTTAATGATTTTAGCAAACGGTATATAAAGCCCTTTATCTTGATACATCGGAGGATGACTCCACCACCAGGAATCATAAGAGCCCACATCTATGTCCAAGGCGTCATAGCAATAAGCTACAAGCAGCTTTGCTGTTTCGATACCTTCAGGAATATCTCTACCTTTCTCTTCAAATTCTTCACCAGGCAAAGCACCTTCGCGCCAGTCCTTTATGAAGCTTTTAGGGCTATACCGTAAAGTAACAGGGAAATCCTTCCCACATCTTTTTTTAATTTCTTCCACAATCTCGCGAGCAAAGCGCAGGCGATTTTCCAAAGAACCGCCGTATTCATCAGTTCTGTTATTGAAAAAAGAAATGGCAAACTGGTCAATCAGGTAACCTTCATGAACCGCATGAATCTGCACGCCGTCAAAGCCCGCCCGTTTAGCACTTGCCGCACCGTCGCCAAATTTTTTAACAATGGATTTAATCTCTTCGATTGTCATTTCTCTACAAGTTTTGTCAAGCCAGCGATGCTGAATAGGTGAAGGGGCAACCGGAGGAAACTCGCCTAAATTAGTTGGTATCGTTACTCTGCCAAAACCGCCGCTTAACTGCAGAAGAACTTTTGCATCATAAGCATGAATACGTTCCGTCATTTCACGGGCTGTACGAATAAAATGCAAAGGATTGTGAGTAGAACAAGGAACACTCGGCATTCCATGTTCTTCAACAACGTTATCTACAAAAGTTACCCCGGTAATAATAAGACCGGTACCACCGCGTGCACGAGCGGTATAGTATTCCACCCCACGCTGATTAAAGCCTCCTTCAGCATCTGCAAGCCCTAAAGGCCCCATAGGCGCCATGGCAAAACGGTTTTTCACCTCTAAGGAGCCTATTTTAACTGGCTCAAATAATTTTTTGTACTTTAAAGACATTATAAATACCTCCTCAAATTTATCTATAAATTTATTAGGTAAGTAGAGTACACTCAAAACAACTATTTTTTCAATTCATTCCTTACTTCCTGGGCAATTTCCTGCATCTTTTGCAAATGTACTTCTTTACCCCAGCTGTATTGCGGCAAGTCCCATTGAATTTTAGCAAGATTTGCTGCAATTTCAGGCAGCAATTGATAAGGAAGTGTGATTAAAAGCAAACCCTCAGGCAATAGCTTGCGTGCTTTCATACCGTGATGCAGCCCGGTAACCATAAGGTTAATCTCGCCTTGCACATAAGGATACATATACAGCCAAGCACAGCCTAGTACACTTGTGCCTTTTGCATTCCATCCTTTACCTGTTCTATAACTTGCAGCTCTCAATATAATTTCTGCCTGACTTGGTTTAGCAGTCACGATTAGCAAATCAGGATCAAATGTTAGTTTGCCCAGAGATGAATACGCTATATAATTTACAGTGTTTCGCTCTAACCTCGACATACTATGATAAATCTGCCTGTTCGCACGGGGATCTTCATAGACGCCCAACTTAGGTCCCATTTGACCGCTCTCAAAAATCGGGTCAGGTTCAACCATCCCTGTCAAAATAGGTCCAGCCTTGCACTCATGATTTTCTTGCGTAGTATAAAAAGGCCCCGAATTTTGCGCAATGGTTAGCATCTCGCAAAAAGCCGCTTTTTTATCAAGTTGTTTTAAGCCATCCAGTTTAGTCAGTAAGAACTTCACCCCTACCGGTTGATACTCAAATTGAAATTTTTCAAAAATAGATAACTCCAACTCATTTTTCATTGTGTAATCTCCTGTTCTACTCCGCTTAATTTTAAACCCATCCCTAGTCGTCCTGGTACATAGAATCAGCAACCCGGCTCAGCTCACTGGCCAAAGAGGCCAGCGTCTGACTGGCGTTTGCCATTTCCTCGATAGAAGTTGTCTGCCCATCGACAATGCTATCTAACATTTTACTTCTGTCAGTAAGCTTACTGACTGCTGCGCGAACACCATCCAATGCTTCAGCTATTTCCTTCACCGAATCGGCGCTTGCGGTAGCAAGTTTGCGAACCTCTTCGGCTACTACGCCAAATCCTCGCCCCATATCGCCAACCCTTGCCGCCTCAATGGCGGCGTTAAGCCCCAACAAATTAGTCTGGTCTGCGATATTTTTTATGAAGCGTACAACTTCATTCGTTTTGGCGCCTGCCTTGGACAATTCCTGGCTTAATAAATTAAGATCTCTGCTGGTATCCGCAACAGTTTGTGCACCTGCCGCCAATTCTTCCATACCTGCCGTCAACTCTTGCGCGGAAGAAGCCAAATCCGTAGCAACACTTGATACTTTCTGCTGTTTATCAATAAACTGCGAAGTTGTCACACAACCAACCACTTGGTTACCGTTTTTTATCGGCAGTGCACAAGCTACATAGGGTGTGCCAAAAATCGATTTTTCTTTGGGGATGATTTTGACTACCTTCTCACCGGTTTCCAAACATTTTATACTGACTGCCCCTCTGACCGGTTGGCCAATGTCGGCTGGTTGGCTGGACAAAGCCCGAACTGCAGCTATATTGACCCCATCCTTAATGACAGCTATCCCGATTTTCTCTGCCACAATACCGGGAATATATTCAACAATATCGGCAAACCGATCTAATACTTCTTCTGCGGTAAGCTGTTTCTTTCTATTTTCTTCTGTCATCATGTTCCCTCCTTAATCATTCAGTCTTGCTATGGCTGCCGGCTGCGTATAATAGAAACAAGAGCAGCAACCTTCTGTGACATAAAGTTTTTAATAACAGTAATTATCGATTAGACTCTTTGCTTTTTTATTCCGTTGACAATATGCTGAGGCAATTCACCCCTTGCCACGCTAGCACAGTTGTCCAACACCGCCTCCAGCATTTTTCTAAATGCTCCCGCTGTCGTTCCGGCGGTATGAGGCGAAAGGATAAGACGCTCTTTGGCAGCAGGCGAAAGTGTGAGCAGCGGATGATCTTTACCCGGTGGCTCTGGAGAAAAAGTATCAATAGCCGCACCGCCAAGCTGTCCTGACTCAAGCAGCGCTGCTAAAGCAGCCTGATCAACCAACTCTCCTCTCGATACATTGATAAATAAACTTTCCTCCGGCATGAGAGATAATTCATGCCGTCCGATTATATTACGTGTCTCAGGAGTTAACGGCAGATGAAGGCTGACAATATCACTATCTGCCAAAAGCTCATCTAACGCACAAAACTTTACGTTCAATTCAGTTTCTATCTCAGACGGCTGCCGGAAAACATCGTAATAACTAACGGAAGCACCTAATACATTAGCAATTTTAGCGACTTGCCGCCCAATAGCCCCCAAACCAAGCAGTCCCAGTTTGCTCCCGCCAAATTCCTTAATTCCCTTTTTCAGCATCGTATTTCTTTGTTTTTCATAGCATCCTTCTTTTACTGCACAATCTGCTGTAATCACTTGACGCTGTAAAGTAATCATCACAGCAACGGTATACTCGGCAACAGCATTCATGTTGGTACCAGGAAGGTTCGCCACCGGAATTCCGAGTTTGGCGGCAGTACTGATATCAATGCAATTAAAGCCTGTGGCGGCACTTTGAATAAACTGAATGCTGGGAATCTGATTCAGAATATGAGCATCAATCATCGCCCCCGCTCCCGGAACAAGCAGACAATCTGCCCCTTGGCAGGCCGCAATGATTGCATCCGCCTCCTGGGTTTTTAGAAAATGAAAGTCCCAGTATTCCGGCAGTTTTACCTCATAGGTTTCAAATCTTTCTTTCGGTACTAAACTAACAACCTTCATATAGTTTCCTCCCCACATTTGACGAAGATGGAACCAGCCAGTCTGTTTTAGACTGCCTCAGCTCCATCTTTTCAAAGAGTTTTAATTACACTTTTAAATTTATCTTTTAGCCAGCGGAATCATAATCACCGAACTAGCCACCGCGGCCGCAACCAAGAAATATAGAGCTCCTGTATAGCTACCTGTCAGATTGATAAAATAACCGATAATCATTGGGGATAATGCGCCGGCAATCGTTGAAATGCCAATCATGACACCGCTCGCACTGGACATGGATTTTTCCGGAACCAGCCCCTGCAAAAGTGTCCAGGAAGCAGGAGCCCCCATATACATAAAGCCTTGAGCCAAACAAATCAATATCGCTGAAACCCAATTGTTCGTAGCGATAGCACTAAAGTAAATGCCTATGCCGGCACCAATTGTGGACAAGATACAGAAGATGCCGCTTTTGCCTGTCGAATCAACTGCCCAACCGGTGAATATCTTTACGCCAATTCCTAAAATAAAGGGCAATGAAGACAACCATCCCATTTCGGACCATGAAAAACCTCGCCCTGATTTTAAATAACTTGGCAGCCAAGTCAATAATCCCCAAACAATTAGCATTACACCGATATACCAAATTACCAGCAACCAATAACGGTAATTAAATATAAAACCGCTTAGTCTTTGTGAAAGAGTTTCTTTCACCCTTGTATTTTTACCACCACAGTCTGCAGCTTGTCCTTCTTCAATATAGGCAAGTTCTAATGCATTTACACGTTTACAGTCACGCGGATGGTCAGTGGTATGTGACCAAATTAAATACATAGGAATGAAATTCAAAACCATACAAATCCAAAAAGCATCATGCCAGCCCATATTAGCAATAATCCAACTAAATAAAGGCATAGCCATAGCCGGCGCCAAAGTCGTACCTACACCCCAGGCAGCATTGGCTCTGCCCCGTTCCTGTTTAGGAAACCAGTTCTTGACAACTAGCCCCGACATAGGATACTGCATACCTTCTCCAATCCCCAGCAAGACACGTGATATCAGCAATACGATAAATGCCTGGGCAATCCCGCCCATAAACATGGATGCTATCCAGAAGCCAATAGCAATACACATCGCTTTGCGTGGTCCGAGAATATCGGCCACCGGACTTAAGATAAAATTAGCGAACCCATAGGCAAATAAAAATACCGACATTATCAGACCTTTTTGTACAGCTTGACCTTTTATTCCCATTGCATCTAAAAATGCATCATTCGCAATCAAAACCGAAATATTTACCCTGTCGGCATAGGATATACCGACGGTAATCATCAGAATCAGTGCTACCCAATACCGGTATTTTGTAGCTTTGCCCCCATGATCAACTGCTGCGTCCTGGTTCATAACAAATTCCCCCCCTTGCATATAGATATTACTCTTCAATATGAATCTGGTTACTCTCCGCCATAGCTTTTTCGGACAATTCCTGACCAATGCCAGGCAGATCAGGCACTTCGAAATAGCCATTCTTAGGAAGATAAGTATATTTAGCACTGTCTAAGCCTGCTTCCATCAACGCAACTGCATGATGCTCGTGGATACAGAAGTTTGGAATTACGGCTTCTAATTGTAAAGCTGCAGCCAAAGCAAGCGGACCACCAGCTACATGGCATTGTACAGGAATATCATAAGTATTAGCCATATCACAAATCTTTTTACCCTCGGTCAACCCGCCACACAAACCCAAATCAGGCTGAATAAGTCCTAGGGCATGTTTTTCAAAGAAAGGTCTAAAGCCCCAGCGAGTATAAATCCGCTCACCACCTGCCAGCGGCATTTTCACATTGCGTGCTACGGTCGCCATAGAATCCACATTCATGGGATGGATGGGTTCTTCATAAAACATGCAGTTCAGATCTTCTACCGCATGCGCAAACTGGATGGCAGAATTTACACCTAAGTAAGAATGCATTTCAAGAATTATATCAATTTCAGATCCAACCGCATCACGAATGGCTTTGGTTCTGTTGTAAAATAAATCAAGCTGCTTAACTGTGAGGATACCTTCCAAGCTATCCCCGCCCCAGACACCTTGAGCTGTCATACCGGCTGGGTCTACCTTCACGCAAGTATATCCTTCAGACACCGCTTTCAGTGCCGCATCGGCATATTCTGCAGGTTCGGTCAAACGCAGACTCTTGTCTGCCTCCCAACCAAACTGAATCTGACTGGCATATGTTCTTAACTTACTTCTGGTTTTTCCTCCTAATAGACGATGAACAGGAACTCCTAAAGCCTTACCTTTAATATCCCAGCAGGCAATATCGATGGCACTCATTCCGCCATAAACTACTGGACCGCCGCCCATACCCCAAAAGGTTTTTCTAAATAACTTTTCCCAAATGGCTTCCACTTTTTCGGGATCAGCACCCAGAATAAAATACGCAAGATCTTTGAGCATGCCAAAGCCTGCTGAACTTCCCGCCCCATAAGCAAGACCGACTTCCCCAAAACCACTAATGCCTTCATCGGTATTAATGCGTACCGCAACAGCATTGTATGGTTTTGTCTTGGTACTTCTTGGTTTTCCCATCTGATAGATATCAATACTTGTAATTTTCACAATATTTACCTCTTTTCGTTATATATAAGTGTGGTAACCAATAATCATAGTTACCGGTCGAAAATCATCTGCAACCTTTTATAGCTATAACTAGAAAAAGAATTGAATGCGCATTGAAAAGCATTTATCTAATTCATCGGAGCTTAAGTTAGTTAAACCTCTATTTTTAATTTTAAAATCAGCATAATCTATTGATAGAAGTACATTTTTCTTTAGCGTATATTGATAAGCAAAATATAACGCTTTGGTATTATCTGTCGCATGGGTAAAAGTACTATAAGGCTGGCTAGCATAAGCTACCGTCACGGTATCGAAGCCGCCCATATTGGTAGGAATGGCACCGGGATCACTGACATGATATCCAATCGCCCATCCACTGGTTCCTGGCTTTTCCACATCAACTAAATTTGAAGCATTATAGAAGGCCTTCCTTTTACCCGTCATTTTACCAAACTGAGCAGCCCATGCTTTTGGAGTGCTCGATAACCCAGCAGCATCTGCCAAGGATGTCGAAACATAATCAAAAAGGAGTGTATACTCACCGACTTTACTTTCAAAACCAGCTAGCCAGCCTCTAGAACCAGAAAAAGCTTGTGTGGCAGTAGCAGGTCCGAGAACATTGACAGAACCCATACCATCGCCTTTCATAGTACCAGCTGTATCAGACCAATAATAACCACCCATTAATTTCAGGTTATCGCTTACTTTATAGGACAGTTCACCACTGGTTAATTGATTGGCATCACCACTATCCCCTGTGCCTGTCCCTAAATTAGTATCTGATTTAACATTGCCTGTCCATCCTTTGAACTGTACCTCGCCAAAATGATGATAAATTGCAAGGCCATCAGCCGATGCCGGTTTACCAATCAAACCGTTCCCCAGCATATCATAGCCCATTCTGCCTACTCGAATTCCATCCAACCCCCATGTATTTTTAGCCATAATATTGAATAAATCCAAATTGATGGTTGAACCAGAATTGCCATTTTCACCATTGCCCATTTTACCTGATGCTGTAAGACGTCCGGTAAAGCTAAGTTGATCATCGATATCACTTTTCAATATGATACGTTGCCGAAAGTCAAATTTGTCAGAACCACGCAATTTAATACTGCCTGCTGGTCTAGGGCTGTCCGACATATAGCGGAAGCGAGTTTCGCCTCCTATCCAAACTTTAGTTTTTTGCTCTACTTTTGCCAGACGAACTTTAAGTAAATTCATTTCTGCAGAGAACTCGGTAGACAGTTTTTGAATAAGTTCTTGATTCGAATTGTCAGCCTTGTCACTCTTTTCTAATGCGCGAGCCGCAATAATAGCAAATTCATATCGGCTGATAGGACGGTCTCCTTCAAAGCTTTTGTCATTATAACCTTCAACAAGACCTGCACGTGCTAATTTCTTTACAGCATCGTATGCCCAGTGACTGGAGGGAACATCGCTAAATGAACTTGGAGCTGCAGCAAAAGACATTCCCACGGAACCCATAATAAATATTGCAGTCATAATTAATACCAAATATTTTCTCATTTAAAGCTCCTCCTTGTTTTAATTCGCTCTAAAGCAACATCTTTACCCAGACAGATGTCTTTCTAGAGCTCTATCTCTATCGCCAATTTTAATTTTATGATAAACTCATGCTTCTCCCTTCTCTTTTATTTTTAAAAACGGCCTTGGCGATTAGAAATCTTGTTTTTTACTTGTTTTTTAATTGTATACAATCTGTTGAAAAATAAAAAATCTCGCAAATAACTCAAAATTGTCCACTTGTATTTCAATTGTATTGTTCCTGTATACAACCTATTTAAAAATAAAAATGCTATTTTTACTAATATTATTAATACTGTCATAGCGCCTTACAATAAAATATATTTTCGCAAATTTCAGTACTTTTTCACTATTCTGTTTCTTATTATTAAGAATATACTATTATTTTAAATTTTGCAATACAATTATAAGATATAATTGCGCTGCTTTTTTTTTCCTTCCATAAAAAAAAATTCAGCATCCTCAGTGATACTGAATTACTTTTTTCATTTAGGTAAATATCTACAGCTAATCATTTTTTCATTTTAATTGTTCTATAATAAGATGAATTAAGTTTTTTGTATATTACAGCTTACAACAAAGTCGTTGGATAACAGATTCTGCTCAAAACTGATAGCATCCAGAAATACTTCTGCATGATACGATTCATTTTCTTCACAGTAAACTTCTCCCGATTCATAGTTCAGATAGCCAACCAATTTAACCCCTTGGTGCTTGCAGAAAGTCTTGATGATTCGCTTGATAGTCGAATCATAGACTCATCAACGAAAAGGAGTTGTTGGATTTCATTATTCAGGATTTTTTTATTTGCTCAAACTCTATTAAGAATATCAGCACGTTTATCCAAAAGCTTTAATTCAATTTATATAACTTAAAGAATCACCTTGTTTTAAGTAGCTCTAAAACATTATTTTCAATATGTTTTTCTAATAAATCAGAAGCCTCTGAAAAGTTTTGATTTTCTAATGCGATTATAATAGCCTTATGCTCATTCAAAGATTCTTCCATCCGATCGGCAGAACGTTTCGCTAAATTTGATAAAGATAAACTATAAAAACGCTCGCGAAAATTTAACACTATTTTAGACATCGTTTCATTCGTATAATTTTTTAAAATATACGTATGAAATTCTATATCACTTTGAAAAAAGGCAAGAAAATCCCGCTGACAGGCAGCTCTGGATTGCTGGTCTAATATCTCTTGCAACTTTTTAATATCCTCATCGCAAATCAATTTAATACATTTCTTCAATAAATATAATTCAACTGCCACTCTAAGTTCAAGCTTTTCTCTAACCTCTTTAAGAGACGGCTCCTGAATAACAATTCCTTGATTGGGTACAATTGTTATAATTCCTTCAAAACTTAACCGCTGGAGGGCCGCTCTAATTGGCGTTCTACTCATACCCAGCTTTTCAACCAAGGTATTTTCTGATATAGCGCTACTATTAGTAAGTATTCCTTGGAAAATCATATTTTTAATTTTCTTATATGCAATTTCGTTTTTTTTCATAATCGTTTATGTTCTTCCTAACTATTCTATTTCTATGCATTAGAATACACTAATAGTTTAAACTTTACAATACTATATCATTGCTATTTCCACAAAATCATCGAAA
>Ga0316600_10000480_pt1 | contig 19188 bp, 15 predicted proteins | sample OWC_soil_day5_CT_FD_207652 | JGI IMG/M metagenome (GOLD analysis project Ga0316600, IMG submission 207652) | Wetland soil microbial communities from Old Woman Creek delta, Ohio, United States - OWC_soil_day5_CT | ecosystem: Environmental > Terrestrial > Soil > Wetlands | place: USA: Ohio... | reverse complement strand
GAGGAGATTGAGTAGTCCGTATGAATATAAAGGAGAATATCCGGCTGGCCTGGGTAGGGCTGGTCGCAAATAAAATGAGAGCCTTGCTTACCATGCTGGGAATTATTATTGGCATCACTTCCGTGATCGGAATTCTGACAATTGGAAATGGATTAAGTGGTTCTGTATCAAGTTCCATGAGCTCTCTTGGAGCAACCAACATAACAATTCAGGTTAAAGAACGTGATGACAAAGAAAATGATATGGCAAGAAATGCGATGTTATCCACCAGTACAAGTGTAGAGGAAGAAAATCGCCTGACCGATGAAATGATCACAGATTTGGAAAATAAGTATCACGATGAAATCAAAGGCATTAGTCTTACAGAAAGTGTCGGGAATGCAAAAGCAACCCTTGAGAGGGATTATGCCAATATTACAATGACTGGTATTAACTCCGACTATGTAACTGTAAATTCAATCGATCTGATAAAAGGCAGAGACTTTCTCGATAAGGATATAGAAGGGAAGAGAAATGTGGTTCTGGTATCTGACAAACTGGTAAATAATCTTTATCATGGGGATCCTGAAAAAGCAATAGGCCAGGAGCTGGTTGTAAACATGAATAATGAGATATTTGTATTTAACATTGTTGGAGTTTATCAATATGTAGAATCTTCATTTGGAGGAGGCTCCATGTCATCCGAAAAAGATATTACAACATCCCTGTATCTGCCCATAACGACTGCTAAAAAGATATCAGGCTCTGATCCGGGTTACTCTGGCATAACCATATCGGCCTCCACCTCGGTGGACAGCGCAGAGTTTGCTTTAAAGGCAGAGGAATTTTTGAATAAATACTATGTTAATAATGATGATTACCATGTAACTGCAATGAGCATGGAAAGCATGCTGGATTCCCTCAATACCATGATGAACACCATTAGTATTGCATTGTCAGTAATTGCTGGGATCTCGCTTCTGGTAGGAGGAATTGGTGTCATGAATATTATGCTTGTATCTGTTACAGAAAGAACCAGAGAGATTGGTACCCGAAAAGCACTGGGAGCTACCAATAAAAATATACAGATTCAGTTTGTGACAGAAAGTATGATTATCTGCTTAATTGGTGGAATAATCGGAATTATCTTAGGAGGAGTTGTGGGATATATAGGAACTTCTATCATTGGACAGGCCTCCTTTCCAACAGTTTCAAGCGTTGTTCTGGCAGCTGGCTTCTCACTTGTTATTGGAGTGTTTTTTGGATATTATCCGGCAGATAAAGCTGCTAAGCTGGATCCGATTGAGGCACTGAGATATGAATAGCAGGATAGTACTATTATGCTAAACAGAGAATAGTGCGCCAACTATAGGTTGAGTTTCCATAATTCACCTATAGTTGGTTTATATCACAGACAAATAGATGTAAAGTTCGGGAATTAAGGAAACAACTAATTATTTAGAGAGTTTTGGTAAAGTAATAACGCTTTCCCGTTACTGGATAGTTCTCTAATGTGAAGACTTCTTTGTATCCATGTTTTTTATAAAACAGAGGCGCCTGAAAACTAAAAGTATCTAAAAATGAATGGTATCTGTTATCTCGAAAATCATTAACTTTTATCTCCTTTATACTCAGTCGGTTTAATTTTTACTTTATCAGAGCATACCACATTTACAAACAGGATTCTACCATATTTATGTAGTTATTTACAGGAGTGTACTTGACAAGGCCTGAAAAAGAAAGTAAACTTAGTACTATTATTGGACTGGGAATGAAGCTCTCCCTGGATCGTTGGGTTCAAACCGCACTTTGCTGATGGCTTCTGTATATTTATGTTAAATATACAGAAGTGGTCAGTTGTTTTTTTGTTAAGGAGAAAAATTACAATGTTTTTAGAAAAGTTGAAAAATATAAGGCAGCTTTTTATATTAGGGATATGCGCAGTGGTAATTGGCGCTGTAGTAGGTGCACTTGATGCAGGCTTTGGTAAAATGCTGCTTTTTTTAACCGATGTCCGGGAACGCTATTTCTTCCACCTTATATTATTTTTACCTGTAGCAGGAGTAATCATAGCAAAAGCATATTCGTTGTTCGGAGGAAAATGTATAAAAGGAATGGGGCTGGTTTTTCAGGTGGGTCATGGAGAGGAAGATGAAATTCCTCTGCGGCTGATCCCTTTTACAGTAGTCGGCACATGGCTGACCCACCTCTTTGGGGGCAGCGCCGGACGTGAAGGTGTGGCGGTACAGATTGGTGCAACAGTATCTCACTGGGTTGGCCGTAAACTGAACATGGTTTCCCATTCAAAGGTATTTCTGGTAACAGGTATGGCGGCAGGATTCTCTGGATTATTTCAGACACCCATTGCCGCGTGTTTCTTTGCACTTGAAGTTTTAATCGCGGGTTCTTTGCAGTATACGGCTTTATTTCCTGCAGTAATTGCAGCTTTTGTGGCCACCTGGGTTTCCGGAAGCCTGGGTCTGGAAAAATTTCATTATAATCTTCAAACACAAATACAGTTGGATCCTGTATTTATTATGAAATTAATTTTATCAGGAATTATGTTTGGTTTGGTGGGGGCAATGTTTGCCCATGGCTTAAAACTGGTGAAGGACAAATTAAATAACCAGTTTAAGAGTTCTGTCAGTAAAATAGCCATAGTAGGAACGTTCCTGATGATTTTACTGATTGTGTCAGGAATGGGACGGTATTCCGGCCTTGGTACAAACTTGATTTCAGCAAGCTTTCATGGCGATAAGATATACCAGTGGGACTGGGTTTTAAAACTTGTTTTAACAATTATTACATTGGCAGCGGGATTTCAGGGAGGAGAAGTTACCCCTTTGTTTTCCATTGGATCAACTCTTGGTGCTGCTCTGGCGGTGATACTTGGCCTGCCAGTTGAATTTGCTGCAGCATTGGGATATACGGCAGTTTTCGGCAGTGCTACCAATACGCTTTTGGCTCCTGTTTTTATAGGAGCAGAGGTTTTTGGATATTCTTATGTGCCTTATTTTTTCCTGGTATGCTGCGTGGCTTATGTCTTTAATGATAACAAGTCCATCTATTCTGCACAAAAAAATCTACAGGATATGCTATAAACCATATAGAGAAACAGGATGACTTCATTTCTTCGAAGTCATCCTGTTTTTTCTATATAGATCTATAGCTTGCACCATTTTTATCTTGACACTTTCTTGATACCGATCATGATGAATTGACACATTCTTGACATCTTTTCTGATATTATTATGATGCAATAAACAATTACCGGATTGACTAGTTCGAGCTAAAATCTAATAAATAAAAAGGAGTTGAGAAAATGGGAATCGTACTGGTAATATCAGGCTGTATCGGCCTGGCTTTGCTGATTTACTTATTCTATATTTTATTTCGAGGTGAGAATTTATGAAAATGATTATCCTTCAGGACATTTTATACATTGTCCTTCTTATCGGATTGTCCATTCCCTTGGGCATTTATATATACAAGGTAATGATCGGCCAGAACGTGTTTCTGACCCGCATGCTGGCGCCCGTGGAAAATGGAATCTATAAACTCATGGGAGTGAAAAGCGATGAAGAAATGGGGGCAAAGAGATATGCTCTTTCCGTTCTTATATTCAGTGGAATCGGTTTTGTCTTCCTCTGGCTTTTGCAAATGCTGCAGGACGTTCTGCCGTTTAATGCGGCAGGAATTAAAGGCACAAGCTGGCATCTGGCCTTTAACACGGCTGCAAGCTTTGTGTCAAATACCAACTGGCAGGCATATTCCGGTGAAACCGGCCTGACTTATTTAACCCAGTTTACAGGGCTCACCGTTCAGAATTTTGTTTCAGCAGCAACGGGAATAGCAGTTTTATTTGCCCTGACCAGAGGCTTTGTTCTGAGAGAGAAAAAGACAATTGGCAGTTTTTGGGTGGACCTGACCAGAACTACGCTTTATGTGCTGCTTCCATTATCCATTATTCTTGCCATCGTGCTGGTTTCACAGGGAGTGGTTCAGACCTTCGGGCCATATAAAGATGCCGCCATGCTGGAAAACGGGGCTGCCCAGACCATTCCTCTGGGACCTGCAGCAAGTCAGATCGCCATTAAACAGCTTGGGACAAACGGCGGCGGATTCTTTGGAGCCAATTCAGCCTTTCCCCTTGAAAACCCCACGGCATTTTCAAATCTTCTTCAGGTGCTGTCCATTCTTCTGATTCCGGCATCACTCTGCGTAACCTTTGGAAAAGCGGTAAAGGACAGCAGCCAGGGAAGAGTCATCTATATCGCCATGATGATTTTATTTGCAGTTTCCCTTATTGCGGTAACAGCCAGTGAGCAGTATACCTCTCCGGACTTTGCAGGAGGAGCAGCGTCTGCCAGCATGGAAGGGAAAGAGGTAATACATGGTACGGGAGAATCTTCCTTATGGGCGGTGGCGACAACAGCAGCTTCAAACGGTTCGGTAAACGCCATGCACGACAGCTTTACTCCGCTCGGGGGTATGGTTTTAATGTTCCTGATGCAGCTGGGCGAAATTGTTTTTGGCGGTGTGGGAAGCGGACTTTATGGAATGCTGGCATTTGTCATTCTTACTGTGTTTATTGCAGGACTGATGGTGGGCAGGACACCGGAATATCTGGGAAAAAAGGTGGAGCCTTACGATATGAAGATGGTTTGCCTGCTTGTTCTCGTTCCGCCACTGGTAACGCTGATCGGTACCGCTGCTGCTGTTTCTATGCCTGCCGCTTCGTCATGGCTGACCAACTCAGGTGCTCATGGTTTTTCTGAGATTTTATACGCTTTTTCATCAATGGGAAATAACAATGGCAGCGCTTTTGCCGGTTTTAACGCTAACACCGTTTTCACCAATGTAACCGGTGGTATCATTATGCTGCTGGCCCGCTTTATACCAATGACTGCCGCAATTTATCTTGCCGGAAATATGGCAGGGAAGAAAACAGTTGCTGGAGGCGAGGGAACATTATCAACCAGCGACACCATGTTTGCAGGACTTTTAATCGGGGTAATCTTTATCATCGGAGCGCTGAGCTTTTTACCGGCCTTAGCCCTTGGTCCGATTGCTGATTATTTCACGATGTGATAGAATGAGGTGACCAAAATGGAAAATAAAACGATAAATAAAAACATTTTTGCGGATGCGCTGAAACAATCCTTTGTAAAGCTGGCTCCCGGCATACAAGTGAAAAATCCCGTTATGCTGGTAGTCTATATCGGTGCGATCCTGACAACCGCTCTTTATTTCCTGTCATTTATGGGGATCAAAGATGAGAACCGAGGCTATATACTGGCAATATCACTTATTTTGTGGTTTACAGTTCTGTTTGCAAATTTTGCGGAATCCATTGCTGAAGGACGGGGGCGGGCACAGGCCGATACTCTTCGTAAGGCGCGTAAGGATGTGAGGGCGAGGAAGCTTAAGTCAGCAGGAAATGTTGACGAATACACAGAAGTATTATCTGCAGAGCTGAAAAGAGGAGATATTGTATTCGTAAAAGCCGGGGAACAGATACCCATGGATGGGGAGGTCATCGACGGTGCAGCATCTGTGGACGAAAGTGCAATAACCGGTGAATCGGCTCCTGTTATCCGGGAATCAGGCGGTGATAGAAGCGCGGTAACAGGAGGAACCACACTGGTATCTGACTGGCTTGTAATTGAGGTGACGGCGGAAGCAGGTGAGAGTTTCCTCGATAAGATGATCGCCATGGTAGAAGGTGCTTCCAGAAAAAAAACACCCAATGAGATCGCCCTGCAGATATTACTGGTAACCTTAACCATTATATTTCTTGTGGTTACAGCGGCTCTTCTTCCTTTTTCCGGATTTGCCAGCCGTCAGGCCGGTATGGGCTCAGCCATTTCCATCACAAATGTGATCGCCCTTCTGGTCTGCCTTGCACCCACAACCATCGGTGCCCTTTTGTCCTCCATCGGCATAGCCGGCATGAGCCGTTTAAATCAGGCGAATGTACTGGCAATGAGCGGACGGGCGATTGAAGCTGCTGGTGATGTGGATGTGCTTTTGCTGGATAAGACGGGAACGATCACTCTGGGGAACCGTCAGGCAAGTGAATTTCTGCCGGTCAGCGGTGTGACGGAGCAGGAACTGGCAGACGCAGCCCAGCTTTCTTCTCTTGCTGATGAAACTGCGGAAGGGAGAAGCATTGTGGTTCTGGCTAAGGAAAAGTTTGGAATACGTGGGAGAGAACTTTCCAGGATGAATGCAGAGTTTGTGGAATTTACAGCTAAAACCCGGATGAGCGGCATTGATTATCAGGGAACGCAGATCCGCAAAGGTGCGGCGGAATCTGTGAAAGCGTTCGTAACGAATCAGGGCGGCATCTATCCTGAGGAATGTGAGCAGATTGTGAAACGTGTTGCAGGTGCAGGCGGAACTCCCCTTGTTGTTGCAAAAAACAGTCAGGTGATGGGTGTGATCTATCTGAAGGATATTGTCAAAAATGGTGTGAAGGAACGTTTTGAAGATTTACGTAAAATGGGTATCAGGACAATTATGATTACAGGTGATAATCCCATGACTGCTGCGGCAATCGCGGCAGAAGCAGGTGTAGACGATTTTCTGGCAGAGGCGACACCGGAAGCCAAGCTGGCGCTTATCCGTGACTATCAGCTAAAAGGACATCTGGTGGCAATGACCGGTGACGGCACCAACGATGCACCGGCGCTGGCTCAGGCAGATGTGGCTGTGGCAATGAATTCAGGAACACAGGCGGCAAAGGAAGCGGGCAATATGGTTGATCTGGACTCCAGTCCTACCAAGCTTATTGATATCGTGCGGATCGGTAAACAGCTGCTGATGACAAGGGGCTCTTTGACAACGTTTAGTGTAGCAAACGATGTTGCAAAATATTTCGCCATAATTCCGGTATTATTCTTTGGGATATATCCGCAGCTGGCTGCTTTAAACTTTATGGGACTGACCAGTTCAAAAACTGCCATTCTTTCGGCAATTATTTATAACGCACTGATTATTATTGCACTCATCCCTCTGGCACTGAAGGGTGTGAAATACCGTGAGCTGCCTGCAGGAAAGCTGCTGAAAAGAAATATGCTGATTTATGGTCTGGGCGGTATTGCAGCGCCGTTTGTTGCAATTAAGCTGATTGATATGCTGCTGACCGCCGGCAAAATTGTGTGAGGTGAAATGACGATGGGAAAAACAAATATACTAAGACCCGCCCTTATCTGTTTCTGTGTAATGACAATAATGTGCGGAATATTTTATACAGCAGCCGTTACAGGTATTGCACAGCTTATATTTCCGAAGCAGGCAAACGGAAGCATGATTACAGTCACATTAAAGGACGGCTCCCAAAAGGTGTACGGCTCTGAACTGATTGCCCAGGAATTTACAAAACCGGAGTATTTAATAGGAAGGCCCATGGGTGCTTCTAACTTATCTCCTGTTGGGAAAGAACAAAAAGAGCTGGTGCAGGAACGGATTGACTGGTGGCATTCCCTTGATCCGGAAAACACCGGAGAAATCCCCATGGATCTGGTTACAGCCTCTGGAAGCGGCGTTGATCCGAATATTTCACCGGAAGCCGCACAATATCAGACGGCACGGATTGCCAGGGAAAGAGATATGAGTGAAGAAGCCGTAAAAGAAATCATTCAAAAATACACTGTGGTACCATTTCTTGGTATATGGGGTGAGCCGGCTGTAAACGTATTGAAAGTAAATTTAGCGCTGGATGGGCTGCTGTAATATATTCGTGATATAATAGGAGGGAGGTGAGAGATAATGGAAACACTGGAAGCGCGGCCTGATCCCGATGCTATTTTAGATAAGATCAGGGCGCAGCAGGAAAAGGATTCAGGTAAATTAAAGATTTTCTTCGGCTATGCAGCGGGAGTCGGCAAGACTTATGCCATGCTTGACGATGCGCAGGAGCAGTACCGGTGCGGTAAAAACGTACTGGTGGGTTATGTTGAGCCACATACACGACCGGACACCCTGCAGTTTTTACAGGGACTGCCGGCATTGCCGCCCAGAAAGATCCTATACCGCAATATTGAGCTTCAGGAATTTGATCTGGATGAAGCTTTGAGACGCAGACCGGAGCTGATTCTGGTGGATGAGCTGGCTCATACAAATGCGGAAGGTGTCAGAAACAGGAAACGTTTTCAGGATATTGAGGAGCTTTTAAATGCAGGGATTGATGTCTATACCACTGTTAATGTTCAGCACATGGAAAGTCTCAATGATGTGATTGAGGACATAACTAAAATAAGAGTGAAAGAGACGGTTCCTGACTATATCTTTGAACGTGCGGATATGATAAAACTTGTTGATATAGAGCCACAGGAGCTGCTGCTGCGCTTTGAGGAGGGAAAGATCTACAGGCCTGATCAGGCTCAGACTGCCATGCTCAATTTCTTTTCCCTAGACAACTTAAAGCTGCTGCGGGAAATTGCAATGCGAAAAGCAGCAGACAGAATCAGCAATGAAAATCAGAATGAACGGCGGTTATCTCAAAAACTGGCTAATACCAAGATGCTGGTCTGTATCGGACCGTCTCCCTCCTCAGCAAGATGTATCAGGTGGACGGCGCGGGCTGCCGATGCCTTTCATGCACATTGGGTGGCCCTCTATGTTGAGAGTATTGAGAGCAATTATCTGACAGAGGAGCAGCAAAAAACAATCCGTGCAAACATGGATCTGGCTGAAAAACTTGGTGCCGAAATTGTTACTCTTTCTGGACATGACATTGCGGAAACGGTCTCCGAGTACTCAAAGCTGTCGGGCATTACAAACATAGTGGTAGGGAAAAGCCGGAATAAAAAAACGCTTAAGAATCTGTTTGAATTGGACTTTGAAGATAAACTGATTTCATTCCTGCCCAATATTGAGGTATACATCATACCCGGCAGTACGGTCCGCCGGAATTATAAAAAGCCCCGCAAAACACTACCAATTAAAAAGGTTAACTTTTCCTGGCTGGATTTCACTAAGACACTGGGGCTGTTAACGGCTGCGACTGTGCTGGGGTATGGACTGCGCAGACTGGGTATCGGTGATCAGAATGTAATTATGGCTTATATCCTCTCAGTTCTGATTATTTCAAGGGTTACTACAGGGCATATATACGGAGTAATTGCGTCGGTTGTCAGCGTATTGACCTTTAATTTCTTTTTTACCGAACCCTATTTTACTTTTAACACGATACAGGCCGGATATCCCATTACATTTCTCATCATGCTGCTGGTCGCTCTGATCACAAGCACAATGACGGTTAGAATCAAGACTCAGGCAAGCCTTTCGGTACAAAGGGAACGCCGTACCGAGGTCCTTTATGAAATCAACAAAAAGCTGCTGATAACCAGAGGACTTGAAAATATCGTTGCCCTGACAAATGAGTATATTATTAATTTGTTTGGCCGATCTGTAATCTTTTTTTCTGTTGATCCTGAACAGGGGGAGGCTGGAAGTGTCATGCAGGCACCGGAAGATGTGGATGGTTCTTTGCTCAACTCTGAAGATGAGAAGGCTGTGGCTCACTGGGTTTTTCTCAATCAGAAACGGGCGGGAGCCGGAACGGATACACTTATGGGAGCTGCGGCATTTTACATGCCGGTTATTTCTCAGGGAAAAGTGCTTGCCGTTTTAGGTATTTCCTGTTTAAAAGGCACATTGGATCACAATACTCGGCTGTTTCTGCGCATGATAGCCTCTCAGGTTGCCATGTCTCTGGAACGCCAGCGCCTGTCAGATGAACAGAGGAGTATCATAGTCGAGGCAGAAAAAGAAAAAATGCGGAGCAATCTTCTGCGGGCAATCGCACATGATCTTCGTACACCCCTTGCCGGGATTCTTGGTGCCAGCTCTGCCATTCGTGAAAATAAGAATACTCTTGATGAGAAAACCTGTGAAAAGCTCAATGGAGATATTCAGGAGGAGGCACAGTGGCTCCTGCGTATGGTGGAAAATCTTCTGTCCGTAACCCGTATTAATGAGAGTGCCTCCAAAGTAACAAAAAGTCCGGAAGCCGCTGAAGAAGTCATCGCTGAAGCAGTTGGACGGATTAAAAAGAGATTCCCCCAGCGTAAAATAATTGTCAGTGTGCCGGATGATCTGCTGGAAGTTCCTATGGATGGAACCCTGATTGCGCAGGTACTCATTAATTTACTGGAAAATGCCATTAAACATTCGACGGATGACTCTTTTGTAGAAGTCATTTTAAAAAAGACAGGAGAGTATGCCCTGTTTCAGGTGCTTGACCATGGGAAAGGAATCGCAGATGAGGATTATCCTTATCTTTTTACAAGTTATGTACCAAACGGAAACAAAAGCTCTGATTCCTCCAGGGGTATGGGAATCGGTCTTTCTATCTGCATGACGATTATTAAGGCACATAACGGTACGATGGAAGCGTATAACCGGTCAGAGGGAGGCGCAGTCTTCCAATTCTCTTTACCGCTGGAAGGAAGTGAATAGAATGGATATTAAACCAATGGTTCTGGTTATAGAGGATGAAAATGCCATCTGCAACTTCATCACAGCAATCTTAAATTCCAACGGGTATCGGGTCGTAAAATCAAACACCGGTAAGACAGGGCTTTCTATGGCAGTTTCTTATAATCCTGATGTGATTCTGCTTGATTTAGGGCTTCCGGATATGGACGGTGTGGAAGTGTTAAAGAGCATAAGGGAGTGGTCTAAAATACCGGTGGTGGTAGTTTCCGCCCGTGGGCATGAAAGGGAGAAAGTAGAAGTACTTGATTTAGGTGCAGACGATTATATCGTAAAACCATTTGGGACATCGGAACTGCTTGCCCGCATACGGACAGCGCTTCGGCACAGCCCCCAAAGCATGGGAGGGGAATTAAATGGAACTGAGAAGATAACCATTGGTGATCTTGAAATTGATTTCGCAAAACGGCTGATTCTACTAAACGGAAATATGGTTCATGTGACGCCGGTAGAGTATAAAATCCTCGCTTTGCTGTCAAAAAACGCCGGAAAAGTGCTTACCCATGATTATATTATCAAGGAGATATGGGGAGCTTATGCCGATGACAGCCATACTCTGCGTGTTAATATGGCGAATATCCGGAGAAAAATTGAATCGAATCCGGGATTTCCTAAATATATTTTAACGGAAATGGGAGTGGGATACCGAATGGCAGAGGAAGTAAATTAAAAACAGGACAGGAGTGTGATAAATATGAAACGACTGATTTTAGTAACATCCCCTCCGGCAAGCGGAAAAACATATATATCCAAACAGCTTGCCAGGAATTTAAAACACGTTGTTTATCTTGATAAGGATACTCTGATTGTTTTATCCAAGCAGATATTTGTGGTAGCCGGTCAGGAATATAACAGAAGTTCTGATTTTTTTGAGGCTAATATCCGGGATTATGAGTATATGGCAATCGTTGATCTTGCCATGGAAGCTTTGGATTATGATGATATTGTTCTGATTAATGCTCCATTTACAAGAGAAATAAGAGATACCGGGTATATGAATACCCTGCGGGAAAGACTGGCAGAAAAAGATGCAAAGCTTACTGTAATATGGGTTCAGACAGATGTGGAAGTATGCAGGCAGAGAATGATTGAGCGAAACAGTGACAGGGATCAGTGGAAGCTGGATCATTGGGAAGAATATATTGCAGGTGTTAATTTTGACATACCAGAAGAATTAGATGACCCAAATTGTAACGATGATCTGTTGATTTTTAACAATTCATCAGATGCCGAATTTCAGACATCCATGAAAGAAATATTAGAAATTATTGAAAGCGAATAGCTTTTACTTTTATATGTAAAACAGGCTGACTCCGGAACAAGGAAGTCAGCCTGTTTTATTGATAGCAAGTTAAATAAACCTTTTAAAATTCTGTATTGACTAATATATCATGATGTTATATCATTAAAATACATTGAATAAATTCGGTAACTGCCATTTTAGCTATAGCAGGCCAATAATAAAAAAGGAGTATACTATAATGAGACAACGAGTTCGTAAAGGTATATTGGTTTTTTCTGCTTTAATGTTTCCAATGACATTTTTCCTTTTATCCCCTTTTGTTATTGTTTTATCTGCCACACAAGGTGTTTTGAATGGAAGCGCAATGATATTTGGTTTACTCCTGATATTTTCAGTCATTGGAAGCCGGCTTTTCTGCGGCTGGCTTTGTCCTGGAGGTGCTGTACAGGATTTTATTTCCGGTGCTAACAGCCGCCACTGGAACAGCAGGTGGAAAAATATGACCAAGTATATGATCTGGCTGGTGTGGTTTTCATTCATTGTTTTTCTTTGGATACATAATCGTCCGCTAAAAGCAGATTTCCTGCATTTTTTAGACTTTAATACACTATATATTTTCATTTATGGAATTGTGATGTCGATTATATATTTGTTTACTTTAATGACTGGAAAACGTGGAATGTGCCACAGCCTTTGCTGGATGGCTCCGTTTATGGTAATTGGAGAAACAATTGCGGACGCTCTTCACATACCAAGATTCCGGTTGAAAGCGAAACCCGATAACTGTGTCTCCTGTGGCAAATGCAGCAAAATCTGTCCAATGGGGCTGAATATAGCTGAGATGGTTAAATCAGGAAGTATAAATAGTAAGGAATGTATTAACTGCCTGGAATGTGTAGATGGTTGTCCAAAGAAAGCAATAGAATTTGGAATATACAAGAAACCGTGATTCAGATAGGGAATACAGGCTTATTGCTATCATCAGGTTGGTCAGAGATTCCTTTTCCCGGCTTTGAACCGTATAAAAGCTTAAATAAGTTTTATACTAATAAAAAAGTCAAATTGGAGTTAATATGAAAGCAAATAAAAGACTGACAAAAACATTTAAACACGCCGAAACCATCACATTTGATAAAAATTCTAAATTTATATTTTTTAGTGACAGTCACCGTGGAGATGACAGTGTTTCAGATGAATTTATCCGGAATCAGAACATTTTTTTACATGCACTTAATTATTATTACAAAGAAAACTATGTTTATGTAGAAGTGGGGGACGGCGATGAATTGTGGGAATATAAAAATTTCAGTGTCATCCGGCTGGCCCATACGGATGTGTTCACTGTAATGAAGAAGTTTTATGATTCCGGACGGTTCATTATGCTATATGGGAATCATAATATTTATCTTAAGTCCAAACATTTTGTAAAATCCAATTATTATCAATTTTATGATTATTACAATCAAAAGACGGTAGATTTATTTAAAGGAATCAAACCAAAAGAGGCTTTGGTTTTACAATATAAAGAAAACGGGCAGAAGATCTTTGTACTTCATGGACATCAGGGAGATGTTATGAATGATCAGTTATGGGTTGTGTCCATGCTGCTTCTGCGTTATTTTTGGAGATATCTCCATCTGGTGGGGTTTGATAATCCCACAAGCCCTGCCCGTAATTTATTTAAGAGGCATAAGATAGAACGGATCTATGATGAATGGATTAAGAAACAAAAGGTTATGCTGATTTGCGGTCATACTCACAGGCCTAAATACCCAAAAGCAAATGAGCTTCCCTATTTTAACACTGGCTGCTGTACCCGCACAAGAGGAATTTCAGGTATTGAGATAATAGGGGGTGAGATCCTGATGGTTGACTGGAGGATCGCAGCCGATGAAGAAGGTGGGCTTAAGGTCCTCCGTACCGTAGTCAGAGGACCGGAGCCCATTGAAAAATTTAATAGCAGGAAATAAACCAGACTCTTTAAAAGGATATTACCTTTTTTCCGTCTTAACCGCTTTTTCTTTAACCTTGGTCAGCTTTACCAGCTCATACCACAGAACCGATGCAGCTGCCAGCCCCAGTGCAGTTAACATCTGCAAGGCAGAGAGGGGAGCCAGCTTTAAAAGTCCTGCAAGAGGCGAATAGAGGATTACAGCAAGAAGAATAACGGTACCTGCGTTGACAGCCCACATGACCTTATCATTTAAAAGCTGTCTGATGGAACAAAAGATGTTGTCATAGTCTGAGCTGTTGACCTGCACAAGGAATAAATTTGCCAGCATGATTATGGAAAGCCCCATGGAACGGGCAGCAGGTGCATAGGAAGGGCTGTTTTTCAGAGTAAAGTAATATGCTCCAAAGGAAGCCGCAAATACAAACAGACCCTGGAGAATACTTTTTGATAGCAGTTTTCCAGTCAGCAGCTTTTCTTTTGGGTTGCGGGGATTGCGTTTCATAATATTGGTTTCCGCTGGCTGACGCTCCAGCACAATGGAACAGGTGGGGTCAATCAGCACTTCCAAAAGCACCACATGAAGAGGCAGGAGTAAAAGGGCAGCAGGGGCAATGCCAAGGAATGGGCCGAGCAGGGAGGAGAAAGCGATGGGAATATGGATTGTAAACACGTAACCCACAGCTTTGCGGATGTTATCATAGATGCGGCGTCCGTCCCTGATGGTTTCCACGATGGTGGTAAAGTTATCATCCATTAAGATAAGGTCGGCGGCCTCTCTTGACACCTCGCTGCCTCGTTTCCCCATAGCAATCCCGATGTCGGCATATTTAAGGGCGGGAGCATCATTGACGCCGTCGCCGGTCATCGCCACAATATCTCCATTTTCCTTAAATGCTTTTACAATCCGCATCTTGTGCTCCGGGATAACCCGTGAGAAGATGGAAACATTTTTAACAGCCTCCTGCAGCTGGGGATCTGACATGGCTTCCAGCATTTCTCCTGTAATAATACGGTCGCTGCCGGGAATACCGATTTTCCTTGCAATTGCGGAAGCAGTAATACCATTGTCACCGGTTATCATGACGACACGGATGCCAGCCTCTTTGCATATGGCTATATCATTTTTCACACTTTCCCGGGGAGGGTCTGCCAGACCTACAAGTCCCAGAAACGTCAGGCTACATTCTGTAATAGAGGCAGGAATTGTCTCGTCATTCTCAGGGGTTGCAGTTGCAATTCCAATCACTCGTAATCCTTCGCTGGATAAATCGTTAATTTGCTTTTCCGCAATCCCTCGTTCTTCATCGGTGAGTTCACAGATTGTCAGGATTCGTTCCGGGCTTCCTTTTGCTGCGATAACCAGCTGTCCGTTCCGGCGCCAGACATGCCCCATCATTTTTAATTCATCGGTAAAGGCATATTCGGTCACAAATTCATTATGGAACAGACTTTCTTTTGATATACCATGCTCTTCACAGTAAGTGAGCATGGCTTTTTCCATAGGATCATAGGTGTCTGTCTCACAGCCAAGTCCCATTGTTTCTATCAGCTTTTGTTCCTGTTGGTTTCCTGTCCATACTTTTTGAACTGTCATCTGATTCATGGTGATCGTGCCGGTTTTATCCACACACAGGACTGATACGGCGCCAAGTGTTTCTACACTTGGCAATTTACGCACCAGTGAATTCTTTTTAGCCAGTCTCCAGGCTCCCATAGAAAGAAAGACGGTGAGGATGACCGGAAACTCCTCCGGAATCATAGCCATGGCAAGAGTCACTCCTGAAAGGATACTTTCAATAAGCCTGTCACTGAAACTGTGATCAGGGATATTAAACCAGGTAAAGATTCCTACCATCAGGAAAAGAACACCTGCTATCATGGCACAGGTCTTAACTAGCTTTCCGGTCTGCTTTTGCAGCGGGGTATCTTCCTGGGGGGTGATGGCAACTCCCAGGCCAATTTTGCCGTATTCGGACTGAGCTCCGATCTTATCCACTTTAATGGCTCCGGTGCCCTGCATAACCAGTGTTCCGGCATAGCAGTAGTCCTTACGCCAATAGTCATCTGCAGGCACTTCATTTCCAGCAGGTATCTTAAAGACTCTTTCAGACTCTCCGGTCAGAGAGGATTCATCAATACATAAATCGGCGCAGCGAATCACTTCACCGTCTGCCGGAATCTTCACACCTTCGTGAATCATCATTAAATCACCAGGCACAAGATCGGCGCTGGCAATCAGTTTTTCAATTCCATCCCGTATTACCGGAATTGTGGGTGCGGAAAGGTCTTTCAGGGCGTTTAAGGTTTTATCTGTTTTCCATTCCTGAATTACATCAATGCTGATTATGCCAATAACAAAAATAAGCATAATGGCACCATCTCTGGGTTCTCCCAGAATAAAATAAATGACAGCCGCAATGATAAGTAAAAGGAACATGGGTTCGCAGATAATGTGAAAAACCTTCTTGAAAAAGCTTTCCTTCTTCTGCGGGATCAGTTCATTTTTACCATACTGATGCTGTCTTAGTCTGGCCTCCTCGCTGGATAGGCCGTTGTAATTTGGGGTGTCTGTCATAAAAAAAATCCTCCATCTCTCGCCAATGCGGCGGTGTCATGATTTCTCCTATGGCACTCCATTTGAGTTCGTTGTTCCGTAAATGCATATAAAAAAAACACACCGGCGGAACATACTACTGTCCCGCAGATGTGCATAAATTGCAATCCGCTGCCGTTCGTTGGACGGCCCAGCCCCACGCCCATTCGGGCATCGCCTGCTCAGTTTGTACTGTTGATCTCGAATTCCATTGGAATATAATGCAGTGCAAAGAGATTTTTATATTATATGAAGAAGGATAGAAAATGTCAACCATTTTTTTATCTGCTATAAAAAGAAATTAATTAAATTACCGTAATGAATACGGAAAATAACCTGGTTGAGTTTCATTATCCCGATGCTATAATGAAATTACCGAAAGGAGGTATCATCTTGATTGACAGAAGGCAGCAGCTTTTGTTCTCAAAACTTACCTGCAATCAATATATCACGGCAGCAGTACTTGCAAAACAGTTGGGACTCAGTGAGAAAACAGTCAGGACAAGAGTAAAGGAATTAGATCACGAGCTTTTGCCTTGGGGAGCCCATGTCTTATCCAAACAGGGATCTGGATTTTGCATTTCAATAACCAATCCAGCGTTGTATCAGGAATTAATTAATTCTTTATCATCGGACAAAGGCACTTTGCCTGAATCTTCCCAGGAACGGATTTTGTATCTTCTTTCGTGTCTGCTTAACAGCAGGGAATATGTAAAACTGGATGATTTAAGTGCCTTTTTATTTGTATCAAGAAATGTGCTGACAGGAGACTTAAAAAAGGCAGAGGACATGCTTTTGAAATATGGCGTCAGACTGGTACGCAAACCTCATTATGGTATAAGAGCAGAGGGGGCTGAACTTGACAAGAGACTGTGTATTTCCAATTATCTGATGAAACCGGATTTTTTTTTACAGGGGCATCGCCGCAGAAGTACGGACGAGATGAAGACCATCGCAGACACACTTCTTACCTGCATCAGAGACCATAACATCAAATTGTCGGAGGTTTTGTTTCAAAATCTGATTATTCATATATACATCGCAGCAAAGCGGATGAGGGCTGGTCTATATATGACTGCAGAGGAGGCGGATTTTTTTCAGCTAAGCCTTGGCGAGAAAGAAATGGTTATTGCTAAAGATCTTGGGAAAGGGCTGGAGGCCAGTCTGGGAATTGCTTTTTCAGAGCCTGAAATAAAATATCTGGCAATTCATCTGGCTGGAAAAAGAAGTATTGGAGAAGACGACGGTGAAAGGTTGAGACCTGAAATTCCCAGGCGGCTTCTGGATCTGATAACAGAAATGCTTCAATCAGTGTATGACAGTTTTAAAATAGATTTCAGACGAAACCAGGAGTTAATTCTATCGCTGTCTCAGCACATGGTACCTTTGGACATCAGAATCCGGTACGATATGGGAATTGACAATCCTCTGCTGGAAGAAACAAAAAAGAATTATTTCCTGGCCTATGCCATTTCCAGTCAGGCATGCATTGTTCTTAACGAACATTATCACAAGAGCCTGTCAGAGGATGAAGTGGGCTTTATAGCCCTTCTTTTCGCACTTGCACTTGAGCAGGAAAAGGGAAATAACGGAAAGAAAAATATTCTGATTGTATGTGCATCAGGTAAGGGCAGTGCCCAGCTGTTAACCTATCGCTATAAAGAGGAGTTCGGCAATTATTTAAATCAGGTTTATACCTGCAACACACATGAACTGGATCATTTTGATTTAAGCAAAGTGGATTATATTTTCACCACGGTTCCTCTGGAAATTTCTGTTCCGGTTCCGGTTATTTCAGTGAAAGATTTTCTCGGAGACAGAGAAATTCTGGCGGTCAGAAAAATCCTGTTTATGGGGAATAAAAGTTTTCTCTATGAATTCTACGACAGGCGTCTGTTTTTTACAGATGTAGAGGGGGATAGCAAAGAAGAAATAATTGAAGAGCTATGCAGACGGATCCGTACTGTAAGACAATTGCCCGAAGGATTTTATGAAGCTGTTTTGAAACGGGAAAAGCTGGCTCAGACAGATTTTGGAAATCTTACGGCGCTTCCGCACCCATATATGACAATGACTGAAGAGAGTTTTGTCTGTGTGGGAATTTTACGAAAACCCATTCTTTGGAACACAAACCAGGTGCAGGCAGTTTTTCTTGTTTCCATTGGTGAAGAGGAACAGGAACAGCTTCAGGCTTTTTACCAGCTTACCATGAATCTTCTGCTGAATCAGAGGAGTGTGTTAAGACTTATTAAGGAACCGGCTTTTGATATGCTGATGGGGCTTTTAATGGATGACAAAAATATCAGACAGTGATAACGGGGGAGAATAAAAATGGACATAAAAATTGAAACAATTATGATGGAGCTGGTTGTAAACGGCGGAAATGCCAGGAGCTGTGCAATGCAGGCAATTGCTGCAGCGAGAGAAGGGAAGCCTGATCTGGCCAGGCAGCTTATGAAGGAAGCTGATGAGTCCATAGAGAAGGCTCATGAGTATCAGACCGGAATATTACAGGCAGAAGCTTCCGGAGAACATCTTGATATGAGCCTTATCATGGTTCATGCACAGGATCATTTAATGAATGCCATGACGGTGAGGGATCTTGCAAAGGAATTTATAAAGCTTTATCAAACAGAGCGGTCTGCAGCTGTTATAGAATAATTGTCAATAAGTGGAAAGGAGAGTTCATATGATACACATTACGTTGATTTGTGCGGCTGGAATGTCCACCTCCATGCTGACACAGAGAATGCAAAAAGCGGCTGAAAGTAAGAATCTGGAGGTTGAGATTATAGCAATGCCTGAATCAAAATTCCGGAAATATAAGGGGGAGACGGAAGTTCTTCTTCTGGGGCCTCAGGTGCGGTATCTTTTTGAAGAAATCAAAGCCGAATTCCAGCCAAAGGGAATGAAAGT